>Ga0325410_1000015_pt1 | contig 156601 bp, 67 predicted proteins | sample PopdelMetagenome_16_FD_206182 | JGI IMG/M metagenome (GOLD analysis project Ga0325410, IMG submission 206182) | Populus deltoides microbial communities from Bellville, Georgia, United States - Xylem-PdIQD-R3 | ecosystem: Host-associated > Plants > Phyllosphere > Stem > Wood/Secondary xylem... | reverse complement strand
TGCAATAAAAATAAAAAAACTATTTAACCATATTTATATCTATAATAACCAATGACTTGCATGAAAAAGACCCCTTTCCCTTAAAACAAAGCGAAATGAATTTGTCAACCAAAGGTAAAATGGTAATTTCATTTTGGAGCATCTTTGGACTGTTATTGTTAATTGGAGCAGCTTGGGTTTTTATCTTCCTTTTTCATTCCAAACACAAAGGGACTGTACTGTCTTAAGTGCGTGGTGGAGACATACAAAATTCAGTTGAAATGGATCGCTTAAAGTTTCCGCTGCAATTTAAACGTGCATGCTGGTCGCTTTTTGGGTCCGAGAAAAAGATTTCACCTGCTAGCTATGATAGACCTCCTTTGTTGAGTGGACTTTACCAGTTATGAATTATTAATTTAAAAAATATATATTTTTAAATTTTTTTCAAAATATTTTTAAAATATAAAAACAAATACCCAACCAGTTTCATGGGACGTTTGGTTACTTTAACAGTAGATTTCTCATTGCATTGCGACAAACAAGAGAGGACAACAAATCAAACGAAAAGGCAGGAGAATCTGAATTTCCACCATTCGATAAATGAATAATTGGATGGCACGTGTTTTACCAGGCGAGCATGATGACGTGATAACGACGTTTACGCTACAAAAGAGGTGAGGCACGAACGCAATGAATAAACTGGGGCCCGGGACAGTCACAGCAAGGCTGTAAAAAATGTAAAATCATTATAAAATAAATAATATGACAATTTAAATATCTTAAAATATATAATTCAAATAAAAAATTATACATAATTTAACTTAAAAATCACTAGAAAATAATAATAAGAAGATATAGGCAAATATAAGAAGGGTTTAACAAAGATATTTCTTAGAAATTGTATACTGTTAATTCTATATATATATAATATATTTTCTTCAATGAATTATACTTTTAGGTTGATTGAAAAACTATTTTCCATTAAATAATAACATTTTAAAACTCTTTAAACAATGAGAAATGTAGAATAAAAATAATATTTTTAGAAAAACAAACACATCATAATATATTTTTGCAATATGAGGAGAATAAATGAAATAAGTGGGCCCCACAGGATTATAAAGCAAAGTTGAACATCGCAGGCCCTAGGGTCGCACTGTCAGGGCGGGCCGGGTGTCTAATGGGACTATAAAGCATCTAAAGAAACAGCTGGCAAGCAATCAAATCAGAGGGAGGAGGCCTCTGTATCATCAAAACTCGTAAAATCGGTGCAAACTCGTGAGTTTATGTGATTTTATCGAGTTATCCGAGTTAATTTTGATTTTTAATTTTTTTATTTAATTCTATACATTAAATATAAATTTATTTGGTATAATTAGATATGCAAAATTCTAGAAGTTTGAAGCCTCAGAAGTGATAAATATGATCCCTTTTACACGAACCGCATTGTATAGTGCTGCCATGGAAGGCCCGTCAGGGGCCCACGATGAACCAATATGGGTATGTGATTACTACCTTACATAGTTACACTTCAGATTATGGGCCTTTCCGGCAACACACTAGGCTCGTCGTGCTTATGTTGTTGGACCAAGTTTTGATGAGATTTTTTTTTCTACTGTGTTTAATTTTTGTCTCAGATTATTGACTATCCGTTTACTACCCCATAATATTACGTAGGAGGGAGCAAAAGAACATGCTAAAGCAATATGCGGTTGAAATGTGAAGTGATAAAATTATTTCTCATTCAAATATATATATATAAAATTCATTAGCCATCTTATATTATCAAAAGAACTAAGCCCTCTTGTGAGGGGAATCACTGTTTATTATAACAATGCTTTTTTTTTTTTAAGTTCCTCCGATTCTTTGTCCCTCAATTTCTTTGTTTTCTTCTTCGGTCCTTTAAAATTGCTTGATTTGCTGTTGATTTTGATAATTTATTTTCTATACATGTGTATGGGACCTCGAGGTGTCAAAGAAAATTTCTTCATGCGTTTAATTCTTGACTTTGTAAAATAAAATTCAATTTAATTAATTTAAAATAATTAAAATTTCAACGTTTGAATTTAAAGTCTAAAAAAATATTCAGTTTCTTTTTTTTTGCCAACAACAAGGACCGATTTGCGTTGTCAAGTCAAATGAAAAGTTCATATCATTTTTAATTTGATCTCTTTGCATTGATTTTATTTAGGATCTGACTTGATAATTTATCTTGGTTGCCATGATATGAAAATCCTACAACATTAAGGAAAATTTTTTATGCTTAGTTGATGTTCGATTTTGTAAAATTAAACAAAATTTGGCTAATTTGAAACAATTAAATATTAAAGAACCTAAGTTAAAATTAAAACAAATATGGTAACTAAGGTAAACATGCAAAGCAAATAAGTTAGTGCATGTAAGAAGCATCTGTGGTGTTCAAGCATCGTGTGAGGAGCTGTCGAGCGGCTTTCGCTACAATGCTAGAAGGGTAACGTCGTGCTCTTCCCTATGATCTAGTGTGTGTTGGTGTATATGCGGACATTAAGCTCTGGTGGCCTTCATTTCATCCATTAACATTGGTTTCATTTAATTCTTAAATTAAATTTGGTATTTATTATTTTAATTGTAATTTTTTTTATCCTTTTCACAGTTGGATTTCTTTTCAATTCTATCCCTTAACACTTGGTTTTAATTTATTTTTATATCAAATTTGGTTTTAATTCTTTTGATCATAGTTATTAAACCCAGATCAGCCTGGCGGGTCAACTTAGTGGTTGGACCAGTCCAAGTTTGCCAAAAGACTGGCCGATGCAACGACCCGATCGACCCATAACTTGGGTAAACCCGAGTGAGACCCGGTGTTTTATTTTTTTGTTTCAAATATGATTTTTTTTCCTATACCCTTCTTTTTTCATATTTTTTTAGTTGATTATTAACACTTTTTGAAACTCACAATATAAATATTAAAAAATTATTTTATTTTTTCAATGTGAGATTTGTAACCCTTTAGTATTATCTCTATGTTTCAAATAAAAAGTTATGTTTTTTTAATGTGGGATTTGAAACTCTTTAGTATATATATTTTATGTTCCCAAGAAAAAAATTATTTTTTCAATGTGGGATTTGAAACTCTTTTGTATATATATTTTATATTCACAAGAAAAAAGTTATGTTTTTTCAACGTGGGATAAAAAACTTTTTAAAATATTATTTTAAATTTCATTATTTACAACATGTATAGCCTATATTCATATGGATTTTTTCTTAATTTTTTCATATGAAATATTGAAACTTTAAATATTTCATTTTAAATTTTTCCAGGTTGATCCAGGTTGACCCATAAAACCCGAGACCCGGCCCCTTGGCCGGGTCAATCCCTGGGCCGGGTTTGATAACTATGCTTTTGATTGATCTTTTTTGTTTTTTTTATTATTTTCTTTTTAATTTTATCCCTTATTTTTTTGTTGATTGAGAGTTAGTTTCATGATTTTATTAGTTTGTCTTATTTGGGGTTAGTTTTGGTCTCATGACCCAGGTCATGAGTTTTTGAAGATTAGCTTGAACTTTATATTTTTTTAGGTTTTTTTTTTAAATTGATCATATTTTCAATTTCATTCTTTAATATTAGGTTGGTTGGGTGTTAAGTTTTGTGATTCTGTTTATTTTTTTTTCTTTGGAGTTATCCTGATCTCATATATTGTGTTGCTGGCTAAGGGGTTTAACTTGAGTTAATTCGGGTATTTTTTGTTGTTTTTTTTATTATGTTGAAAAAAAATTAGATTAATAAGATCATTATACAATAAAAATTATCCTATGCTTATTATGCATTTTATGAATACTTGTCAAATTTAGCAGAGTTCAAATAATAGATTCAAAAATTAATAACTAATCATGTAAAAATTAATAAAAAAACATTTATTTAAAAAAAATAAAATCTTATTCATTTATGAATAATATAAGAAATTTATCAAAAAAAAAAAATTATACATATACTAAAATAAAATAATCTTTTACAGTAGGAAATGGCATAATTATAATGTTTTCTGAATTTTTTATTGTAGCATTTCTGTAGCAGTGGCAAATTTATAGTTTTTGGGTTTTTTAGGAAAAAAACGTTTTTCTTATATATTTTTTTCCTTGTACTTAGTATATTTATGATTTTTCACTTGACTTATTTATTACCATTTTTTTTCTTATCTTAATTTTTTTTAACAAGTTTTTAGTTTTTCCTTTTTTTTTATATATTTTTTGTTTATTTTGTTTTTTAATTTTTTCTTTTTTTCTTTACACTTTTCTTTTGAAAAATTATTGTACAAAGATTAAGAAAATAATGTTTCACTATAACAATTGAAATATTGTCTTGTTTTTCTATTATGTTAAAAATTACCTTAAGATCTCATATATTTTTATTAATGTATATGATATTCATTATATTTTATTATATGCAAGCATCAACTTTTTAATTCACAATTATATTTCTTACTCGATGTCAAAGAACATGTTAGCTAGACATGCATGGTAATTTGTTTGAGTTAAAAAGAAATTATTCAACATGTAACGCGGTGAGTTAAAATAGACATGTTAATATTTTTTATATTTATATCGACCCAAATAGTTCTTGATTTATTTAAGTAAATGTATGCAAATGCTTTTTTATTAGCAATTTTTTTGTTAAAATATAGATTTAAAAACTTATATATTTATTGTTTCTCAAAAAAAATTATTTGATCCATGACTAAGCATGGGTGAAATAACTAGTTGTGGGAAAGAAAGAGAAAATGGCAGAAGTTTGGATAGACCCCAGGGAGGCCGAGGTAAGCCTTCGACACCATGGCCCTTTCAGGAAGAGGAAAGAATAAGAACTACATTTTGGGCCCATTGCTCGATAGATTCGCAAATAAATATTAACAAGAAACTTTTGTAAATGTAGTTGGAGCTTTTATCTAATTATTGTTGGGCCCATTCTGGAAACCTCCTCTGTCTTCAAACAAAGAAAGAGAGAAAAAAGAAAAGCAGAAAACCTCCCTCTTGTTTTTTTAAAAATGCATCCTATTTTTATTTTTATTTACGTGGGTGTCCGGGCCAGCTTACACGCATCACGACTATTCCTCACGGCCTACTGGACATCCTGCAAGCCCAGGAGCAGGTAAGGCAAACGGGGGTGACAGGAGTGCACATAGAAGGTCGAACCCGGAATGGGGACGGAACAAGTCACACGATTGACCACGGCAACTAGGCCCTCAAGTGCAAGTAAAAAAAAAAAAAAAGAATGGATCCTATTTTAGAAAATAAATACATAAATAAACCATATTATATGATTTTTGTAAATAATAATAATAATAATAATAACGCTAGCTTCATCAAATAATTTGATAAACTAGATGACTGAATTTTTTTTTCTTAAATACCAGACTTCAATTAAAAAAAGAGAGAGAGAATCTAACATGGTAAATTAATAAGATTCAGTGAAAGCACAGATACTGTATTTGTTGGCTGTGCTTTAACGTCTCACCATACGACCATGGGTTGACGGCCTGTAATACTCAACAAGCACTGACCGCTACCCTCACCCCCAACCGTCAGCACACACAGGCCCATTTAAGTCATTTCCTTAAAAAGAACCCTTTTTTTTTTTTTTTAAACAGCCAGAGTCCCTCGCAGACGGAAGCAGGTCACCAGAAATCATCGTCCGTCAAGCAAACACCTTCCAGGGGCATTTTAGTAAATAAATAAACATATATCTCCAATTCATATCTCCCTGTCTAATCTGCTGTTGTTGTTTATTAAATTGAAGCCGAAGCAAACGAACTCGCTCTCTCCAACTTTGCAATTTTATTTCGCTTTTATATTTATCTCTCCCTTCCTCTATTTGCGATCTACTGTTTTCAAGCTGAGGCGGAGGCGGTGTTGCAGCAATTCGCGTCACCTCTTCGGGATCACTTTTCGTCTCTCCCTCCCTCCCTAAATTAACTCCATGGCGTCGGAAAATTTCACTGACAAAAACGTGGTGTTCAGAAAACTGAAAGCGAAATCGGATAACAAGGTTATTCCTTATTGATTTTGTTATGGATCTGATTCAGATCTGGAAATTTTATTGTTATTAAATTGGATCTGGAATTTACGATTTCGTGTGTTTGTTATTAGATGTGTTTTGATTGTAATGCGAAAAATCCTACTTGGGCTTCAGTAACGTACGGGATCTTCCTTTGCATCGACTGCTCTGCTGTTCACCGTAGTCTCGGTGTACACATCAGCTTCGTTAGGTAAATTTATTCTCTGTTTTTTTTAGTTCCGTGTTTAATTATCCGATTGTGCATTTAATTTAGATTTAAATGACAGTTTTGTTTTCCTTTTAAAGTAGAATGAAGCTTGTTGATGCACAGGATTGGTGCAAAAAGTTAATTTTATTTGGATCAGATAATGTGAAGTGAGAATTGCACGTGATAGATTTGGAGATTAACCAATATGATTTTTTTTTTACTGAGAGATAATGTGATCATTGCTTTGGAAAATTAAGAGGGGAACAATCAAGCATCACATAAAAAATGAATGCTTCCTCTTTAAACTACCTGGCATCTTGTCAATTAGTTTGGACTAGGTTGTTGGGGTAGTTTTAGTTTTATTTCACTGCTGGATCAATGGTAGTGTATGCATGATTCTTTTTGCAAGTAGACCTTTGCATTTTGGAAATAATGGCTGTAAAATTTAGAATGCGGTTGGTACGATGTAACCAATGGCGGTAAAATTGAGATCTCAATTTCAGAAAATTTACTCAGAAAATTTACTCTGGGTTTCTCTGTATCTATAGACTGGAGAGACATGTTCCAACTCCAAACCAAGTTTTGGTGACATCTTTGCTCTCATTAGAGTTATATATATTAAAATAAGGGTTTCTGTTTATCCTCTTTTCTTCTAGCATTTATTTTTCAGGAACAACTGTGATGCAATGTTATTTCCTATTCATATAGGTCTACGAATTTAGATTCATGGAGTCCAGAGCAATTGAGAACAATGAGCTTTGGGGGAAATAATCGCGCTCACGCTTTCTTTAAGCAGCATGGTTGGACTGATGGGGGGGAAATTGAGGCCAAGTATACATCTAGAGCTGCAGAGTTATATAGGCAAATACTTTCAAAAGAAGTTGCTAAAAGTATGGCAGAAGAAGCTGGCTTGCCATCATCCCCTGTTACTTCAAAGTCAGCCCAAGCAGCAAATGGAATTCCTGATGTCAAGATTAATGATGCTCCTAAAGAAAGCTCATTAGGAAAACAAGAAACACCTGATTTAGTTCGTTCCCCAAAAGCTTCTCGCTCGGTTATTACCAGTTCTGTGAAGAAGCCACTTGGTGCAAAGAGAACTGGGAAAACAGGGGGGCTTGGTGCTAGAAAGCTTGCTACGAAGGTAGGCTTTTGCCTCTAACTTGTAGAAGTATCATCAGTTATCTTAGAAGCATATGTCAGCTTGACATTTTTTTACCTAGCCTGCTTCTTAATAGTACAGCCTTCAATTGCAGCCTAGTGAAAATCTCTATGACCAGAAGCCTGAAGAACCAGCACTTCCTGTAACTTCCACAACTAACAACAACAACAACAACAACACAAAAGCTGGCACATCTTTTGCATCTCGCTTTGAGTATGTAGATAATGTTCAACCTGCTGAGATGATTTCTGGTGGCCCACAAGTGATTAGTCATGTATCTCCGCCAAAGTCATCAAGCTTTTTCGCAGAATTCGGGATGGAAAGTGGTTTTCCTAAGAAAGGAAGCTCAAACTACTCAAAAGTTCAAGTAAGCTCTTTAACATGCATTATCTGCTCATGGTCAACTGTAGAAAACCAGGCAATACTTACACTTCCAGCAAATAACCACCAGTTAATGCAATATCACCTAACTGTGACTTCTCAAATCTAGAGACTGCAACCTTTGAAAGGATCCAGGTTTTTATACCAGGCAAGAGTCTGAAAAAAATGTATGTCAAGATGATATTGAAATTTTTGGTTTCATCGGCCAACTGAATTTTAGACTATTAATTAATTTGTTAGATTTTAATTCTCTTCCCAAATCTGGTTCAAATTTATGGTAAGTTGCTACCAATCAGCTTTTTTTTTCCCACACTATATTCAGTGCTTAAACAAATCAAAGCATTTCATATGCAGAGTTGAAAAGGGGAAAAAAGCCATTTTCTTAAGTAGCACAAATTGAGAGTTTGTAAAATTTGCGAGGAATGTGAAAAGCATCTATGTCCTTCCATTATGTGTTTGCTAGTTGTTCTGTCAAATTGTACTCATCACTTTTGAGTGTTTGATTTTCAACAAAAACGAGGCATCATGACATTTAGCTTGTGATGACACTTCCAAACTGGTTTAAACTCTCTCATAAGCTAGTAAAATTGAAATTTCTTTTGAAGTTGTAGGGTTAAATTTGCATAATACCTGCGCTTAAGCTGCTATTTTTGCATTGTAATAATGTTGTGACGTTTTAGTGACTTTTTCAATCTCTTTTTTATTTTTCAGCATGCAAGTCTAGGTTTTGCAAATTATGTCTGTCCAGTAAAAAGAAATAAGGGTCGTCAGTTCTCATGGAGTATTTGCGGGAAAATCAATAGAGTGACAGCTTTGTGTTTTTACCTGAAACTACACAGTGGAGTTTTTTAAGTTAGTTTTATTTTGTATTTCAATGTCATTCTTTTGGTTTCACTAGGTTTTTGTGTTGGTATTATAAAAAAGTCTTGAGTTGATGGGTTTCCTAATTCACTTATGTGCAAGTCTCGTGGTGCTTACTCTTACCTAAATGCTTTTCTTTTTAGCATGATTCTGTACTTACTGAATAATGGGTATGTTAAATTTGTATTTTACATCATCAAAGGGGTGTTTATTTTCTGTTATGAGATTACCTGTAAGTCATTCCTTTTCAATAAGAGGATTTAAAACATAGTTGATTTTGTCTGAGAGTTTATGTTTAAGAACCATGAAGATAAATATCATAGAATAGGTAATGTTTCTGCAGAAACCTACTCTCTGTTGGTTGTGATACTTTTGTGTATCTCTATTTTTTCTTCTCTAGCTGCATATAAAAAGAATCTTGATATTAGTGGTGTTTTTCTTGCTCAGTAACAGTCTTGATATTTTATGTTTTCTATTATTTGTTAGCATTCTTGTCATCAATCACTTTACTTATGTTTTGGGAATTGCATGTGACATTGGAGATGTTATGCCCATTGTTACTGGAATTTGTCAGATGACACTAGTGATTTAGTCAGCAAGGAATTTGTTTGTTTAGTCCTGTACTTGTTTGTTCATACATCCTGTTATTATCAGATTCAGGAAACAGATGAAGCAAGAAAGAAGTTCTCAAATGCAAAATCAATCTCATCAGCCCAATTTTTTGGTGATCAGAACAAAGCTGATGCTGATGCTCAAGTTTCATTGCAGAAATTCTCTGTATGCCCTCTTGCTACCACTATCTAAATATATGTAAATTTTATTTTGTTTATAGTGACAGGTTTCAAGAATTTCATCCCATTCTCTCTCTGTTTGTTGTGATTTTACTACCATTAGTTCATCCTTTTCTGCTCTGTCGGTCACTAGATTGAAATTATGGATCATTTTTTTGTTCCAACCAGAAGTTTCTTTACTCAGCCAGGGATTTTTTCCCCCTGCTAACATCTACCCTTATCTGGGAAAAGAACTGTGGTTTTTGGATGATGTGAGTGAGAATTCCAAATTCTTACCCTTGCCTCCCCTTCCCATTCCGAACTTAGGTTCTAGCATGCAGGAAAAATGGCAAAATGCTGCGGTTACATAGAAGTGCTTTTTTTACTGAACCAGTTAGGCAATGAGGAGTCAAATCACCAATGACTCCATGGTCTTCCACGCAGTATCTCACGTATCAAACCCATACCACATGCCAGACTTGATGGAACTGCCTCATAAGCTAGACAATTCTTTCCACATACCATTGCATACATCCTATCTGCTTTAACTGTAATGGGCATCGACCAGCTCATTTCTAATGAAGGCCACAACTAGCCACTAAAATCTTGCATTTCTTTCTTCTGAAATTTTATTTAAGGTTAAAGGGTGGAAGTTTTATGCTGTTTCAGGGCTCTTCAGCTATATCAAGTGCTGATCTTTTTGGTCAAAGCGATGATCAGTCAATTGATGTTGCTGCGAGTGACCTCATCAATCGGATCTCTTTCCAGGTAATGCTTTGCATGTTTTGGTGCTTAAATATTTGAATGAATTTCTGTTAAGATAGGAAACCACTGGTTTCTTTCACTTTTTTTTTTTGTTTTTGTTTTTTCACTTTCCTATATTTATCAAAGGTTTCTTCCCTTGTTTAACCCTCTCAGGCACAACAAGATATCTCTTCCCTAAAGAATATTGCAGGAGAGACTGGGAAGAAGCTCAGCTCCTTCGCATCAACCTTCATAACTGATCTTCAGGACAGAATCCTCTGAAGTTGATGGGCTGTGTTAAAAAATCTGCAAGTTTGCTACATTACCAATCAATATCTATGCAGTGGAATGTAAAATGAGTCCATATAAAATTCTTTTTGAAGAAAAATAAAAGTAAGACGTTTTCAGGCTTTTGATAGGTTTTCTATTATTATATTGTAGTGCAGGTTTTGGGATCCTTTCTGTTTTAGTTTCTTGGAGTGTACTAAAGAGATGTAGGAATTGATATTATAGACAAAGTGTTCTGTTGAAAATTAGCTGCATTGTCGTTGGGGCAAATATTAGGACACACGGCACAACATTACTGGCCATTCCCAAGGAAACAGCAACTGATGCCTGAAGCTTTGTGACCTAATATTACTGATGGTGCAATACTTCCATCCTGCAGGCACTGTTTGGTTTGTTATGTTCAAGTTGTGCAAAATTGTGTTTAGTATATTTTAGCTAATAAGATCGCTGATAATTTATGATTATTAAGGGTGTGATTTTATGTAGATCGTGGGTATTTTGATGGTGTTGCGGTGTATAATGCCAACCTGGAGTGTTAGGATGGTGCTATACGCACGGAAAAGGGAAAAAAGAAAAATGAAAAACAGTTGATTTACATTAGCAACTTTTTCTTATTTATTTTATTTAGCATAAATACTTACTTTATATTTCTGTTTAACTTGATTTTACACGGGTTCTTGCGTGAACAACTCTTTTTAAGATATGTTTTTTTTTAATGTGTTTGGAATTGTTTGTTTTTTAAAGTTTTTTTTAAATGTATTAAAATAATATATTTTTTATTTTTTAAAAAAATATTTCTGACATTAATACATCAAAAAACAAAAAAACAAAAAATTAAATTAATTTAAAGCAAAGAAAAAAAATTTAATTTTTTTTCAAAAGAACTTTTGTAATGCAAAGATAAACATACTTATCTAAAAATCTATATGCGTGTTTATATTTACTTATGGTGTTTGGATGGTTTTAAAGGTGACCTCGCGTAAAGGTTGCAGATTCATACCATATGTAGTGCAATATGATGAAGTCTAAAAAATTCAAATAGCTTAGGAATATAAAAATAGGGCTCCCGGGTTGGATAATCAGTTAATTAATTGGTCCTAGCAATTTCATCCATTCTTCCTAACCAAGGTAATTGATAGCTTATATTTAGTGTTTGGTAGTCCAAGATGACTTGTGGGTAGTACCTGTAAAAGGTTTTTTTTTAGATGAATACTCCAATACTTTAATAAATATCGTTTTAGAGAGAGAAAATAAAAGAATATTTTAGAGAGAGATGCTCTAAAAATATATATGCATTAGAAAATAAAAATTGTGAACATTTAATTTGAAAGTTTCATGGTGTATTTATAGCCCATAAATTTTATCTTTTTGTGAAGAGGAGGGTCTGAAGTGTAATTTTATCCTGATAGCATTTAATGAGGTATAAATATCCATGATATCTATATTAATGTTTGATAGAAATATGGTGAGTCCCTAGAGGACTTTTATACACCAAAAAGGTGTAGGGAGATTAGGGTCCAATAAGTCAGATGTAGCTGAGTTCATGGAGGTTGAGCTCTTCCCCTAAGCTAGACTCAAGGGAGGAGGGTCATCCTCTTGGGCATGCCCCAGATAGAATGGTTATTTCATTGGACGTGCCAAGGAAGGATGGTCGTTACCTTGGACTTGTCGGACTGCCAAGTCTAAGTGCCTTGGATTTGACATGTTTACCAGACCTACGTTACCTTGGACTTAGCTAAATACCAAGTCCAAGTATCGTAGGTCTGGCATGTTCGTCAGACCCACATTACCTCATTCCATTGAACATGCCAATGGAGGATGATCATTCTCTTGGGCGTGCCCAAAGGAGGATGTGCATTCTTTTGGGTGTGCTCGAGGCTTGACACATTTCCAAGCCCATTCGCATCCGGGTCTGGCTAGCGCCAAACCTAGCGTGCCCAGGACTTGGCAAGTTGCCAAGCCCAGCGCACCTTCACTAGAGCATGCTTGTTTTCCTGAAAATTTATACTCGTAAATTTTTCTTGATTTAGTGTTTTTTTGGTAAAGATATATTGATAAAAACTTGGTTCATCGGTAGTCCCCCAGTCTTTGTGATATAATAATATGCAAAGACTTCAATTAATCTCCTAGTTCAGGTAGAGTAAAGAGTTTTGCTCATATAAAAAGGGGGTAAGCTAGGAAATATGTAGAGAAATATGCATCTGGACTAAAATAAATTCTTTTATATATAAAAGAACATGAATTTGTAATTAGAAAATTTCTAAGAGATTGAGGGTACCATGTTCATCATCTATATAAATTTCTAAGTAGTTTTGTGAGGAACCCAATGAGGGTGAATCTATACTTAGAAATTTCTAAGTGATTATAGGTTTTTGGTGAGTGAGAGTCTATAGCTTTCCCAACATTGTCATGGGGCTTAAAAACCATCTACTAAAGAGTGGTTATTATGATTTTTTCAATGGGGCATGAGAGCCCTCATTAAAAGTGGTGATTACATGATGTTGTTATTTGTACCAGGGAGACCAATCACATCTATCCCTTGGAGATTGATGTATATAGCATTAGGGAGATTACATTTACCCTTTGGAGATTGGTGCGTATAGCACAGAGTAGACATTTACATGCATATAACATCAGAGAAATTACATCTATCCCTAGGGAGATTACATCTACCCCTTGGAAATTGATACATATAGCGCTGAGGAAATTACATCTATCTCTTGAAGATTGATACATATAGCACCAGAGAGATTACATTTACCCCTTGAAGATTGGTGCATATAGCATCAAGGAAATTACACTATCCCTTGAAGATTGATGCGTATAGAACCGAGGAAACAAAGTCAATCCTATTGAGAGTGAAGCATATAACACTGGGGAGACCAAGTTCATCCTTTTCAAGATGTATTATTGAAAGGCTCTTAGACATCACCTGGAGAAAATAAAAATAGTCATTTTGAATAAGTCATTTATATATAAGAAACTTACATTTTTATTCTTATTGGTTATGGTAAATTTTTATTTGAGCAGACTGTCTGACGTGAGGGGGACTCTTCCCTTTCCTTTAGATAATTGTAAAAAATACTTCATATATTTTACGGTTTGAACCAACATTCCACTTGTATTTGTTGAAAGTTTTTCAAAATCTTAAGGCTTCAACTGCATTTGTTAAGTTAGTAAAGCATAACCCAAATTTGCTTGTCTCACATTGAGTGGCTAGCACTGCCTTAGTGAGGAGTCGGACTTGATTGCAAAGTTGTTGAAGCTTTGTTTGGGCAGGAGTGTAAGTAGCAAAGAGAAGACTTGTCTCGCGTCGTAGCCCAAGTAGGTATTGGTTGTGTGCCATGGAATGGTCTAAAAATATCAAAAAGCAAGCTTTAGGAAGAAACCAATGATTTTTTGATCATTTTCCCACAAATGACGTCACCGATGAAGTCCCAAAGATCCAAATAGACCAGGAATAAGGCTCTTAAGTTGGATAATCGGTTAATCAATTAATCTTAACAATATCATCCATTCTCCCTAACCAAAGCAATTGATAGCTTATACTTGGTGCTTAATAGGTCAAAGTAGCTTGTGGCTAGTACCTACAAAAGATCCCTTTTGGTGGAGGTGGAGACTCTCCGATACTTAAATAAGTATCTTTTTAGAGAGAGAAAATACATGAATATTATGGAGAGAGATGCTCTAAGAATATATATATACAGTAGAGAATGGAGATTATAAACTTTTAATTTGAAGGTTTTATGGTGTATTTACAGTCCATGAGTCTTGTCTTTTTGTGAAGAGAAGGGTGTGAAGTGTAATTTTATTATGATATCATTTAATGATGTATAAATATCTTTTACATATATATTAATGCTTGATAGAAATATGGTGGGTCCCTAGATGACTTTTATACACCTAAAAGGTGGAGAGAGATTAGGATCTAAGATGTCAGATGTAACTAAGTTCATGGAAGCTGAGCTCTTCTCCTGGGCTAAAACCCAAGGGAGGAGGGTCATCTCCTTAGGCGTACCTTGGTGATAAAAAAATCAAAATTCAGATTGAAATTCTTTTTTCACAAAAAAATAAAAAAATATTATATTTTCAACCCCAAAACATATTTTAATCAACCTAAAACATCAAAATTAAATTAAATTTAAAAATAATTTTCAAGTTCCAATTTATTTTTTTCAGTTTCAACAAAGTTTGGAATCACCTTCATTAATTTTCTCTCCCGAACAAGAATTTATGAACACCAAAATCAAAGTTTTTAATGGTAAGAATCTTGTTACTTAATAACTTTCTCTCTTCTCAACTTCTATACTAATTTGTCTCTTTCCTTTTACAATTTATAATAATCGAAACATAAAAAAATTAAAGATTAGGACCAAAATGTAATACACTAGAAGAACAAGGACTAATTATAAAAAAATTAAACTTAAGGAATGAAATTATAGTTTTGCACACCTTGTGGAAATGGCTGTATTTCATCTTTCATGTTGGTCATTAATCTCTTAGTTTTTTAAATAATAAATTAAAACTTTATCACGTAAAATTGACTGTTAATTTATAAATAATAAGTTAAAACTTTATCACATAAAATTGATTGTAATATCAAGATATTTTAAAGTATGTAAAGTAAGTAATAGAAAATAAATAAATAATTTTAACGCATAAAACAATAAAAAGTATAATTTTAAAGGAATAAACTGAAAATAAAAATTAAATTATTTTTTTTAGAATAATCCGCGGCATTTAGAAGGAAAAGAAGAAGAAGAAAAAACTAGTTGTTTACTATAAAAAGAACTTCCTTCCCCTAGTGAGAGAGAGCAATCGGGGAGCCATAAAGAAAAATTAAAAAAATCAAAAAACAAAATTGGCGCTTCAATTTTCCCTCCAACACCCCGTTCTTGACCTTTTCCTTTTCCCTCCTCCTTCCTTTTTCAAAATCCTAACAAAATCCCCCAAATTATTTTCAACTCCAAATTTTCTCTGTTTCTTCTTCACCCAAACAAACAAAATCCTTTCACTTTCTCCTGGTTTAATGGAGGTTTCAACTGAAGCAGCCGTTGATGTGTTTTCATTGCCTTCTAAAATTGAATCCCTAGAGTCCAAATCTCTTATTGTTGCTAATGGGTTTTCTTCAAAGTCTCAGGTTGAAGCTCTAAATGACGAACTTATGGAAGACTCACACGAGGATCCAGTGAATTCACCTAATTCTCTCAAAACCTTACCCGACTTAAGCTGTGGAGAGCAGTGTTTGGTTTCTATATCGTCAAATTCAGGCGGGTTTTCACAAATTTCAACTTCAACGCCTCAATCTGAAGAAAACCTAACCATGTCCTTGCCTTCTTCTCATATCGTATCCCCAGGTAACCAGATTTTGGTTCCTTCACAGTCAAATCAAGATGGGTCTGGGTCCTTTTTAGCTAATGGTAATGAAGATGGGGTTTTATTGGATTCTGGCCACCGTTTGGTCGCTAGTTGTGATAATGATGATAGTGAGTCTGATTCACCTATGCAATTAGCACGTGAAAAGCTTGTTTCGAGCTCGTCTGATTCGAAGCTTGCTGATGGAAATGTTGAGGATGAGGAAGAGGGTTTTGGTAATGATGACGAGAAAGAGAATCCCAGGCGATTTTTTCATTATGACCCTTATTATCGCACAATGTATCATAATCAATGGGGGCATTTTGATCCCGAGTTCCATGAGTATCATCCGGGTTTACCTCCTCCTTGGATTAGGAGGTTTCGCAGACAACCATGTCCTCAATTATCGAATCGTTGGGATGACAGAGAGAAGAGAAGAAATCAAGAATACAGGCTTCCTGGTTTTATGCAGGAAACTGGACCTACTGGTGTGGTATGTCTAAGAGGTTATTATTTTGAATTTATTTGATGTGCATGTGTCTATTGATGTTTATCCTTTGTGATATTAAATTTTTGTTTTGTTTTTTGGTGTTGGTTTTGCAGGGTGCTGCCCTTTTTAATAAAGGAAACACTTGTTATATTAATGCAATCCTGCAATGCTTTACGCATACTGTGCCTCTTGTTCAGGCTCTTCGTTCTTGCAATCATGAAATGCCCTGTGAGTACCAGCTATGGATATCTACTTAGGATCTGAATTGTTTGTACTGTTTAATTGAATTTCAGTTTTGGTATTTACTGCTGGACTTTGGGAGTTTTCAGGCATTACTGAAGGGTTCTGTGTTCTTTGTGTTCTTCGTGATCATATTGAACTTTCTTTATCTTCGTCTGGAAAGATTCTTGAGCCATTGAAGCTTGTCAACAATTTGGAAAGTATCCTTTGCACTTTTGTTTATCATTGAGCAACATGTGGCAGTGGATTAATTATCTTAAGTGCATTATGAATTACTTTGGCCATTACATTTCTTGTGCATCATTATTTAGTGTAATTGTCATTTCTGTGCTGCTGAATTCTAAGTTTCAAGGGACTTTCAAGTACTCCCAATTGACCTTTTAGTATTGTGATTTTTCTCTTTATTTTTTTTAATACTGTTGGTGTTTTGGATACTTTGAACTTTAGATTTCTTCTGCAATGCCTATTTGATATTTTGAGGAAAATTTTCTGAAAATTTTGGACTTAAATGTGATTCTTAACCCATGAATAATTAGATATTTCATCTGTTTTTCGTCGATACCGGCAGGAAGATGCCCATGAATTCCTCCAATGTTTGTTAGAAAGACTTGAAAGGCATTGTTTTGATTCAAGCCTAACTGATGACAGCGCATCCTCCCATGATACGAACATAGTTGAGCGGGTATTTGGGGGTCGTCTTGTTAGCAAAGTATGAGTCTGAGGAGTGAATTTTCCCATTTAATTCCCTTTAATTTGCATATTGCTGGTGTAGAAAGAAAGCTTGAAGTATTCATTTCTCTACTTTCAATGCTTAGAACAAATGTCTATTTTGTTTATTATTGATTCTTGCCTTGGCACTGAATTTTAGTTACGATGCTGCAATTGTGGTCACTGTTCTGATAAATATGAGCCACTGATTGACCTGAGTTTGGAGATCGAAGATGCGGACTCTCTTCAGAGTGCACTGGAGTCATTCACCAAGGTGGAGAAAATTGAGGATTCAGAGACAAAGTTTACATGTGAAAGCTGCAAGGAGGAAGTTTCTAGGGAAAAACAGCTTATGCTGGACCAGGCTCCTTCAGTTGCTGCTCTTCATTTGAAGAGATTCAAGATTGATGGGACCTCTGTTGAGAAGATTGGCAAGCATGTGCAGTTTCCACTGGAGTTGGACTTGAAGCCCTACACCAATGACAGTGAGGACAGTGATGTGAGTCATGGATTACTAGTATCACTGAATAAGGATCACTTCCATTTTAAAAAGCGATAAGTGATCTTAACAAATCTTTAAATGGTAATCAAGATGAAGAGCATGGAAAAAGGCATGCTAAGAGAATTTAAAATTGAAATCAAACTACGATTACTGTCCATTTAATTGATCTTTTTACCTGCAAAGGTCAAATACTATGCTAGTCTGGGAAATAAATGATTGAAGACTCGACTCATGTCGCATCAAAAAGTAAAATTTGTTGGTTTTGTTGTATTAGTTTGTGTTTTGTGAGCATTTAATAGAACTCTTCCATTTTCTTGACAGGAGGTGGGTTTCAAGTATCAACTATATGCGGTTGTGGTGCACAAAGGAGATTCACTTATGTCCGGACATTACTTTTGCTATATAAGATCCTCTCCAGACACATGGCACAAGTTGGATGACCCAGAGGTAATAAATACTAGATTCAATCTCTTTGCTGTTGATTGTTATTGTTTTGCTTCCGATCTCCTTATAGAGTAAGCCTCTGCTTACTTTTAAACCTATAAATGATAAATGATGAATGAGATTGCATCATCACTGGGTTATATTGTGCTATCATGTGGTTATTTTTAACTTCTGTCGGTTAAGTCAGGGTTTTTACCTTTTCCTGAACACGGATTTGTCCTGAAGTGGAATTGTGGTGTCACTTCCAACAGTTATCTTACAATTTCTATTTGTGTTTTTTCAAAAGCCATCCTTTTCTTGATTTAAACATTTTACCCCTCCAAAGTCAATTGTTTGGAAGGTATCAAACCAGCGAAGTCCTCAGGCTTCCTATCTGCTGGATAAATAATATTTTTGAACAAATTTTACCAGCATCGTGTGTGTTGAGCATGGGTGCGTTCCTGTGTGTGTTCAATGGAACAGATTGGAAATATTTATTCTGTAATTCTGCCTGTAATACCTTTTGAGGGTTGATTGAGTTGGGTGTATTAACTATTAGTTCTGAAATGATGGTATCTCACAAAACTAAATTAACTGTCATATTTTTCAGGTCAGCAAGGAACAGGAAGAATTTGTGCTCTCTCAAGCTGCCTACATTCTGTTCTATGCTAGGGAGGGTACACCCTGGTGTTCAAGTTTGATCAAACCACAAGAGCTTTGCTCAGATCCCAGCAATTCAAATACATCACCCAAGTCAGTTCTAGATAATGTTAACCGTGAATGCACTGGTGTAGGGAATAACAAAAGTTCTGAGACCAATGTAATTAAGGATGCCATTGAGGCAACTTCAACTCACTTCCCTTTTGAGAGAAAGTTTGAAGAGAGTGAATCTAGAGTTGAGAGTAAGGGAAATTTTGCTCAGATTTCGCCTGCCAATAGACCAAACTTTCATCGCATTGTGTCTATAGGTGAGACCCCCATGGTTGATGTTTCTGTGCCACTTGGAGTAAGTGATTACCACGATGGAGTTTTGCATGATGAGATGTTATGTTTTCCACCTTCTGTTGAAGAAGATAACTGCAATCAGGGTGCTGAGAAAATTGAAATAAATGGTGATCTGCATTCCCCAACTCCACACAGATCACCCACTCCAGATAAAGGACTGCCAGGTAAAAGAGTTTATTCCATCAAAGTCTTTGCATAGTTCTTTCCAAGTCAATATATCTGAAATGAGATGAATGGAACTTTTCAGAAGCCAGACATCGTATTCTGCGAGATCATCAGAAAGGGGAGAACCGGGTGAATTGTAAAAGATCATCAAAAAAGGTCACAAAGGATTCACAGACAGCAGAAGCTCTTAGATGCATCAAGAGAATGCCAACTGCAAGGGGCATGAAACTTATGGCTGCCATGCTTCCTAGGAATGACAAGATAAGACCAAGATCATCTCCATGTAAAAGGGCCAGCCCTCCTGGTTCTCGCTGCAAACCCACCATACGCATGGCAGTTATGCGTTGAATAGTTAGAGGTTTTGTTTTGTTTTGCTGGCTTGGTCTTTGGCCAACATAGAAGCAATATACTTCAAATGCTAAGTTAATGCCTCATAGTGAATATTGCCTTTCTGAACGGCATGTTGACTACTCTGTTTCCCATATGATGTTGGGAAAGCAGGTACTCAGGTCTCTTAGGTTTGGCTATACGTTTGGTCTGGGAAATGTAAATTTCAAATGAAATGAAGTTTACTCTTTTGCAACCTTGCTTTCGAATTTAGAAGTGGCCTCTGTTACTAGCACTTTGAGCTTTGAAGCACACATAAATATGGCGTAGAATTTGTGTTGGAAATAAATGATAGAGCACTCGGCGCCTGTTCAGTTTGTATATGTGGCTGTTTACTGTTTTTAGCTTCTGATCAAGCTAGTTAGACTGAAAGTCAGGGTACTTGGGACTCAGGAGGGTTAGGGTTTTTTTTTTTTTTTGAAATACCCATCCATATTTCTACTCAAGACATTTATGCAAAAAAAAAAAAAAAAAGGGAACAAGATTTAGGGTTATTCCATATTGAAAAAATAATAAAAAAATTCAGGTCCGAGTTTTTTCTTCCCAGAGTTGACATGGTTTATGCTAATAGTTTCTATAACGCCAAAATGAAAAAAAGAATATTTGCATTTTTGCATGATTCATGAAAGGTAACTTGAAATAAAAAACAGGTAACAATACATGTTAAAACCGCTATTTGACATGCTTTCTCAGTCATCTTGTATAAGTTGTGAGCTGCCTTCAATCGTATTTGCTGATAAAAGCTTCTAGTTTCTTTTTTGATTAAAAATAAAGCTTTTTAGTTTCTTTCGTCATCGATAATATCATGGCAAGGATGTTTCTCAGTTGTGTCACGATCCTTTTAGCCTTACTATGGTGTATCTGTACATCATGCCAGCTGCAGACAAACTACAAGCGTGTAGCCTTGGTTCTATGTTGAAATTTAAAGATAAGCATCGTGGAATATGCATAGGATGCCTTTGTTCATATCAAGAACTTAACAGAGCTGATCCTAGGTTCCATCTGAATTCCAAGGCCTCATTTTGGTTGTTCCGCTACAGACAAAAATGGAACTAATTATAAAAGTACACAAGACCTTCATACTAAATCCTTCCTTTTCTTCTTTCCATAAGGAGCGTTTGAAATTGACATGGCTGATTCATTCACAAGGGGAGAAAGTAGTCACCAAGGAAGGCCAGAACCTTTGAGAAGCAGCCAGTCGCCGGAAATTGCTAGCACTACCACTCAGGTGGTCCTAGTCATGGATGGACTCAAGGAGTTCACCATAAAGCCGCTTAAGTGGGTTCTTGAGAATATTTCAGCATCCGGTGGCATTAATGTCACTCTCCTTGGAGCCATGCCGTGGCTCAATATTCCTTGTCAGTATCTAATTTATTCTAATCTTCTTGTACAAAATTCATATCTTGTGCTCTTGCATATTGTGTGAACAATTGATGAAATGTTTAGTTCATAAGGTGTATAACCCGGGGCTTAATTTTGCCTTCTTAGTATCTGCAAAGACGTGGCAAGGTATTTGGGCCGTGGGATTTGAAGAATTAGCTATGGCAAAAGAACAAGGTGATGAATGGAGGAGTGACTCTAAATATGTAAAGCTTCAAGCAATTCTTGACCTCTGCAAGAGATTTGGGGTATGAATTAGCCATGCCACATCACTCATTTTATATTGAAATTCCTGCTAATTAGTTCGCATGTAATTTATGCAGGCTAATGTGCCACAGAAGGAAGTTGTGATGGGTTATCCCTTGAAACTGATGGTGGTTGAAAAACTTAAAAGCCTTAATGCATCATGGGTAGTTTTTGATAGGTAAAAAAATAACGAGATACAGTCATTGTTGTACATTTTCTCGAGGGCCATGGAGATTTTTGCTGATTTAATCTGTTGTGCTTAGAAACAGGCACCAGAGAAGAGACATGGAATTCATTGCAGATAAATTTCCATGTAACATGGTTATGATAAATGAAAATGACGAGCCTGTTATTATCAAGATGCAGCCACTGACTAGTGGAGAGTTCACTTCAGGGGGATCACCAGCATCTTTTCTACCTTCTCCGCTATGATTTCTCATTATCCGTTGCAAGTTCTTGAGGAGAAATTAATCACCAGAGAAACATGAAGATCACTAACAAGAATGTTTCTATTTGATTAGTTATGGATTTGTAATTTAAAGATATTGGGTGGAAGTGATGCAGAGCTGATGAAGATGGTGAAATTCCTTGTGGGACGTGGGCAATCAAGGACTAATTAATCATAACTTAGTTCTTCAGCCTACTTGGAGTTGCACTTCAAAACAGTTCCTCCTTTTCTTTTTCTTGTAATAAAGCGCAATTTCACCCTTTTGGTTCTGGCTGTACGTTACTACATTTAGCTCTTGGAAATGGGGGGGCAGTTCCCCATGTCATGAAGTTATTTCTGTTAGGATTGATTTAGCAAAAACATAATAACATGCCTTGGCAGGACTAAGTTTTAATTATGATTTACCTACTATCAAGACATAATATTCAGAAAATTGGATAAAGTGCTGCAAGCCTGCAAGTATAGACTGAGGAAGAGTACGGTAAAAGTCCATGAAACAAAGTTGTGCCCGACAATAATAGCCTCCGTATAAAATCTTGGGGAGAGAGTTACATGGACTTCTTACAGACCATTGATGATTTTGCTTAAAGCTGCAATGTAAAAACGAGGGAGTAGAAATGCTTTTTGTGGCCACAATCTCAATTCTGTGGCAAGAAGGGAATGACTAATATAAAGAAGTCAACAGTAGTTGACCAAGTGTGCTGCGGTTGCATTTCTTGTATATATGATCCTGATAACGGGGAAGAAGAGAGCCCGCAATTCTAGTACCCAATACCATCCACGTTATAATTAAGAGCAAAGTTGGCTCATGAAAGAACATTTCGAAACATTGTTATTGAAATTCCTTCATGTTTTCTAGCAGAATAAAACTAGATTATATATACATGTCACCATGAATCCCTTGCTAGAGAGTATGAAACACTTTAGACCTTCATTGGGCTAAAACCTATTATTGGTGACTTTTAAAGAGAGAAAGGAAGGATGCTGACATGGTAGAGACTAGAGAGAGATGAGACTTCTGTGCCAGAACGAAGAAATGGAAAAAAACACAGTAATATATACAAGCAAAACAACACTAGATGCTTAATGAATCATGGATGGCCATGATAAGGGATCTTTTGGTTTAGAATGGAGGTGCTTCATTTAAGCAAGTGTTTCGTTGAGAAAGAGTGGTTGATCTGCTAGGAACATGCCACATAAAAGTTGCCTCCACATATAGTGGTCCATTACACAAGCTCACATGCACACTAGAATGCATGCAGTCTCATCCACCCTCTGGCTATTGTGCAAATATGCTGTCCTTCATATCTGTGTGTTGACTTGTGCGCTTAAAGAGTCATAATTTCTGAGAAGCATGAACCTAAAGACCCAAATCGTCCCCATTTCTGTGGTAATTATTGATGTTCAATTTGAAGTTCTGGACAAACAATTTCCTGCAATATCCCATCAATGTTATCTTGCTTTAGAATGTTCCTAGCACACTATGATTTGGCGTTGACTTGTTATAGGACCACATCCACTAAATATATATGCTACTATTCAATTCTCTCTCTCTTACCACTTTCTATTCTTATAATGACAATGTGCTCAATTTATTAGATGGACTGTTGCTTATTCTCTCCTTGTTCTGTGCAAATTAGACCTAAATAAATTTCCTTTTGTTTTGCGACTACATTTTCTCCTGTCATAATTAAGCTAACGAGAATCATGGATTTCCAGATGATTAATCAATCTACAACAAATGCAGAGAGAGCTCTAGTAATTTAGGTGGGCATAAGCTTAGATAAATGCCAATTAATTTTCACCAATAGTATGAATCACGGTAATGAACTGTAAACACCGAAGCAGATTGTGCACCACTACTGGACTATCTGTGAACGTAAAACAGATGCCGCTGGCAATATCTTAACTGCAGTAAGTATATTCATAGATATATACATAACAGAATCTACTCTGTTGCATGCACAATTAATTAATTAACAAGCCTGTTCTTTCAAGCTAAACCAGAGTGGATCAGGCAAGGAACATCGAGGGAGTGCTCAGTCTGGTGTGGGTCTTGAATTATATCTTTTGTGCTTCTCTTTATCGTTACAATAATTTGACCAGGACATCCGACAACACAAGCTTCTGCCCACTGCACTATAATTAGCATGCAAAATGACAAGCTTATAATTTGTTCTTTGAACTTAATTAGATTGTAATTGAGAGAGTGTCATATCACTAATTCCCTAGAAAGAAAGATGGCTAAGAGCATGGCCGTTCCCTTTACGATACAATATCATAGTTGCGGCAATAGCTTGGAATATTGCTTGACATTTATCATAAACACATGCGGCATGCAACGTGATTACTTATCCATCCAAGTCCTCTAAGTTCTACCCACAGAAGCGCCAAATTCTACGTGCTTTTCACGTCAAAACAATAACTAAAACCGATCGATAAAGAAGAATTTATATTACTTCAAAATCTGATACAAAATACGAAGTGCATGAGTAGCAATCTTCATATTAATTATATAATAGTAGATGTTATTAACATATTCTTAACCAGATTACTCTTATTCCTCGCACCACAACGGATGGGTAAATTTTTCTTAAGGTTGGTGTAATAACGAGTTGCATTCTCAAGGAGCATAGCCACCAGTACCGTGGCCTCCACCTTCGCCTCCACCGCCTCCGTACCCAACTCCATGCTCACTACCAGCACCATAACCACCACCGCCACCACCTCCAAAGCCGCCGCCACCACCACCAGCATGGCCACCCTCTGCACCACCACCATGACCACCACCTTCCCCTCCACCATATCCGCCTCCGTGTGCCCCTCCAGAAGCATAGCCGCCTCCACCACCTCCACCGCTTCCACCCCCACCTCCATAGCCTCCACCATGCTCTCCACCAGCACCATATCCACCCCCAGCACCACCACCTTTTCCTCCCCCATAACCAGCACCATTATCACCTCCAACACCGTACCCCCCACCGCTACCCCCTCCTCCTCCACCACCAGCACCATATCCAGCTCCACCACCTTCTCCACTTCCACCACCACTTCCATACCCTGCACCATGCTCACCACCATAACCAGCTCCTCCACCACCACCACTTCCACCACCTCCACCATGTCCAGCAGCAGCACCATAGCCTGCTCCACCACCTTCTCCACTTCCACCACCACTTCCACACCCTGCACCATGCTCACCACCAGCACCATAACCAGCTCCTCCACCACCACCGCTTCCACCACCTCCACCATGCTCACCACCAGCACCATATCCAGCTCCACCACCTTCTCCACTTCCACCACCACTTCCATATCCTGCACCGTGGTCACCTCCAACACCATAACCAGCTCCTCCTCCACCACCACTTCCACCACCTCCACCATGTCCAGCAGCAGCACCATATCCAGCTCCACCACCTTCTCCACTTCCACCACCACTTCCATACCCTACACCATGCTCACCACCAGCACCATAACCAGCTCCTCCACCACCACCACTTCCACCACCTCCACCATGCCCACCAGCAGCACCATAGCCAGCTCCACCACCTTCTCCACTTCCACCACCACTTCCATACCCTGCACCGTGGTCACCTCCAACACCATAACCAGCTCCACTACCACCACCAGCACCACCACCAGCACCATGCCCACCAGCACCACCATAGCCAGCTCCACCACCTTCTCCACCTCCACCTCCATAGCCTGCACCATGCTCACCTACAGCTCCATAGCCACCTCCTCCTCCACCACCTGAACCACCCCCACCCCCACCACCATAACCCTCAACACCACCACCACCACCACCACCACCACCAGCTCCATGGCCGGTTCCATAGCCAACAACTGGAATGTGACCAGGTATTTCTTCAAGATTAAGAAGGGCTCTAGTAGCAGTACATATACCCAAACCTAACAAAGCAAAGAAAACTGAACAAAGAACTTTGTAGGTAACCATATTAGGACGTATTTAAATTCACTGGAAACTTGTTTTCAGTATGCAAGTGAAGGTGGTTATTTATAGGAATGGGAAGGGGTCCAAAGCCGCGTTTCTTTGCTCCAGGAGTGGTTGAGGCACATGCAAAAGCGAAGAAGCGTGCCCCCACAGTCCGGTCCACCAAACATATACACAGAGTGCCGTCAATCACCCAAAGGAGTCTCGCTCTAGCAACCCAAGGGAAGAAAAAGACATAAATAGTCTCCCTCTCACTCACTCTCTAGACTGTGCTCATTTGCTGTCCTCCATATTCTGATATAATTCGTGCGTCATCCATTTTTGGAGTGGAAGATTGTAGGAGTAGACCTAAAACCTAACCTATCCACTTTCCCGCCAAGCTAGCTACTGACAACCCCCTTTCACACCAACACTTGGTTAACTGCTATGCTCTATATCTCAACTTATTAAAAGTTGGCTACATTTTAATCAAATTCAATGCAGATAATATGCTCTTGGTAGATGTTAATATTTTTCATAGTAATCATAATAAACATCGGCTACATTTCATAATGGCTGGTAAGTAATTTCATTTTCCCTAGTTAGTCACTGTTGGAAAATTTAAAAAAAATAACATAAATGTCGATGGAAGATATTCCTTCGCAATTTACTGATGGAAGCTAGATGGAAATGGCGACTGAATTAAAAAAAAAAATCATTGACAATTATGGTGGCGCCATTGTTGAGGTGTTAAATTACTGATGAGAATCTCATCAGTGATTTTAAGAGATAATGGCTTTTTTCAACTCATTTTAATCTTTTTCTTTCAGCAAATAACAGTCGACAACCCTCTCCTCTCCTTACAAAAAAATCCGACAACCTCATTCACAATCTCTACAAATCCAGCCACCACAACTTGCTAGCCCCGAAAGAAAGTTCCTCTTTATTGATTCTATTTATTGTGGAGCTTCACTTCACTTGATAAGCAAATTTACTCTTTTATGTTTTAATCCATTTATGTTATAAGCTAATTTATTAAAATTTATCTGTATTATTTATATATATTTTTTGTATATATAAGTTCTTTATTTATTTTATAATAATAATTTTATTGTATTAATATATGATTTATATTTTATGATTTGTTTGAGATTTGGAGAAATTGATTTAATTTGTCACTTAATGAAATTGAGTGTGATATTTTATTACTTAGGTGTATTTTAGAATTGAAAAAATAATGGGTACCAATTATTTTTTTTTATCAATTTTATGGTTAAGTTAAAAATCTAGAGAAAATTAATTTTGTATGTAATTGATAATAATTAAAGGTATTCATTTAGGTTGAATAAGTTTGAATCGAAGAAATGATAGATAATTAGTCGGGCCCAATTAATTTTAGTCGATTTAAGGTTTTGTTAAAAAAATATGGTTTAGTTAAGTTAATGTATAAATGTTGATAAATTTAGGGTTAAGTTAATAATTATTTGTTTTTATTGAGTTATTTTAAGTCTTACAATTATATAAAAATGACTTTTTTAAATTGATTTTTAGGTTTACCAATATTGAAGCTGCTTGTTTCATCATATCTACGATGAAATAGTCATTTGAAAAACCATTGTATCAATGGAGGTAGCTCGATGAACATTTGAATGGATTTATATAGTAAATGCTTGATAGGAAAAAGTTTAATAATAGATAAATAATCTCAAACTTAACTAACTAGTTTTTTAAATTATAAAAGTGAATTCATGTATGAAATCAATTAAGAAATTTTTTTAGTGAATTGAGAGCAACAAGAGACTTGTGAGGAGAGTATGAAAAAACCATAATGTAGCTAGATAAGTTTAATGAACCAATATTTAATATGTTTTTATAATTAAGTGTTAAGTTAACATTATAATATTATTCTAAATCTGTTTTTTTTATTGGTTGCACCAAGTTGCATGATTTTGATACGATACCCACACAAAAACAATAAAGAAAGTCAAGTTGAATGACATAAAGATATGGAAAATGTATAAACTAAAGTATGTCACATTGAGCAATGTATCTTGAATTTATGGTATTATGAAGTTTTACAATGTATCTTTCAATTTAGTTTGAGAGACCTATGTATTTTATGAATGATAAGACATTTAGTTATGGATGTTATTCTTGTGTACTTTGAGAGCTATATATTTAGAGAATGATGAGACACTTAACTGTGTCTATTGTTCTTGAGTTTAGTATGAGAAAGCTATGTATTTCTTGTTCACCTTGTGGTTATGGATTTATTGTGACCAAGAAATTATTAACTTAGGGGTATCATAACAAACACAAAGAAAAACATTAAAATATTTGACACAATCACCGACGAAATCAATATTCCATCATTATTTTTGTTAGAAATTCCATTAAAATGTTCCAAACCATTATGGAACTTTTTTAAAAAACTTACAGAAGGTGTAGCAACTCGATGATGGAATCGTTGATAAAATTCTTTATTGAAAAAATACATATAAGTTTCGATGGAAAATAGACAGTAAAAGCAAATTTTTAGAAGCAAATGATGTTATCATATTATTCAATAATTTTATATATATTTACCTAGTATTTTGTTCATGTTTTATATATAAAATGCATTGATAATCTTTTTTTTAAGTTTTGAAGGCAAACATTTGGATGTAAGTTTTGAGAAGGAGTAAATTAGAGATAAAATTCAGACCATATTCCAACCCGTGTTAAATATTGACAGATTTGATCTCTGATTAATGTTTTATGCATAATTTAAGTTGTAGAGGTCGAAATGAAGTGATTCTAGTGGAATTAAAAAGTTAACATCTATACCTTTATTTACATATATGGCAAGAGAAATAAAAAAGAAAAGGTATGAAAATCACAGCCTTCAAAGACAAGTCTTGCATTTTGTTAATTTTGACCTTCAACTATTCCGACTTGAATATCTTGAGTTAGAGAATTTCATTTGATGCAAACTCAATTTTGTTGGATTCCTAACTTAAAAACCTATCAACTTACCAAATTTCAGCAGAAAAAAAGCTCGAGATAGTAATTGAACACATGTCCTTCTTCTAAAATTAAAATCTCAAGATTTGAGTCTCTCCTTTTTTTTATTAAAAAAAAATAGTAATTGAATAAATTATAATGATAGAGTTTTTTGGTTAATTAATAATTTATAAATATATCTTTTTTTCCATGATTTGTTATCCTTATCACATAATTTGCTTATTCTGATTACTAATTTCATTGACTCTATTGCATAATTTCATTGATTTGTTATCTAATTTTTTATTATTGATAACAATAAGTTACTAAATATAATCTATCACTTTTGATGACAAGATTTGTTTTTGTTTTCATTTTTGTTTTTATAAAAAATAACAAGATTTGTTATTCAATTATAAACACACATATTTTAGAATGTGTTTTTTTTTTTATGAAAGTCGATGATTTATCGAAGTGCTTAGCCAGTTGGAAAGTGACTAAAATTACAAGGAACAGTTTGAACAAGAAAAAAAAAAGAATTGCTATATCGAACATATTAGTGTACAATATTTTACTTCATTAAAAATATTCATGTGATCTATTCATTTTATCATGTATTCCTTTTTTTTTTTGCAAAACATAATCAACTTAATTATATTTTGTTACATACTTAACTTCACAAACCTATATAATTTAAGATAAATTAATATACCCTGATTTTTGTATGTAATTTGTTACCTTCAATAATTTTTTGTGATGATGTCACAACATCTACGTACTTATAGTGAGGAAATGACAGTTCTTCGATAAAAAAAATCCAACAAATATCAATATAACAAGAAACAACTATCATAACTTCCATCACCAATACAAATAACTATAACAATGATTAAGAGTTCATTTATTTTTTTTATTTTAAAAGTGTTTTTGAAAAAAATAATTTTTTTATTATTTTATTTGCTTCAAATTATTTTTTTAGTGTTTTCAAATCGTTTTGATTTACTAATATCAAAAATAAATTTTAAAAAATAAAAATAAAAATATTATTTAGATATATTTTCAAGAAAAAAACATTTCAAAAAACAACCGCTACCACAATACAAAACAAGCTCTATAATTACCACCACCCCATTATTACTATAATTAGGGGTGTTCACGGTTTGGTTCGGTTCAGTTTAGACTCAAAAAACCAACCGAATCGAATTACAGTATTTTTGTAAAAAATTAACCGAACTGGACCGGAAACCGGTTCAAACCGAACCAGTCCGGTTCGGTTAAATCTGGTTTTTTAAGGAAAAAACCGGGAAACCTAATCCTATGGGTTTTTTTGATTTTTTTTTAAAATTAGCTTACGATTTGGGAAGATTTAGTCTTTCATTCATTACAAAATATCCCAAAGGGCAGGAATTCGCTTCAAAAAAAGAGGATTTTGCCTTACATTAAATTAAGCTTTAAAATTTAAAGCAAACTGATGTTCAACTTTTAAACATTTATAGTGTTAACTGTTAATCTAATTCACATGGCTAAGTTTTAATATGAATTGACTAACTTTCTATATGAATTAAAATCTGGACATGAATTTGGACATTAATTAAAATCCCACAGGGATGCAAATTGGCTGACTTTTAATATATTTTCTAAAGTGCTAAATCAATGCAATATACAAGATGCATGATCAAATTTTAAAACCTCAAATTAAAAGTTTGTTCGCACTAGAAAAGTTAACATTAACAAGCGAATACATTAGCAATCAGCAATAAATTATAATAAACATCCGGCATAATTTGAACTTTGAAGAAAAAAACCTGGCAACACTAGCATCCAAAAATTCCAGCAACACCAGCATCCAAAAATTCCAGCAAGGATAATGCTATAAAAAAACACTAGCAAATTAGCAACATATTAGAGATCAACTATTGAAAGGATTAAGTATGCAAAATTTTAAGGGAAATTAATAAGGTAAAGTAAATTAATTACCCAAAACAATTATTTTCCAAGATTGCACCAAGCCACCAATACTACTTACAAACAATTAGTTGAGATTTTTAAACTTTCACCAAATTCTACAAAAACATAAATTAAAATGTTAGATTAAACATATGTAAATAAAAAATATTATAAAATAACTATATTTAAATTTGTAAGATAAATTACCCGACTCAATCATCTCAGAATTTTCAATATAATCCATGATTTCTAATGTTGATTGGAATTGATGTTAAACTCAACCAATTTTAACAACAAACAAGTGCTTGCATTGTCGATGGAGATAAAAAGCTTCGAAATGGATCTAATATACGACCGCCAGTACTGAATGCTGTTTCAGAAACAACTGTAGATACCAAGATGGTTAACATATGTTGTGCCACCTTAGAAAGAATCTTGTATTTTGTAGTATTACACCTCCACCAACCCAAAATATCTAATTTAAAATCATTCGAATCCTCACAATCATCACCCAAATACCTCTCAATCTCATTTTTTTTGGACACTACCCTCTTCCTCTAAATATTTTTTGAATTGAGAAGCCAAGTCATCCAACATATCATCATTTATCACCATTAAATCAACATTAACATTTTCATTTATACTTGTTCCAATACTGTGAATAACCTCAATATTCTCATCAACATTCATGTAATGCTCAAACAACCTTAGCAAAGTATCTTTAACCTTAATTGTAAAATTTTCAGTCTCTTCAACATCATACAATCTTCCAAAACAAAATCTCACATACTTCAATTTGAAACGTGGATCTAACACAACAGCCACATACAACAAAAAGTTTTATGCATCTTGATCCCCCTAATATTTTTTATACTTTGCCATCATATTCTTCGCCATTTTACTTACATAAACATCTTCATTTCTACAAAGTTGAGATATGCTTGTGTGCATAGAAATCAATTCATAGAAGAAAGAATTATATGTCACATACAACGAGCCAGAAAATTTCAATGTAACCGTGTAAAATAATTTCAAGAACTTGACAAAAGATCTAACCTTTTTCCAATCTTCTAAAGCAGGAGGACCTAAGTTTTTTTGTTTCCCTTGTGAATCAACCTCAAAGTAACTCAAATACCTGGGATCGATTTCTTCAAACCTTATAAAAATCACATCAAATTTAACAGCCGCATCTAGCATCATATATGTAGAGTTCCATCTAGTTGCAACATCTAAGCAAACAGATTTTTTGCTTCTAATTTTCAACCTCTACGCGCATTGATTAAAAACAAGTTGTCTAGAAGGAGAAGATCTAACAAACCTTACTACATTTCTAATTTTAACCACTGAATCATCAATATTTTTCAACCCTACACATACAACATGTGCACAACATCTAACATGCATGAAGTCATTTGACAATATATTAGTTGCCCACTCAATTGTTACTCTTTTCAGATATTTTATTGTCAAATTAATTGAACTTGCATTGTCTACAGTAACTGTTAAAATCTTATCAATTCCCCATTTGAATAAACAACTCTCAATCGCTTGGCAAATGGTTTCACCTTTATGGTTAGAAACTTGACAAAAGTTTAGAATTCTTTTATTCAAGTTCTAACCTTCATCAATCCAGTGAGCAGTCAAACACATATAATTAATATTTTGGATTGATGTCCAAGTATCAGTTGTTAAACATAAACGTTGATCCTTAAGAGCTTTCTTTAATTTCTCCTTCTCAACTAAATAAATTTTCAAACAATCTCTCCAAATCATCAAACGAGAAGAAACATCAAATCTAGGCGGCATTACTTTACAAAATGATTTAAATCCTTGGTTTTCTATAAAGTTAAAAGGTAGCTCATCAAGTATAATCATTCTTCCAAGGGCTTTCCTACACTTTTCATAATTATAAACCACTGCCTTAACAGTCACCAAACTTTCCTCTCCATTATCACCCCCTCTATTTTAGGCTCAGGTTCTAAAACTAGAGTTTTTTATTTTCGATTAATGACAAAAGGAAATTTTTTGCATACATCTAGATGACTCCATATGTTACTAGTCCCATTAAGTATAGTATGACATGCATAGTCTTTTCCACAATACTTACATGCAGCCCTAGAAGTTTTAGCATTACCATCTAGTTTATTAAAGTGATCCCAAATTTAGGATGTTTTTCATTTATTACATCTAGAAGATGGATTACCTTCTTCAGTGTTGTTGTTTGTACTGGACGTAGTAGCTGGAACTGGAATAGACAAAGAATTTGGTTTTGAACTTGAAGGATTTGACTCATTCGATATAGGATTTTCCCCATTATCCATATAAAATTAAGAAAACAACAACATGAATCAACATCTGACTACAATTGAGATTCAAATAGAAGTTGAGCATCATGTTAGGTTCATATAATTGCAAAAAGGCATCTATCACCTCTTTATTCTAAAAAACCTGCATATTGTAATGGACCAATTTCTATTCTAAAAATGAAGGAAAGAGCAAGCAAAACCCTGAAAGTCCGTGGCATTTACACATGCTGATCCAACATATTTTACTTAATCAAGGCCTCGGTTCCATTAACTTATTCAGATTATTGAATTATTTCACTCCCCCATATGGATTCTCTCTCTCTTATATAATTATTAGCACTTAGTTGTTAGCAGGACTAAACATTTAACAGATCATACATGAACATAATGAACTTATTGTCAGAATAAAACAGAATGAAGTCATGAACATACTGCTAGCAGCCCAGAATTAATACAACAGAAAATTGATTGATAGCCAAACAAAGCAATCAAGATAAAACAGATTGATGGTTGATAATACATATAAAAAACCGATAATACAGATCAAAACAATCAAAATAAACCGATACATATTAAAGTTAACAATGCTAAACAAAGCAATCAATAACTCGATATCAACACAAATCAACAGAAAGGAGAGAGAGCCGGGGAAAGGGGGTGAACCTGAAGAAAGACGTAAAAACCCTAGCTGCAAGAGGATATAAAAAGAAGCAGGGAGTCAAGCCTCTCTAATAGAACAAATGTTACAAGTAAAACTTACAAGCACACGAAGGCCATAATTAACACATGGATAAACAATAAACTTTACCTCTTTGACTCTTTCTGTTACAAGTATACTAGATGAGTAGATGGATGCGGAGATGTGGGTTATTTACTTATTGATCAGCTAAAGAAGAGACAGATGCAGAGGGCAAAAGGCAGAGAATATGAAAATTAAAGGGGAAAGGAAGAAGGTTGGTCTGGTGTGGGCGGCGGCTACAGAAGTAAATTGTAATGTCATTTAGGTTTAGGTTTACTGTACTATTTAGTATTTAATATTTATACTAGGTCGTTTCTGCCTTTCTGGCTTTATTTTTATGGGTAGCCGGTTCGGTTCATCAATTTTGGTGGTGAAACCGAAACAGAACCGAACCGAAAAGATTTTTGGTTTTAGTTATCGGTTTTTCATCTCAGTTCAGTTTTCTCGGTTAATCCGCTGGACTGGACACGTGTTAGCTGTAGGAAGTATGGTTCCGAAAGCACCTTCGGTTCGCCAATTCAGGCTCAACTCCTCGCTTTTCCATCGGTTTTCTCGGTTTTTTCGATTACTCGGTTTTTTTGAGCACCCCTAACTATAATCTACATTATCATTTTTCTTATTTTATTTTTACCACTTCACAAATATTAATGGAAAATAAGATTTTATTCTTATAGGAAGATTTATTCCTTAACGTATCAAAAAAATTAAAAAAACTTATTTTTCAAGAAAACACACCACCTCTAATTATTAGTATTCAAACACAATTTAATTCCAATAAATTTAGTCAATATGATTCAATTTTTTTTATTAAATTCAATAAGTGTTAGTATATTGATTTTTTTTTGTAATTTTTTTTTACCTAACATGTTTTCATTTGTTTTTTTATTGTATTTACAATTTTTTTTTCTTAAAAAATATTTTCACCATTTTATATATACGAGTAACTTTTCAAAAGAGTAACCAACACTTCAACCAAATGTTAAATAACTTTTTATTTACATAACCATTTTTACCATTCGAGGTCTTGCTGATGATCATTCGAGGTCTTGCTGATAATATATACATATATGTATAAAATCTATAATTCCTTACATCCAGGTACCGTTGCCATTATTGTCTAATGATTTGTTAGCATGCAAAATTTAGCATGGCAAGTTAATTCTTGCAATCCTTAACAATATTGTTCTGGCTCGATAGTACTGATCAACAAAGAATCCATGGCTTCCATTCGAGGTCTTGCTGATGATCATTATTTGATCAGTGTAGTCTCATTTTATTAGTGAATTGGAGGCTACTTGTCATCATGTTATGAATAACAAGTATTGTAAAGTTATGACATGCATTTAAGAATTAGCCCATAAATTACCTTCGAGCTAGCTGTATATCAGCCTCGAATTTATTACTATCACCATTGTCAAGCACGCAGGGACCTAGCCATTGAAAGCTGACTCTCAAATTGCTGGGGACTACACTTGGAATTCCAATCATTCAGTGAACACTAGCATAAATTAATAATTGGGCTCCCCAATTTTTATCTGGAAGCTCTGAACTTGATTTTAAAAAAGTGGACTTGGACGACCTGAGGTTGGAAATTAAAATAGAAAAAGAGGATAATGCTCCAAATGGAAATTAAACGTGTTGTAAATTATCAATGGAGATTTGGCATATAACGAGACAATTCAACCATTGGGCTTCATTTAACCTGCATTATAAATAATTTATAGGCATCTTCTTTAATTTGACCTTATTTTTCTTAGCACTATAGGCTAGAAGACACGTAAACGTATTTTTAAGATCATAAAATAGTGAGAGTGCAGTATCAAGGCGCATAGCCACCACCTTGGCCGCCACCCTCACCCTTCCCACCACCTGCACCATACCCGGCATCATGTTTACCCGCAGAACCATAACCTCCTCCACCACCGCTACCACCTCCTCCTCCACCACCTCCACTAGACCCACCTGCTCCACCTCCATGACCTCCTCCTTCGCCTCCACCACTACCATATCCGCCTCCAGCACTGGAACCGCCTCCACCTCCCCCACCACTACCACCACCACCACCACCTCCAGAGCCACCCACTCCACCTCCATGGCCAGCTCCTTGTCCTCCACCACTACCATATCCTCCTCCATGGGCACCTCCAGCACCAGAACCACCTCCACCACCTCCACCTCCACCACTGCCGCCACCTCCTCCTCCATTTCCTTCTCCATAGCCTCCACCAGAGCCAGCTCCTTCACCTCCTCCATAGCCAGCTCCACCAGCACCAGAACCTCCTCCACCTCCAACCCCACCACCACCACCACCACCCGATCCTTTCCCTCCACCACCACTTCCATATCCACCACCAGCACCTTCACCACCACCACTTCCATATCCAGCACCGCTAGCTCCTCCAGCATAACCAGCACCGCCGCCACCACCACTGCCTCCTCCACCACCACCTGATCCTTTCCCTTCACCACCACTTCCATATCCACCACCCCCACCTTCACCACTACCACTTCCATATCCAGCACCACTAGCTCCTCCGGCATAACCAGCACCACCGCCACCACCAGCACCACTGCCCCCTCCACCACCAGCACCACCATGTTCAGCAGCACCACCATAACCAGCACCACCACCCGCACCTGAGCCACCTCCACCGCTATATCCTCCACTTACATCTATACCAGCACCAGCCCCAGCTCCATGGCCACTTCCATAACCACCTGCTGAAATATGTGCTTCAAGAGTAAGGAGGGATCTTTTTGCAGAGACTATCCCTAATAATCCTATGAACACAAAGAAAACGACTGCAAGAACTTTGTGGTTAGCCATGGGAGTGTTTTTTAATCCCATCAACTTGGTTTTGAAATGAAAACCGGTGGCAAGGTACTTATAGGGATGGAATAGGGGTCCAAAAGCGCGTTTACAGCATAGAAAGCAGTGGTTGAGGCACAATGTGATATTGGCTTGATGCCCCCACAGCATCCACGAACTAATACACTCACTCATACTAGTAGATCCACGCGAGAGTGCTTCTTGCTGTTGCCCACATTTTGATTACGTAATGTACATGAATTTGTTTGCCTAAATTAAGTGTTAATTAATTGGCCTAAAATCTTCTCATCCTCTAGCAAAAGATTGAGTGATATCCGACTACCTCGTACTCTTTTCACATCAATTGCTAATGTAGTAAAAATTGTCATATTCGCCTGAAACCTCAAATTTAGCAGCGTGTTGCGTTTGTTGTTAACTTGTATATAATACTTGAGCCAATATTTTACTTTGCCTTTTTGTTATCAGTCATTTTACTCCCTTTGAAAGGTGTATTTTAGCAATTTTTACATTTCTTTTTGAACACTAATACCCATTTTACTCGATAACAAATTTATGCTCTTTTAACTTGATATAAAGTATAGAATAATAATACGCTTATTCTAATCAGTGCTGACTTTTAAGACAAAATTTTAGGATGATTTCTCATAATAATATATATGAAATTAATAATATTTTTCTACCATGTGTTCTAAGAGCATATGTCCCAGTCCACCGTTAGCGAGCTATCCCATATAGTGGTCGAAGAAAACTTCAAAAATTTGAAATTTACGAACTTTGTAATATGTGCACTGAGGATGCATGTTTCGCATGGTTGCTACGACAATTATTCCAGTCGAGCCAAATAAGAGAGAGTTTTGCAGAGATAGGAAGGTTGACAATATCTGATCTTCCGCCGCTGTATAATTGATTTTGAATTAATATATGTAGAACTTATCCTATTGGTGAGCAGTGATTTCAACCGTTACTTATAATTCTTCGGCCATAATCATTATAAAAATGGCTAGTTCGGCAGTGCCACTGCTTACTTGTCCGGAGATGAGTAGGTATCATCTTCAAGTCATTAGTGTGCTTTTCTTTTTTCTTTTTTTTTTAATAAGCTGAGATTGGTTAATAAAACTCTTAAAAAGAATGAAAATTTGAACAAAGCCTCAAAGTACACCAAAAGAGGAACTCTTTGTATAGTCTTCACGGCTAGAACTAGCATAAGAGAGGGAAAAAACGTAAAAAAACATCCCCACCTGCATCTCTTCAACACCTAAATATCAGACATAGTATAAAGACTAAATTGCTTTGCTTGTTTTCCATGTACTTGATGACCAACTTAATAAAACTTCTCGTCTTTTATATATATATATATATATATATATATATATATATATAAAAGTAAAGATTGAGTTACTTCCAAGACTACAAATCCAGCTGGTAAAGGGTTCTGCTATCAATGAAGCTTTCATTATATCTTTTATGTACAATTAATATGGAAACAACAACAAAGCATCTACTTATAATCCATTACTCATTTGCATGGAGATTGTGGACTAAGTTTATAATATAGTGGGATATCTCTTGGTGCATTTCCAAATCACTAGATAACTTACTTTTTTAATGGCCTCACATGGTTTTTGAAAAATTTCAAAAGAAAGCATGACAACCCTCTATCTTTTGGCATTTTTGGAGCATTTGGCTAGCTAGAAATGACTTGCTTCTTTAATGAGGCTCAACCTAATGTGAAAAGATGCTTTTCTATAACTTTGATTCATGTTTCTTTACGATTATAAACTAGCTAGTGAGAAGTGTTTCACTTATACATATCATGATTTAAAGATAAGTTCTGCTTGTATTAGTGCATGGTCTAATAATATTAAGTCGAGATAATTAAGGAAATAGAGATCTTTGTTTTTGTTTTTGTTTTTCTTTGTATTGTTTCTTCTATAATAACTTTTAATATTAACTGTTTAGTTATTTACTAAATAGCTAATAACTATTTTTTAATAAAACTACGGATGATTATCCACAAAAACAATGTAAAGAAACAATGGAATCATTAGTAACATGGAAAACTACTTTAATAATCCGCATTGCAGTGGCAGGAGTAGGTAGAGATAACAATTAATTTAATCATACAAACTAAAAGTCGAAATATATATATATATATATATATATATATATATATATATATTATTTTATATTAAATAATATATAGTACTCGGACAATGAATATTGTCTGAATAGATACCCAGAATATAATTACATGCTATGAATATCTAAATATCTTGATATAATATAAATAAAATATGGATACAATAGAAGCTCGATTGAGGAATATCCATTGCCATCCTAATCTTATAAGCAAAGTATTGTTGGCAAAATTTGACATTAATTCCTAGCATACAGGTACCGTTGCCATATTGTCTAATAATTTGTTAGAATTTATTAGCATGCAAAATTTAGCATGGCAAGTTCTTGCAATCCTTAACAATATTGTTCTGGCTCGATAGTACTGATCAACAAAGAATCCATGGCTACCATTGATAAGAATTGTCGGTGTCGAGGTCTTGCTGATCATCATTATAGTTTTTCACACATGATTAATAATTAAAAAAAAAACAAAATTTTTCACCCATTTTCTTTATTCGTTTCTGGAATCTAATACTCAATGAACTGTAAGCCATCTGACAAGGACCACCTTCTCAAATGGGCTATAAATTCTGTCACCGGATTTTCCTAGTCTCAATCTAAAGCCACTCACTCATTTTCATTATCACGAATATTATAATGTCAAAAGTCCCTCACTTTCTTATTAATATCATTGCATATCGTCAAAGTCGGTACATTTACATGTTCCTCTTTGTTTTCTCAGCCTTTCATTTCCTTGTGATATCGTCATGATTAGAGTTTTTAAATTAGTGCAGTCCAACCAAAATTCCCATGTGGGCTGTAGCTATTACTTTTGTTTATAGCTATACGTGTAATCTCTAAACTATTGAACAAATTTTTTTTTTTTCATCATGTTCACGCAGGTCATTCAGTTTTTCTCCCTAAAATCCCTCAATAACAGATGAACCCTGCCGTTACTGCTTGATGCTTATGTGGCCAACACGGCATTGCCCAATCACGCACTTTCTCGCCACTAATAACAATGGCCGTTCATATATATTTTAATTAAGAGAATGGAATGCCTGTATCTTAATTATTATTGTATGTTTTTTTTCAGTTACAAACGGGGCCCTAATTAAAGCCCAGAGAACGAAAACAAATCTAGCTGCTTACAGAACCTGTAATTCGCTACTGTACAAAAATATTTCCACAAGATCTCCCTAATAAAACTTTGAAGCTCTGGGATGGATTACGTGCATCTATCTTTCATTTGCCTTTTCCGTTACTAGTTACTTTGCTATGGCGATATTTGATGCATTGGCATGCATTATGCAATGACGAGTTATTATTGTAGGGAGACCGTAAGCTTTATTTATCTTTTTGTTTAGCTATGCAGAATGGTGAATTATGCAAACATTCGATATCCATGCATTACTTAGCTGCTAGCTAGCTTCATGGTATTGCTGTCTACATATAGCTATCATGGCCTTCCTCCCCATCTCTAGTTATTTCTTCATTACACGGATTTATCAAGATACTGTCCACGGCAGATCCTACCTAGCTAATTAATTAAACTGAAATACAGAAAGCATGAAGCGGATGCAGCAGATGTTTTACACTTTCAGGTGCAATGTCCAACCCTTTTCTTTTGATTATATGTACATCAGGGGTGCTGCTTACCTATTATCCCCAGGAACAATACAACTGCTTCTACCTTTATAACATAAGCATGCAAGAGTATAGTGGGAAATCACATGCAAGCGCCATGCCTCTACTCTTGTCTTCAACGAGTGGGACCGTTCCAACCCATTTTGCTTACCAAGTGGGATCCTTCTTTTCTCCACGCCTATGCTTCCCACCCAATACATCATTGGTGACGTCCACAACAGATTATAGGTGCGTGTGTATACATACAGAAACTCTAAAAATATTTAAAAACAAGTAAATAAAAATTAAGAAAATTATAAAATTACATTGAAATTTATTAAATTATTAAATGAGGTTCTTATTTATAAAAAAAAAAAAAAAAACAGAGAATCCATGATTATTGTATTGATAACCTTTAACTTTTTGAATAAAAGGATTCATGCAATTCTTATTATTCTTTTCAACGAACTTTACTAATATTAAAAAAATATATGTTTTAAACAAAATGATCTATAAAATCGAGTGTTACATATAATTTAAATAAAATATTTTAAAATCAAAAGATTCTTGAATAATATTATATATATATTGATATTAATATTTTTCATATTAAAAGTTAATAGCATCTGAATAAAACTTTTAATTACCTCTCATACCTTATTTATTCATGGGATAACAATATATTTTATTATAAAGAGGAATTATTTAAATAAAAGAGTTTATAATATTATAATACTAATAGTAATTATAGTAGATCACATTGCAAATTTTTCAAATCAATATATAGTATTAGTCTCAAACATTTAAGATTTATTGAGTTTTAGACGTCTCTTTCAAGTTATTTTAATCATAAATATTTATTAAATGTTATTGTCATAGAAACATCGAGAAGAATTACACATAAAAAAAGGTAAAAACAAAATTGCTATCTTGTTTTATGGTAACTAAATAATCCTAATTGATCTTTCAAAGATTCTAGGTCAGGAGCTAGTTATGTAATAAGAAAGATAATTCTTGCAAGGGATATCTTGGTGAATTAAGGGTAAAATTGAAAAAAGAAGTCGCCACCTTATTCTATGGTAATTAGAAACCTTAACTACTCTTTAAAATTCTAGGTAAGAGATTGATTATACTAAAAAAAAATCACTCTAAAGCATCCTACAAGGTAAGCTGCATTGTGTTTATTTTTAAATGACAAAAATACCTTCCATGCTCTTGGAAGAATTTTCCTAATCTAATACATGCATTTTTACTAAAGGTAAAGGATCACTAAACCTAAAAAAATGATTTGCGACTTAGGCTTGGCAATGAAGCCTAATTTCTACTTTCAAAATAAAAGTGTTAGACCCTAGAGGATGTGAATGATAAATTGGTCTTCGTACTTGTTTCTTTGATAATGTTCAAAATAAGTCCAAAAGACTCTAGTCACAATTAATGGGTGTTGGTGGGGTCATGTTGACTCATCTTAAGACCACTTATAACAGTAAGGAGGAACATATAGCAAGACTCAAATATTCACAAAAAAATAACTAAATAAAACTTCCAAGAAAGTATTTACATGATTTGTGTGTATGTGTGTTTGTATTTTACAAACAATAACAAAGTTTTAACTTCACAAGGACGTAACCCTTTTGAGAATTTTACTATCATCGGGTTAAAGTTTTGGTAAAAAATAATTTTTTTTTAAAACCCCAAAGTTTTAACTTCTCGGGAACAAAACCATTAAGGATTATATCATCCATATGTTAATTCTTTTGATAAACAAAACCTTTTTATTTAAATTTTTTGAAAACAACATTACACATTAAAAAAAAACAATGAAAACCCAACTTCTCGAGGACATAACCCTTTTTAAAGATTATATCATACTCGAATTAATTCTTTGATCAATAAACATCACATATAGAAATCGAAAACCTATATAATCATAACATTATAACACAAATCCAACAATAATTAATGAACACAAAATCATAATAAAATTAACAATATATTACAAATTCATCAAAACAGATAAATCAATGCATTAGGGTTTGAGATCGACCAACAAAAATTAATGGAGTTGGCTAGAAAATGTTGTTAGACTATACTAACAGCATCGGCGTGTGGGCTTCACACATTGCCATTGCTATTGGTGTGAGGAATCACACATTGACGCTAGTGAGGCATGTGTATACTTTTGTTTTCTTTCCATGTCTCATGAGTTTTTCCTATATGTTGTGTTTTTCTTGTTTCTTTTGTATTTTCTTTACTCTTATTGGTATCTCTCTCAATTTTCTCTTAATTTTTCTTCATTTTCTTTGTGTGATTTCTCCTTTCTTATGTATCCAAGATGATTTATTTATATGTCATTCCTTATAAACTTTTTATCACTTCTTATCCCTTATCTCCTCATCCTTCTATATTTTATCTCATAATTGTTTTAGAGAGTGACTCAAACTATGGTTTGAGTCTTTGTTTCTTTTACTTACTTTCATTCTACTCCTTATTTTTTGAATTTTTTATGGCTGAAAAAAGGAATAAAAAATAGGTTGTGATAATAATAATCACCTTATACATCCTATCTAAGATAACTTGCTTCATATTTGTTTTTAATTATAAAAAAAAGTCTCATGTGCTTACACACTAGAGTTTGTCTAAACAAGAATATTTGTATTTGTTATTAAAGGTAAGATACAATTATGGATAAGGATAGTGATTTGGGACATGTTCTTGGAATAAGGCCTAATCCTCACTTTTGAAATGCAAGTATTGAACCCATTTATATGTTAAGCAATTGATAGTTATAAATCTTATAAGATTATACTGATTAAAATAGGCTAAAAGACCAACACTTACACTTAATGGGTCTATATGTGATTACAATGATCCAACTTAAATTTACTCGCATCATCAAAGAAAGGTATCTTAAAAAAAAAGAACATGAAAATAAATTCATACATATCAACATGAATATATAGGTTATTTACAATTAAATTTTAATGTTAAGGTTTTACAAATATTTACATTTATAAATTTAGAAACACTGTTGTCACTATAAGTGACTTTGCTTCTTGAAGGCCAGTGATTGTGTAGCTAGAACAATAGTTTTGAAGGGTATTGTCATAGACACCCTTTAACCCACAAAATCCATATTCACAAAAGAAAAAATAAATTATTATTACTACTACTATTGCTATATCTTTTTAAAATAAAATTACAAGAAAAAAATGATATCTTGAAAATATCTTGAACACAATAAAATTATTTATTAAGCATTTTACTATCCACCCATCATTAATCTAGGATAATACTCAATGATGGTTCATTGATCTTATGTGGATTTATTAATAATAAAAAACTAATACATAATAAAATTGCAAGAAAAAAATCTTAAAAAAAACATTTTAGAACATAATAAAGTCATTTATTAATCAATTCATTACTCATTTATCATTAATATAAGACAATGCCTAATGACGATTCATTAATCCTATATGGATTTGTGAATAATAAATCAACTAATACATAATGAAATCACAAGAAAACATGTCTTAGAAAATGTATTTAAACATAGTAATATCATGTATTATTCAATTTATTACCCATTCATCAATAGCCTTGGACAATGTCCAGTGACAGTTTATTTATCCTAAGTGAACTCATGGATAATAAAACAACTAATATACAATGAAATTGTATGATAAAACCATGAATACACAACATGAAAAATAAAAAACATCACTAAATAATATAACAAATAAAAAAAACATCAACAAAACAAAAAAAAAACATCATCACCACACAACATAACAAATAAAAAATAGCATCCACAAAACATAAAAAATAATAAAAAACAACATCAACATCAACATAAAAAATAAAAAATAACATCACCACACAACATCATAAATAAAAAAACAACATCCATATAAAATATAACAATTCAAAAACAACATCAACTCATATCAAATTTCACAACGAGACCAAACTATTATACTTTGGATAAACCTATTGTAACCTATCCTCCCAATCCTATACCAAGATATTGATTTTGATCTTATTCAATATTAAAAAATAAATTCCCTCGAAGTTGCCACGCAACAGTATAGACCCATACTTTTAATATTCATCACAATCATTCATAATGAATCAATAATACATTAAAAATCATTTTTTTAAATAGCATATATTCATTTAAGGTAAAAAAATAACCTTTTAGAGTGGCTAAGGTTGATCGAAAATTCCTGGGACAAGGAATGACAGTGTTAGCACATGGGGTTCATGCACCTCCATTTCTTCTAATGTGTGAGGTCACATATTAATGTTGTAGTGACACGCCAAACAATAGAACAAGAGCATATCCTCTTCCACTTTTTTTTATACTAACGATATGCTTCAATACTATTTGAGTGAGAAGAATGATGTATGAAAAATTTGATATTCTTTATATATATATATATATATATATATATATATATATATATATATCTTAATGTCTTTCTCTTTACTATGAGGTTAGCTATTATTGGATGTGCTTTGAAGAGTTGAGCTAGGTATTGTTCTATAAGTGATTATGATAGTGGTTGGTGAAAGGACGAAGTTGTTTTTTACAGGAGGGTTTGGACCAGACAAAGAGAGGAAAGTGATTTTCATGGAAAAAAAGGTAGCGACTAGTTTCACGAGAGGTATGGTGGTTGTGCTGCCATGGGTGGTTCCAATGGATGTGTGGAAACTACCGTTGATAGGTGTTTAGGTCTGTGATGGTGTTGGCTAGCGTTAATGGTGGAGATAAATGAGAGAGAGGGTTGTCATGATTTTCATTTTTTTTTTTGGTATTTTTTTTTCTTTTTCCTCTCCTCTCCTATTCTTTTTTCTCATTTTTTTTTGCTCCTTGTTTTATCTATTGTGCAAGATCCTTATATATGTATGTGTGTGTGTGTGTTTTTTTTTCCTTTTTTCTTATCTTCTCTCTCATTCCACCATCTTATACTCTCTTTCCCTACCTTTTATAATCTTTTCATCTCTTCTCTATTTTTTAATTTTTTTTATCCCTATTTATTTATCTAATTATTGCTTGGAGTGGGGGTCAAAACTTTGTGTTTATTTTAGTCCCTTTCTCTTTGTATGATTATCATTTTACCCACAGATCTTTAAAAAAAAACTCATCAATATGAAAATGATAACTGAAAAGGTCAAAAATACATTTTTTTAGGAATTTTTATACCTTTTCATTTTTAATAAAATATTTTTATAACAGGAGGTAAAAAAACAAGTGATGACAATATTGATGGATGAAAAAAATATCAAATTCTAAAAGAAATGATGAATGTCATATTGATAAATTCAGGAGTACCTTATAACTTATAGGGGGAGGAAGTTTTAACTGCCAATTATATACTTAACAAAGAACCCTATAAAAAGTTAGAAAAACATTATATGAGTTGTGAAAAGGTAGAAGACCTTCATTTAAATACTTCAAAATATAGGAAGTGTCTTGTAAAAAAGGCAGTTTCTGATCCTAAAAATATCAAGTTAAAACCTAAAACATTAGGTCCTGATCCTAAAAAGCAAGCTTAAGTAGTTATCATAAATTAGAATATGATGAAGTTAAGCCAAAAAAGAGTAAGAGGACAAAAATAACCAAAACATTTAGTTTTAATTTTCTAACATACTTATTAGAAAATAAACCTTGAAGTTACTCCAACACAATGCCATGTTCTAAAACTTTCTATGGGAAGGAAACAGTTAATAGTGAAATTAATACCATTATACACAATAATATATGAGAATTAATAGATAGTCTATCCAAAAGTAAATTATTAGGTCTTAAGTAGATCTTTAAGAGAAAGATAAGAGCCGAGAAAACTATTAATAATTATAAATCAAGACTTATTGTTAAAGTATTCAAACAATAAGAAAGTTAGACTATTTTGACACATAATTTTCTATGTCAAGAAAAAATTCCATACAAATATTAATAGCATCATTGATATTAAGAAGCTTGAGATGTATCAAATAAATAAAAATATAACTTTCTTAAATGGTGATCTTGATGAGAAGGTCTATACAGTATAACTTGATGGGCTTATAGTTAAAGGGTAAGAAAACAAAATCTATATATTTATTTAGCCATTATATGAAAATAATCACCTAACCAATTGAATGAAAAAACTAACAAGGTTATGTAATCAAATATTTATTATTTTAATAGAAGATAGATGTCTCATGATTAGAAAATAAATGAAAATTTTAACAAATTTTCTATAGAACTCAATTAGCACAATAAAAAAAAGTCAGTGCACTAAAAAAAAAGATTAGAGTTTATAAGTTGATTAAAAAAATTAAAAATTAGTATACCAACATTGAAAATTTGAAAGGTTAAAAGAAAATTCATCAGAGAACGGAGAGATTAACAGAAGTTAGATAAAATTATTTCCTGTAGTCGTCTGCTCGTTCTTGACAGACACTTGATTGAGAAAAGAGAGATTAAAATGTGGTGATTGTGTAACTGTCTCAGGAAATTTCGTAAAATGGGCTGGGCTCAATAAGGTTCTGTACACGTAGTCGGTAGAAACGTTGGAGTAGGTGGGCTTCATCTTGTCGATGCTGCGATTCGTTCAAGTATAGAAAAACAAGAAAGCCCTTCCCTCTCCAAAAAGATCATCCACATTCGCTGTCAAAAATATATATATAAAAATGTGAATACTATCTTTTTTTGCAATTGTAGGATGGATATTTAATTTTATCACTCGTTGCATTTTTCCCCAGCTTTCTTCCTCTTATATATATATATATATATATATATATATATATATATATATATATATATATATATATTTGTTTCTTTTTCTATTATTTATCATTTTCTTGATAATTAATGATTATTTTATGAACCCATTAACTAAAATTAAACGTCCTTCTAATGTAGGGTGATACAGCTCCCTTTTAATATTGTTTTTCTTTTTCAGTTTTTAGATTATTGACTTTTCTAATTAGATTTTTTTGTAAAACAAATTATTCATTGAGTCCTTTTTTTTAAATATAGACATGAATAAAAGTTTTATTTTATATTTAACTAAAGGGTTTATATATATATATATATATATATATATAGACACACACACTAAGGCCATGTTTATTTCCCGGAAAATAGTTTCCGGAAACCACTTTCCAAACTTTTCTGTGTTTGTTTGCCATTAGAAAAGTTGGTCAACGGAAAATATTTTCCAGTTAAAGGAAAATTTGGCTTGGTTTTCAGGAAAGTGTTTTCCTGAAAAATTTGGATGGAAAACACTTTTCGAAAGTTGTGAAAATTTTAGAAATATTATATTATTTGCTGATTATATCAAATTTAGTCCTCAAACTTTTGATTGCTATATATACTTTTTTTTAAAATATTTATTTTTCAATTTCATCTTTTAAAATCTAATGTTTATATTAACTTTGGTCCTCATTTTTATAATTGTTATTTGCTTTTCCCTTATCATTTTCTTATTGAAATTTTTTATCTATCAAATTTGGTCCTCATTCTTTTGATTGTTACTTATTTTACTTGAAATAATTTATGAAATGTTAATTATTATTATTTTAATTTCTTCATCTTTCATTTTTATTTTATTTTTTAGATTTTATTTCTATTATTTTGATTATTATCTATTTTATTTGAGATAATTTATGAAATTATATTTTTTTTCAATTTCATCCTCATTCAACTTTTTAATTTGTAAGATTTGTTCCTCATTATTTTAATAAATTTGAGAAAATAAAATATTAATAAATTATTTTTCAGCTCATTTTCTATGACATAACCAAATACTGGAAAATATTTTCCAACTTATTTACCCTTACATTACCAAACATTGAAAAATAATTCACTTTCCAAAAAGAAACTACTTTCCAACAAACAAACGAGGCCTAATAAAGTTTATCAAAAGGTATAAATCCTTTTTCTCTAAACGACTTAAAGATAATATACAAAAATAATCGTGGATCCTCTATAATAAAAAAAAAGGTGTGATTTAATAATTTATTGATTTTGATGAAATTTTATGATTTTTGGGTTTTAGGTGTAGAAATTAAGATTATAGCCATGGATATAGATTTTTAGAATGTTTTGCTTAAAAGAGTATTCTTTTTTTATTATTATTATTAACGTAGGTATCCAGGTTAGCTTGCGCAAATCTCGACTAATCCCACGGGTCCTGAAGTTAACGACCATTTAAGTCTCCAGTGGCCCTGAGATTTGTAAAACTCGAACTAGAGATATCTAGGGAGCAGACCTAGAGCCTGACTAGTTAAGCTATACCCCTCAAAGTTTTTAAAAATGTACTCTTAATTTTAGTAGTGATGGAAAAAGGGAATAATAGTTGTTGTAACCCATTTTTGGATCCCCACATAATAATAATAATAATAATAATAATAATAATAATAATAATATATAAAAAGATAAAAAAAAAAACAGAACGGTGTCATTTTAAACGACACTGTTCCTCTTTCTTCTTCCTCTGGACGTGCAGCAGGGGAAGAAAGAAAACTTTTGTTTTTTTCTTCTTTAAATTTGTTGCCTCTCTCTTCCCGCATGCTCTGCCAAGACCCGAAGCCCCATGCCTTTGATGATGAGAAACCAGGGGAGCCGCGCCTTGCCAGCCGCGTCCACTGGCCAAGCAACCGGCGCTGCCCCACTCCCCATGCGCAACAATAAATAGCCCCGCTCCCTTGGCTCTATAAATAACACCCAACGCCAGCACAGGAGGGGGGACGAAGAGGAAAGTGACCGAAAAGAGAGGAGTGAAATAAAAAGAGAAAGGAAAGATTAAGGGGAAGCTTGAAACTAGGGAGGGAAAATTTTTTAAAAACAAAACCAAGAGGACAAACGGACAACCACTGGTAAACGAAACAGAGAAAGAAAAAACAAAACTAGAGGGAAGGGGAAGAGGAAGAATCTCTCTCTCTCCGTCGCTTGAAACAGCAGCACCGCTGCTTGGAGCCATGTCACCACCACCGGCATCCACTGCAGCACCGCCAGTGAAGCAGCCAGACCAGCAACGCATCGCCTCCTTCGCGCCAGGTAACTCTTTTTCCCCTTCATTGTTTGTGTTTTGCTGCTTTTTCTCTCCTGCATGCAGAATGAATAGCGTTCTGCACGCAGAAAGAGGGGAGGGAAAATAATTCCCCCCTGTCAGTTATGTTGCTGGGCCAGGTTGATTCTGGCCCAACATTGTTGGTTCTTTTCCTTCTCTAGGCCAGGATGGTTCTGGCCCAGCCATGTGTTTTATGGGCCAGACTGATTCTGGCCCATACCTACTATCTGGGCCGGGTCCGGCCTAAAAGAAAATAGGAAATTTTGTTGGGCCGAGATCGGCACGACCTTTTTGGAGCTGAGTCCGGCCCAGCCCAGCCCACCTAGTATTATATATTATATATTATATTGTTTTTGTATTATTTATATATATAGATATATTTAAAAAAATAAAAAATTCTGAAAAATCCTTAAAAAATTTGTTGATTTTCCTGCATATTTTTATCAAAAATTTTTAATACTGGTTTGTATTTTTATACCGTAAAGATACAAATTCAGTATTAAAATGCCGGTTTTCGTCAAGACATCAAAAAGTATATATAAAAAAAATGTTTTGTTTTCATGGATACGGCTTGGTCTCTCCAAAATAAAGAAAAAAAAATCATCACATCATATTTTCATACAACAAAAAAAATCAAAAAATATATGTATTAGTATGCACTTTGGCTGTAACAACAAGTTTGTTAGAACCATAAGAACTAGGTCAATATTTCAAAAATTCTAAAAAAATATTTTTGTCTTCTTTTAGTATCTGGATTATGAATTTATACGTAAGACGTATTCCTGATATTAAAAATATATTTTTCATATAGATGTTAGAACGGTTAGATTTTTATCTGATAAGATAAGGACCTCCTTACTAAGGAGGACTTTTCTTAAACTGTAGACAGACCAACAACTAGAAATACGATAACACCTTAGCTTTTTATCAGACAATCAAACAATGCAGCTTACCTTAGGTAAGGCGTATTTGGGGTGCTAATACCTTTCTTTTACGCAATCAATTCTCGTACCCGATCTCTGAGACCAGTTAGGGTTCCTAGTGACCAAAATACAAGGTGGCGACTCCCATTCCATTTTCCGCCAATAAACGACAAGAATTTTTTGTCTCCCTCATATTTGCCTGATAGATAGATAGATAGATAGATAGATAGATAGATACATTTTAGATTTAAAGTGGAAATTTTTGTCGCGACGCCGCACACGTGCAACAATAATAATTTTATAAATATTTTTATATAAAGGAGTCCGAAATAATGCAAACAATAACTAAGGATCTCATATATCAAGTAAATAAATTAAAAAATACTATGCTTCAGAACAGTTTTTTTAGTGTTTGATTAATGTTTCGGCACAGAAGAGATGAAGAAAGTTGGGACAGAAACTCCTTTGGCTGTGGAGATAAAGATAAAAATTGAGCTTTTTTTTTGTCTCAGGGATTCTTTTTAACCAATTTTATATCCCTTTAAAAGGGGGGACAATGATACACATAGAACCAATTAAAATATATATTTTCTCAAATATCACTTTAAATATTTATAATTTGAATTATATTCAAATATGGACCATTAATTTTAATTAACTTAATTTCCATCATCAAATTTAAAAAAGTAGAAAATATATAAAAAAAAATTATAAAAAATATGAGAAATATAAACAAGAGAGAGAAAAAGAGAAGAGAGAGAAATAGATTGGATATTTTATGCTTTTTTAATTTACAGATTTTTAAATATATTATATCACACACACACACATTTTAATTTTAATGCTTTAAAAATATGTTTTGAGAATGTAATTGTATTAAAAGTTTGATTTTTTCATTTCATAAAAAATACAAAAAAATAACTGTTCAAAATAAATAATAAATTATTCTATACAATCTCATATTTTTTTAACAATTAAAAATTAATGAATTAAATAAATTATTTTTTATAAATTGAATAAAATCAATTAAGCACAAAGTATTTTTATTAAAAAAATTATAAGAAGAAAGGTTGTTTTACTGAATGAGTGAGTATTTTAACATTATAAAAGAGAATAAATATCATTATTAAAAAATTAATATAATAATTAAGGAATACATAATATAAAAATAAAAATTATTAATTTTCTCAAACAAATCGAATTTAATGATGTAGAGGTGGGGATTAAATGATAATAAAAAAATGTGTATTTATGATAAAATTATTGTTTTATATTATTAACTATCTTATTTTTAACTTTGTGATGATGATGCAAATATTTTATTTGGTATATGATTTATTTTATTGAGGTTAATTATTTTTCATGAAAAATAATTAACCAGGTGATTTATTTTTTCTTTCTCTTTTTTTCTTCTGTAATTTCTCTTTTTGGTCACATCAATTTATCTCATCTATTTTATTTTTTTTTAAGTTTTGGATCTTGAATCTCATCTTTTAGTCATTGGATCTTCTTAAGATTTTAGATTGACTTTTATTAAGGTTAATTATTTTACATGAAAAATGATTTTTAATTTTAACTAAACAACAAATATTGGGAATAACAGTTTTGTACAAAATTAATATTTAGAAATGAGGCTGTTTTTTAAATTGTGTTATTTTCCCAATACTTTTTTAAACTATGTCATTCTCTAAAAACTTTTACCAAGCTTTTTTTTTTCCAAAAAAATTTAAAATATCACAAAAAAGAATGCACTTGAAGGTATTTTTGTAAATTAAAAAAAGACACATAAGAATAAAATTGATATAATAAAATAATTATGAGACTTGACATATAGGTTGCGTTTGTTTCTCGGAAAGTGATTTTCGGGAAATCATTTTTCAAACTTTCCTATGTTTGTTTGCTATTAGGAAAGTTAGTCAACGAAAAACACTTTCCGATCAACGGAAAACATTTTCTAGTTCAAGAAAAATTTGGCTTGGTTTCTAAGAAAATGTTTTCATTTTATTTTGGGCGGAAAACACTTTCCGGAAGTTGTGAAAATTTTAGAAATATTATATTATTTGCTAATTATATTAAATTTGATCCTCAAACTTTTGATCGCTATATATATTTTGTTTTGAATATTTGTTTTTCAATTTCATCATTTAGAATTTAATTTTTATATTAACTTTAGTCCTCATTTTTATAATTGTTATGTGCTTTTCCCTTATCATTTTTTAATTGAAATTTTTTATCTATCAAATTTGATCCTCATTATTTTGATTATTACTTATTTTATTTGAAATAATTTATGAAATATTAATTATTATTATTTTAATTTCTTCATCTTTCAATTTTTTTATTTTTTAGATTTGATCTTTATTGTTTTGATTATTATTTATTTTATTTGAGATAATTTATGAAATTATATTTTTTTCAATTTCATTCTCATTCAAATTTTTAATTTGTAAGATTTGTTACTTATTATTTTAATAAAATTGAGAAAAATAAAATATTAATAAATTATTTTTCAACTTATTTTTCATAATATAACCAAATACTGGAAAGTGTTTTTCAACTTATTTTCTATTATATTATTAAATATCAAAAAATAATTTTTTTTTCCAGAATTTATTTTATTAGAATTTATTTTTTAATAAAAAATTATTTTCCAATAAAAAAAAAAAAGGGGGACAAAACATAGTCATGCGGGGTAAATTTGAGGTTTTACCTTTTTTAAGTACTAAAAAGATGTTGCATCCGTGTGCGTTTGTCTGTGGGGTCGTAGTGCTAATTCGCAAGTCCCAAAAAAGCGTTTTGAGAAGAGAAAGTTTTCGAGACGTCCAATGAAAAGATTTTAAAAAGCAATAATAAAAAAAAAAAGAAAAAAGCTTAAGGCAGCATCAATATTCCACCTTTTCTTTTCTTCTTTTTACGTGCGATCAAATTGGAAAACGACACCTTCACGTGTACGGTGGGCTATTACACCACATGAGTTGTTCCTCTTACGTGGGTCCAAACTTGACAGCCGCGGGAAAAGAAATTCAGGTAGCGTTTATTACAGTGTAATTATTTTAATATTTTTTATTTGATACTATATTAAAATAATATTTTTTCTTTTTAAAATTTTATTTTTTATATCAATATATTAAAACAATTTAAAATATAAAAAATCATTTTTTTGAAAAGCAATAAACAAACTCTTAACTTCTTAAAAACATTTCAAAATTTTATTAAGTAAAAATGTTTTTTTATAAAAAAAGTGCGTAAAAAAGAAAAACAATACTTGAAAATTACTTGTTATATATAAATATTATTTATTCAAAGTTTTAATTGTGTGCGTCAAATATATATATATATATATATATATATATATATATATATATATATATATATATATATATAGAACATTTGCAAATCTTTGAAAATACTAAAACATTAAGAGAACTTTATTAATAGAACTTATTTGGATAATAATTTAAAAATTTGAGTCCTAATTTTTTTTTTTACAGGGACAACAAATTTGACGAGCTAACACAAGTTGATCATAATCTATATAATATGTTGTTGTTTTAAATTCTTAAGAAAATATTGTTTTGATTTTTTTGAGTCGAACTATATTTTATCGAGCATCCGAGTTGTCTCTGGACTTGTTAAATCAACTAGACTATATTAGATCAATTCATATATAATTATGCTAAAAATTATTGACAACACTTAAATATTTATTTTACATAAAAATAATAATGATATGACTGCAACATATTACTAGAAATGATATAATTTGTTACTAAACAAAATGCTTCTGTGATTTTTACAAAGGAACAACAAAAGAAAAAAGTTTCTTTACTAAATAATTTTGAAGTTTTGAGGTTTTATTTCATGAAATGCTTTAATAAAAACTCCAAATTATTTGCCGTATAAAATTTTTAATTTAATAAAAAAGGAAATGATGAGATTTTAATTTATAATTGATTAATCATTAAGATCCTAATATAATATTAAATGATATTCTAATATATAATTTATATTAGTTTTTAACATTTTAGATTTATTTAAAATTGAATAATCAGCTTTAAATAAAAAGATAGGGAAATGATAATTAATATATATATATATATATATATATATTATTAAAATACGTAAAAAGTGAGAGAGAGAAAGTATGTAAAATAATCTCTGATCTGTAATGTTTTTCATACTTTTGGAAACTGATGTTTTTGAAGAATAAATTTTATAATGCATGGTCATGACATCTTACCGACGATAGTCTAAACCAATTAATCATTAATTAATGTGCATGGATTGAAAAGCTGTCCAAGAAAAAGTGAATGAATTGATGATTTCAATGGCCATCCAATTTATAAAATTTAGAGTACCGTTTATGTACTTCTAAATCAATGTTGACTACTTATATTCTCTTGTTTATTCTTCGGATTCTTTCAATTTTTTATGTGATTAAACGACGGTATATATTTGAAACATTCGAAAAGTTTACATATATATTGCATGGCCAATATCTGTATTGAAAAGTACTGAGGCTGGCAAGCTTGGAGTTGAAGGTACATGTTTTCTACGGATTGACTAATTCATAGTAAAAAGCTTGTTCCTCGTCGAGCTCCTTAATAGAGCCTTTTTAAAAAAAAAAACAAAAAAACAAAGTGTTTTGCTGTGGTTTTTTCAATGTAACGAAAAAGAATATCTTTCCAAATTGCCAACAGAATTGTGGATGAAAAAGATATAGAAAGTATATTTTTTTGGTGATTTATATTATATGGCTTAATTTATTGATAATATAATAATATATGTATTTATAAACATAAATAGTGCACCAAACAAAATAAAATTTGCAACATTAATTCCGTTATTAAATCCATTGATGGTTATGGCTTATTATCAACAAAATAAACCATTAGTAAATCCATCGGTGAACATATGCATATTACCGACATAATTAAATTAACCGTCTAAGAATTACATCTAATAGTGGCAAGTCTTATAATTTTTTTCAATTCTCTAGAACTATTTGAGTGACTTAATCCATCAGTCATTCCGATAGTATTGTATTTAATATTTTTTTTAAAAAAATAAAATAAATAAACAATACAAAAAAATAAAAATAAAAATAAAAACCAAATTCTTATTATTAATTTAAAAAATATTATTGAATACAATTTATTTAATGGATAAAAGATAGAGGAGGAGGTGGAGGTGGATCTTCGCTGAAACTAAGAGGCAATGAGGGTGACCATATGTACTAGTGAGGGTTTCCAAGAGTTATTCGAGGACATTCACTTTATCCCTTAGGAGGCCGTCTCAAACCTAAGTTGTGTCGTCTAAACTTGAACTTGTTCTTGTATCACTTGGATGGCTAAAGATTGTTGGCTTGATCCTGATTGCGAGGAACTAGCGGTTGATACACTATGACTCATCCACATATCTTTAGTTGTAGTATTGGAGATACCGTAAACTTAATTTTTATCAGGTCCACCAATAGAAGTAGCCTCAAAACACAAATTCATGTATCTCTCATGCATTCAGTGTTATATGTTTCTTGGGAAAAAAACAAGCAAATAAAAAAAACGACTTTCAATTTTTTTTTTGTTGAAATCCAACCTACCACAAACTTTTGATCTCGGCTATCCACAAGTTACTGCACCCCTTTTCGATAGTCATCATTTCGTAAAAGCTTTTTGGATTTCAATAAAAAGCTTCATCGGTCTTGGATCACGTCTAAGCATTGCAGCATATAAAAGAAAGCTATTGTTAGTTAGACATTTTCATTCAATACAATAATTTTTTAAAAAAATATCTTATAAAACATAATCGATCTCACCATCCATTTTGCATTCAAAACGAACATAATGGATCTACCGGTGTGTGTGGTAATGAAACCATGAATCTCCTTTATTCAATTCTCCGCACCAGACTATGACTGCCACAAGAAACACTTAAATGTCACGTGCTGGGTATAAGCATTGTTTATGTCATAGTTCAAGGTTAAAAAAATTATTTATGTAAACTTTGAACTTCCTAAACCACGTCTGGGCTGCTTGGGCTTGGCCTTTGGTGGTAAGAAAGTTGAGGTTATAGGTTTTGAATCCAAAAAACCCATTTTAATATACTTTCTTCACTTGAAAACATAAAAACCCAACATCCTAAGGACCTCAATAAACTTATTGTAAATACTTAAATCTATTAAAAAATTCAAAATCAAATTGAACCAAATAAGATTTTCAAAACATGACCTATTTTTTCAGTGATATGAATGGTAAAATAAATACCTTAATGAAAATCTTCTTGGCGAGAGAAATATATTAACACCAAAATTAATATTTTTAGTGGTTGGAATGTGACAAACCACTATTGTCTTTTTCCTCTCTCATTTTACAACAACTCTCTTTCCTTTTAAATTTCAAGAAAAAAATGTAAATTTAAAGAAGTTTAGAATTAAAATATGAAACATTAAAAAAAAAAACCAAAAAGAAAAAAAAATTGTAAAGACAAAATTATAGTTTTTAGCGCCTATAATCAGCATTAAAGAAATTAAAGAAAAAAGGGTTCTAGGGTTTTTTTTTTTGTTAAATTTGTTCTTTCTTGTTTTAAATTTTCTAAGTTGATAAAATAAAATTTTATTTTATAAAATTGAACATCAATTTAAAGTGTTGACATTTTTTTTTTTGATATCTTGAATATGATGAGAAACGAAAACTGAAGCAAATAATTAGCTTAAAACCAAGTGAATATAAAACTGGAGTGTGAAATTGAAAAATAAAAATATTAAGCGATCTAAACGAATAATTTTTTAACGAAGAAAAAAGGGACCATAATCAAGCGCAGTGCAGTCAGCGAGTCTGACATCACAGTAAAAAAGACAGGGTTTGGCTTCCTCTTTTATATATATATTTTGTAAAGTGCTTTATTGTAATTTTATGACCTACAATATGAAATAAAATAATTGAGCTGGGAGATGAATGGCCCATGTTATGTGAGTTGACCAGGCGGGCGCCATTGCATATTGGCGTCATTTATGCACGTTACAGAATCTCGAGATAAGAAGACGACGGGTTTAAAGTACAATAGAGATTAATGAAATGATTAAGGGGCTCTTAGCTTCATTAATGTTGAAATCACGCCAGCGATTTCGGAATCAATTCTTTGTATCATTTGGAGAATAATAATCACGAGATCATTCGAGGAAATAATTGCTGGCAAAGTGTTCGAGTGGTATTTCCTATTTTTAATTTGTTTCTGGCTTCGAAGAGAAACTCGTGGTGGCAATTCCTTTTGCAGAAGTTAGGGTTGGTTTTATGATTATGTAGGTTAAAGAGGAAACAGTATTTTGTGAACTTGCATTCGAGGATCGGTTTTTTCTCCCTCTTGAGAGAGAGATTGATTTTTTCTTCGACCTTTTCTTCCTATTTTTCCTTCGACACTTGCTACGTACGAGAGTTGGGGCTTGTAGGTGAAAAGCAAAAGCAACAGCAGCTCCACTCACCAGCCAATTTGCTCCTCAACAAAGAAGGAAGGAGTAGCTTTCTTTATGATCCAAGTGAATGAATGAAGTAGGACCGATGATGTACTTTCACTTAAAAGTACGCATTAAGCAAAGAAAAAGGCACTTTGGAAGACTAATGTAATGGCTGCTCTCCCTGTTTTAAGATCTTTCTTATCATTATACACAATTAACAAAGTAAAATCCCAATCCACAAAGCATAAGCCAAAGGGATCGATAACTTGCTCTATCGTTTAGCAGCTGTAATGTCACTTCAAAGCTAAAACTTGATCTGCCTTATACTTTTTGATTGAAGCATGCCTCTACTGTGGCTATGAAAATATGTCGTGCTCTTTCTTTTTTAACAGAAAATTTTGTGTTCTGCTTTATTCCTTGTTAAAGTAATGCATGTGCTCAGATTCCACGTCCCTGTAAGAAATCCTCGGATCCACTTGCAAGATATATTCTCAAACCAGCCAAAAGTATGCTCATGAAATTAAGCTTAGGATTAACAGAAACGGCAGTTAGAATCTCCTTAAAAGAGTATTATTTTTGCCAAAAACAGTGTGATAATATTCAAGAAACCGAAAACAACTAAAGATTCTTTTTGAATAAATATATAATCGAAGAATAACAAGGAGTTGACGTCATTGCTTCGGCTGACTGATCTGGTGAAGTTATGGAAACCAAGATTTGATAGAAAGAAAATTTTTAAAAAAATCATTTTTAATGTATATAGTTCAAGAAACTAATGATACTTTAGAGACTCGACCAGGATTTTGGGGATTTAGATTCTTCATATAGACAAGGGCTCATCACTCCCTTAATTTCTTAAGTCTTTAATCATTGTATTAGACAATCATTAGCTAGGTCGAACGTAAAATCATTTGTTTTCTTTGCTGGATTAGACCCACACCTTTTATTAATTTGATCATTTGCAGGCCACAAGGAAGCAGTGATGTGCTGTCCTAAACCATTACTATAAACTGATGGCTCTGCAAATTTGTTAAAAACTCAATTACAGCACTAGGTATAGCGAGACGCGGTTTTTGAACCTCAAATAGGAAATGAGAGGAAGGGGAAATTATTCAAATTAAGGTCTTAAAACTAAAAAGATGTACTAATTAAGCTTATAATTATATCTAGTTATTTTTATCAATGCCAGAAAATTAACAAATATAAACAGAAACACCAACGAAAAAATTCTATCAATATATTACGATGACATTTACCAATAGAATTTTTTATTTTTATATTCATCAGTACACACTGACAAAAACAATTTCTTGGTATATATCAAGGGAATGACAAAGGGTAATACAGTGGGATTCAAAAAGGTAAATTGTATGGTTACATGACATTTTCACCGATAGAATGACCGACAGATTTATTGACGAAATAATTTCATCTGTGATATTTAATTTATGACATGACAATCGACTCTCTTCTCCTTCTCTCTCATTTCATCTGTGATATTTTTTCATGTGCCAAAATTTTATATTACTGACAGTGTTACCGAAAGCACAACTCCATTAGTATATTTAAGAGAGTTACAAAAAAATTACTATAAATATCACTAGAAATAATTATAGATGATATTTTGTTAGTGATATGTTATATTTACCGATGATTATACCGACAAAATAAAACGGGTAAATTTTTTTTGCGCGCTTTGTCTATTTATAAATTTATTGGTATATTTATTATCAATAAACTCATCAACAATCCATAGATTATTTACAAGAATTTTTTTTAATAGATTATTTCGTTCATGAGTCTATCATATATATTGATATACTGTATGAATAGAAATTTTTATCAGTAAAACCGTAAAATCTTATATACTATCATGATGTTGACAACAGTGCGAAAACAAAACCGATCCTCCTTTTAAAAAAAAAATAAAAAAAATCCCATGCAATCCAACAGGTTCATGAAAACAATAATTGCTGCCCTACCCATGGCGAAACTATACTTGGTTTTGTTCTTTGTGAAGCTTACAAATCATATGTTATTTTCTCAGCACCGCAATCATGATGGAAAAATCAACCGCTAAGCGCTAACCCTTTTGTCAGAGCTTGCTCTTCTTGAACAGGGGTTGCTCGTAAATCTTACTGTTTTGAGGGTACCGTGCTTCAAAGTTTTTTTTTTTTTTTTCCCAATTATTGCTAGAGAATGTTTGTTATTATGTTTATGGATATTTTTTTATTAGAAAATATATTAAAATAATATTTATTTATTTTTAATATAAACACATCAAAATAATAAAAAAATCTAATTTTTTTCAACGGCTATTAGTCAAAATTCCTTCAAGGATGTGTTTGTCAGAGATTAAAAGAGGTTTATTTGTTCTTGATTCCATCAATTGAACGAGCTAAGATTTTATTGTAATCTATCCTCATTATTTTTTATTGTTTAAAAAAGGCATTAGTCAATAAATAACTACTCCACATGCTAAGAAGGAGGAGAACATCTTCCATTACGATCTCAACATCTATGAATTAAACTAGCTGCATCCTTCAATGTTTTCATGATTTTTACCATTTCAATTGATTTTTCTTTCTTTCAACGACAGAATACTCTACAAGATACATCTGTGGCCGTGCGGCTTAGGAGCACAGAGCTGGAGAAGTGTCTGTACATTCTGCTAGCACAGAGACAAACTCAAAGACTGATATTTCTCTTGCCTAAATTCTTGCCCGACAGCCTACCTAGCCTAGCTAGTTACCTTCTGTTCTTGCCTAAATTCTTATTCAGAGTAGACCCACTCTAATTTCTCTTTCGGCACTTGAATTCTTGCATATTCTAAATTGTTACAACTTTTACAAGTAAATCCCAAATCGATCCCTCACTTCACTTGAAACCACATGTCAAGTGGGCCCAAATTACAATTCATTATAAGGTCGTTATTTAACACTCAAAGATTCTCTTCTAGTCTAATTGCACCCCAATCATGCAACCACCCACCACTGCTCCGCAGTAGTAATTATTTTTTAAAATAATTTCTTAGAAAAAAATTAAAATAATATCTTTTTAAAAATAATTTAATTACACGCCCAAGACAAAACAGCAAAACTAAAAATTGCAAGAAAAAAAGATAGAACAGGGTTAAATTAAGGAATTTCACTAATCGCATATTGATCACTCTTTCCATATTTAAATTGCAAGGAAAAAAAATTACACGATCGATCTACATGATAAAACAGTGTCACGGTGTCTATCAAAGAAAACTGGAGTAACTAACTTTTCCTTGACAAAGAACATGAATAAAACCAGTACTTCGAAACAATAATAAAAAGGGTGATAAGAATATGTATTGCTGTTTGGCAGTTAAAGACTTGGTAGTAAAAGAAAATCAACCTCTGTACAAAGGCGACCTTTCATGCGCCAAAATCCCTCTCGAGATTGATTGCTTGAAAACCTTGATCGGACTAGGGAAATACCATCCCTTCCCTCCCTTTGACGATCTCCTCACGTCACTTCCTCTTGACTCTGAAGTCACCGCCACCGATCTTGACTTCCTCATCATCCTCCTCCTCTCCTCATCTTCATTTACTTTCCTCGCTGATTCCTCCAGCTCCTCCTCCTTCAAAATCACCACGTGTCGTCTTTCGACCTCCTCTCTCATGCTCCTGTTACCGTGCCCTCCCTTGAACAATGACCAGAACGACGAGGACGTTTTGTGGTTGTTATAACTATGGTCAGCCGATGGCTTTGACCGGAGAAACGGAACAGCTAGGGATCGAGACCGACGAAAAGCGGGCTCGCTCTCGATTAAATTGGAGACTTGACCGACGCTTCCGATTCCGGAAGCGGAGGAGAGGCAGTGGAAGGAGGAGGATGAAGTGGTGCCAGAAGAGGAGGACGCGGTGGTGGCGTAGCAAGTGCAGGGGCGCGCGCTAGCGCAGTCAGGGCAAAGAGAGGAGAGACGTTCGCGGAGGCACACGTGGCAGATTCCTGTTCGGCGACGCTTGGAAGGGTGCTTTAAACATTTCCATATCTCTTCTTCATCAACATAAAGAGCCATTTTGTTGTAAGTTTCCTGTGTAGATCCCCCTCCCTGTAACAAAGAATTTCTTCTTTCCTTTTTTTCCTTTTCCTCTCTCTCTCTCTCTCTGGAAAAATGCTATCCTGTTTTGGCTTCTCTATTTGGCTCTCAGGTTTTATAACATGACTACACATGTTAACCATGGTTAAGCATCTTGAGTGAATATTTAAATACGGTGGTTTAAATTTTAATTAATTACTCGGAGCCTGTCTAGTCTAGCATTATGATATAGCCATTCAGTTAAGTATTTTTTTTAAAAAAAATAATACATGAAAATAATATTTTCTTATATTTTAAAATTTATTGTTAATATTAGCATTAAAAAATTCAATCTAAATAAAAAAAAATAAAATTCTTAAAAAAAACAACGTAAAAAAAAAATCTAAAGCAGCGGGAGAGAATGGCAGGCGGCGTGTTTTGGAGAGGATAAATTAAAAGGTGCATGACTAAATAAGAGAGTAATTTACGGCCTGGCTAGTCGCGAGCGCGGGGGTTGCTAGACGATGAAATTAGCAGTACATTTGGGTTATATTACGGGGATGCCATTACAGGGACGGTGTTCACACGTGAAAAAGATAGCATGTTTGTGGTGTCTTGTCGTGAAGGGGAACATGTAGCAGTATCGTGGATGGAATGGGACTGGTCATGGATGAACAACAAGGTGTGGGGCCTGATGGATTGAATGATTTATTTTACTTTACTTGCTTGTAAAGTGAAGCTGAGGTTAGAAAGCGATTGTCGGGATATTAATATTATTATGTTGACCTGATTGATTTGAGATTTTTTTATTTTATTTTATTTTATTTATTTCCAGGCAGTGCCTTTCACTTCGCTGGTAATTAATTAGTATGTATTTTACAGGAATCGTTGACCAATAAGACCGAAGATAAAAGAGTCAAAACACACCCATCTAACGAAGTGAGTGATGCCTATGAGGTGGTGAGATCTACCTGTCTTCTTTTAATCTCAAATCCCATCAGCTCGTTAATGATTCTGTAGACTGTAATAATCGAGAAACTATCCATCACTGAGGTTTAAGCGCTTTAGATTCACCATAGCCAACGTTTTCTTCTTCTTCTTCTTCTTCTTCTTTTTCTTTCTAAAAGAAAGAGCTAATATTTCTTGCAACGAAAAAAGGCCATCATTTCTTCTCGTGGTGAACCACCGAGGTTATGGATTTTCAGACTCCAAGGTTCCTTACTTTCTTGTTTTGGGGAAATCAAAGTCTAAAAATCTGTCTTGAATAATGCATCGTAGAGTATAGTAATTACTAATGGCGTCCACCATTTGCCATTTCGCTGTGCTTCCCAATCCAAGTTCTACATCAACTCTCTTACATCTTGGTAATTATGCCTAGGTTACAGGTGATGGGGATGGATAAGTTCTTAGAGATGATGTGGCACTTTACGCATCCGAATGATATTTGATTGAAGATGGGAGCAGGTAGCTAGAAAACCTGCAAAGCAAGTCCTCTTAATTAGGTGAGGATCCTCTTTTCTAAATTTTTTTCAAAATCAACGACTTTTTTTTTTGGATTAATATCAGAATTTTTTCTAAATTGATAAAATAATCTATTTTAGAGTTTAATATTAAAATTTCCTTTATTGACAAGTGTCATATTTATAGAGATCAGCATCAATTTTTTTAAAAAAATAAGTCACACACAAGTTTAGAAATAAATTTAAATAATTAATAACTAGCATTAAATAATTTTAGGAACACATATAAAAAAGATAGTCTTTCATTTGATACGATACGTTAAAGGTAACGTCAATCTTCACATAGACATAACTAATTCAATGCATTAATCTATAAGACATGTGTCTATTTGAGGATTTCTAGTTATTTTTAATTACAAGGTGACAATTCTATTTTGTTATTTTCTCTTTTAATTTTGGAGAGTCTCATTTTTGTCATAATGTGACAGCATGATGACTCCACTTCAAGTTAGAGTTGACCCTAACTGCTTGTGTTTTTCTTTTAATTTATTTTTTTACTTGCTATTTATTTTTTAGAGCATTTAATTATTCACATTGTTTATATTCATTTGTGCAATTTAATTTCATTTACATGCATGTTATTTTTCCAAGTTTTCACACACTTCATTATAATTCTATAAAAGCTCTAGACCCAGACACGTCTCTTCTGGGATTACACAAGAAGATTCAAATGACGAGTATGACTTAGTTTCACTGATGCTCACCTGGACTCTCGCTTAGATTGAAACTCGCCCTGTGCACCTAAGATTGTGGAGTCTTTCCTTAACCCATGTTGTATAATATTAAAAGGCTATGTTACTCTACTAGTAATTTAGATACGAATAGACAAGGTACGCCTGCCCCTAGAAGTTAGATCCTATCTCTTATGATTAACTCTTTTTAGGACAATAATAAATAACATGCATTGTCATACATATCCTTTTATTATGTGTTCTCATTATATCTCTATCGATTCTTATAGAAAATGTTGGATAGGTGGACACATTATCATCGATTACATGAGGATCGGATAAGAGAAAGAACAATATCATAAGGCATCAAAACATTTTTCCAAATCAACTAATGTTCTTATGGGTTTAGGGAGCTCAATGAGAACTTTCCAATAAAGTCCCACCTAGTCCATCCTCAAAGTCCTAAGACAATAAACATTCATCCTTTGTGCATTTTATTCATTTCTTATACAATCCCACACCTTCATTGCAAGAAGAAATATAGATCACCCAACTAGAATTCAATTTTCTCTCAAAACCTACAACACCATACGAGATTTTAAAAAAATAAAACAAATAAAAGATAAAAAAAGAACTCTCGGAAGAATCAAATCAACTTTTTGAAAGATAAAATGACTTAAGTAATTGGTTTGTTAGAACAAACCATTCACTTTGAAAAGTCAATTTTATAAAGTTAATATGGTCATGCCTTCCTCTCGTTCTCCAACATTAGCCAAAACATCTGTAATGATTTCTCCATTTTGTCGCTTTACACATCCTCATTGAAAAGAATTGTAGATGCCTATCTAATTAATCAAGGCTTGTTATTTGTTGCTTCAAGTACTCATGATCATCAAAAGCTCTTGCAATCATGCCTCAGAATCCATCGCAAACTATTACTTATATTTTTTCTTCATTCCTATAATATGCTATTTAATTTCTCTATCATAAGCCAAATACCCTAAAAACTTCCACCTTTTATTTCAGAATGGATATATAACATGCTTTTCAAACACCTAAAGTCAAAGTCATAAAAGGAAATGCTATAAACCATCTCTTATTTGTAGGGACTAACATAAAAGATTTATAAATCGACAAAATCATATAGTTTTAGAGATTAACATCTCATTTATCAATAAGTCTTCTATTCTTAGTGACTAGCATCAATTTTTTTAAAATAAATCATGAATAAGCTTAGAAATAAATTAGATAATTAATAGTTGTCATAGAATAAAATTAGAAAAATATATAGTAAATGTAACATTTTATTTGAAAGAATACGATAAGGAAAATGCTGATCTTCTTTTATGTATAATTATTGAGATCAATATTTATTTTAAAATTTCTAATTTTTTTTAATTACTAAGTAACAGCTCTATTATTTTGATATTTCCTTTAATTTTATTTTAGAGAATTATGTATGTATTAATTTATCATGGTGCGACAAAGATAATGAAAAAGAAGCCCTCAAACCCCGGTCCTTTTTGCAAGTTACATATATAGGGAGAAAGGCAATTTGATCCATTCATTAATTTGCTTTGGATTGCTTTTGCGAAGATAAATATCTTTAATAATATTGTATCATTGTTACATGGATATGATGATGTCACGGCAGTACTTATCAATTGAACTAGAGTACTGTCCTACGAGACATTCATAATATATATATATATATATATATATATATATATATATATATATATAATTAATGTATTGCTTGTCATTTTATTAAATGAATGTTAGGCATACGGGGAATGTCCTCATTTCGATGGCATGGCTCTGTTCGGATTTACGTTTGGATGCCACGGCCATCCTTCTGTTTAGGTGTGACTTCTCCGGGTAAGGATCTCCTCCTGTGTCGACGGGCTATTTATTACTGAAAATGTACTCCATACTAAGATGATATTAGCCTAAATTGTAGAAAATTTTCTGGGGTTTGAGGGTGACATGGAACATGCGGTAGGTCCGAACATGTCCATAAGTGTATCTCGAAAATTAAATAACCATTTCACTAGCAATCAATCAATAGATACTATGACCCGTATGTCACATGACGACGGGCTTTGCTTTTCTTTTGAAAAATATATATTTAATAATTAGATTTTAGATATTTTTATTGTATTTTCGTTTGTATGTATGACATGTGAACTTATATTTCTAGTCTTCGTATATAAATGTCTAACAATAGCAATTCACAATTCGTTCTAAGACGAGAGAGTAATTTTTGACCTGTGTACATGCCCATGTAAATAGGGGATCCAATTATTGGCTAGTTATATATTATGCCGTCTGCTTATATAATAATAATAATAATAATAATAATAATAATAATAAATTTCATAGTTTTTAGAAGAGAGAATATAAGATGAATTTCTTAAATTTTTAATATTACTTTAAATTGAATATAAATCAAGAATGTAGCTAGATTAATTATATGATATACACATATCGATTTTGTTTTCCTTCCTATTATAATTATTGGATTTTTTTTTTCTTAATTCATTTCAGTCAATTTAGGCGTATTTGGATAAAATAAATGTGATTTGTATATTTGGGTCAATAAGAATCTTTCACGGTATTGAATTTGTTATTTTTCGTGCTCTAATATACAATGATAATAATACATATAAAAATAACTATCTAATTAGCATGATATTTCAACAAGAATATTTTCATGTTCGCTGTGTCTTTGATCATCCTTTTTTTACTTTACAGCTGACAAGAACCTTAAAGTCCAACTCCGAAAGCTTAATTGCGATGGTGGAAGGTGGAACCTCAAATCTGGCTGTCTATTTATGTAGAAATAGAACCCTTGCCCCTTGATATATGCCTGACGACACGCTGATGCCGTGAAACGCCATATTCAAATATTATCACGTAAAATAACAGATATAAATCTAATTAATTAATATCCATGTGAAAATTGAAGAAAAATTCCATTTAAATTGTAAATAAAATAATAATAACAGAGAGACATTGATCCCAAGATCAGCCTGGAGGCAAGGAGCAAATATGAGAGGGTTAAACATAAGCCTCGTTCACAAGGGGAGGAGCAACTTATTAGAATCTTATCCAATATTCTTTTTACAGTCCAAAAATCTTATTTATTGAACGAGTGGATCACATTAGTGAGAATATGTAATTAAGACTTTTAATTAGAAAGTGATTTCAACAAGAGTTTTTCAATAATTCTTTTTAGATGAGAAATAAATATATGAATAAACTAATTTTTACATACCCAACAAAATAATATTATATCTTTTACACTCGTATATATATTTGAAGAAGGACCCGGCCCCTTCTCATATATACACCTAATTAATTAAGAACCAATAATATATAAAACTGAAACTTGAGATTTGAATTATTACATGGATCAACCTATTTTTAATTCATTCACGTTGCTTTATATATTAATAAAAATATATGGAGTAACTTTTTTTATTCAATTTATTTTCTATCAGTTATTATAATCTCTTTGAATTCTATAATACTAACTTTTTTATTCGATGATTAGGAGATTTTTATTCAGGAGTAAATTAAAATTAAAATTTTCCCAATACTCTTGAAAATGAATTCGGAATTTTTTTTTTCTATTAGTTTTATCGGATCTCTAACAACATAAATAGAAGCTTTTCAATATATTGACTTTGCAAGCTGCCTTAGGTTCTTTCTATCTTTCTTTGAGCATTATATTACGGTTTGTAAGAACTTTATTATACAATACAGAAAGTGATGTTTGATGTTGGTCTCTGATTATATATCTTAATTTATTTGGTGGAATATGTCAAAAAGTTTAGGAGGAAACTTTCTCAAGTAGCAGTCAATCTGCTTCGCTTTCCTATGAAAATTTCCATGTCAATATGTCTACACATCCTAAGCAAACCGTGCACAAATGGAGAAGAATTATTTTTATTAGTAAAGGGTTTTGAATAATGTGAATACTGAAATACTACGTTGACTGCACGTTTGCAAGGGCTAAACTGATAATCCATATCTCAAGAATACATTACATCTCTATCAAGTTCCAACTTTTCAAGCCATCAACTTTGACAAAGCCCTTAGCCTCCAACACCGAACTAAAAAAAAAGAAGTGGGGGAGGCTTATTTATCCGTTGTCATTTATAAACTAGTGTTTTTTCTTAATCAATATCCGTTGTACTGTATAGAAAGAGTAAACGGAGCAAGCATTAGGGAGGCTTGGACGTTCGATGGGTTAGGATAAGTTCTCCACTGTCCAGCTCTCTTTAAGGCTGGGCTTGGATTAGGTTGTGTAGGCCTAGAATCGAAGAAGTGGAGACTCGGATTAGAAACAGGACTTGTCATATCATAGAAAGGGAAGCGTGTAAGTGGGTTTAATGGACCCAGAAAATGTTCCCAATAGGATTCAGCAATTGAGCATTAGAGATTGCGAGAGGTGGGCATAGAAAGATGAAATAGAGTTGAGAAAGAGCCTCTTAAGGAGTCCAGAGGCAGAAATCAAAGCCCTTTGAAGGAGGAATATCGATGGATCAGGGAGAGCATTCAAGGAGTATCCTGTTGTGGAATATCACTGCCAGTAACTGGGAGACTTTGCTGTCAAAAGCAAAGAAAAGGAGGTGGTCATTTTCAAATGTCAATTGAGGCATAAGAAATTCTGCCCGACACTGTAGCAATTTTTTCTCTTTATTTTTCTTTTTAAGAATGAAAGCAAATCTCACTATTGAAACCAGCAATACAAGGTTACAGAGAAAAAGATGAAGCTGCAAAAACACCTAAATGCCTCAACTGTATGTATCCCCATCTCCTACATATCAATTGGTTAACATCAGCTGAAGCCTGCTTTCGCAGAGACGTGACAGCAGAGATTTTCCAGCCCAGTTGTAATTTGACATAAGAACATTATAATCTCAAAAGAAAGAAGGAATTCCAGCCTATTTTGCTTTATGATATCAGTCCCAAATCCAAACTCAACCCCCAAAGGAGAAATAAGGCCTGGGCAATTCTATTTAGACTGTATGCCAAATTCTTCATCTCGGTCCATAAGGAGCTACAAGTCCAAATGATGGCCCAGTCTTTATAAATGAATTTCTTCTTCTTCTTCCCCCCCACAACGCTATTATTTGATACAACAAACTAAAAGAAATCGTGTTGCGCTGATCCGTAATGTGACTTTTCAGTCATCAGACTGGTTTATCATTTGGATCGAAACATGGGACAACCTCCTCACTCCCCGTTTTCATAACCTCAACGGGCCTCGTTGTCCAATCAATCAATGAAACAGTAAATAGTCGTAACTCGTACGAGGGGAAAGGCAGATATGGGCTTTGTGCATGGTGACTAGCGAAAAAAAATTAGGCAGAGGAATTGGAGCAAGTCTTGCAGCTCATCTTGATTGAGACAAGTGCAAATTACCGATTTTACTAGTCTGATGAAAAAGGCTGGGTTCCTTACTCTGTTAACGCTTTCTAATTGACTTGCTCTCCCATGAAAAGGTGGAACTCTCGTGCGCACTCTCATCATAACTAAGATAAGGACTTAGACCACCCGGTCACCGCCTCTTCTTCTTTGCTGTGTTCAGTTATTTTTTACAGTTCTTTGAGCACAATGTAAATGCTGATTTAATTTTATCCAAAATGGAGTTGATAGAAATCTACATATAGGGAAATAAAATGCTTTCATATTGGTGTGGTGTTATTTTCATTCCTTCGATTATTAATTTTCATACTATTAGCAAGTAACCAACTAGCCATGCTCAGTACTGTTTTTATTTTATTATAATATCAGGTAAATCTTGAAATTTAAGATTATAAATAAACATTAATGATATTTTAGAATATTGTGAAAATAAATTTTAATTTTATGATCTCATAAATATTTTTTTATGTATAGACTTTCCTAATTAAATCTGATCATATAATTAACTTGCAATTCTATTCATCCTTTTCTAGCTATGAGATATATATATATTATGATATGGTTGAATTTTTTTTAAAAAAAAATAACACGACATGATTATGTAACCATATTTGCATGTAGACTATTATGACATATAATATTTACAAATTAATGATTATATATTATGAACTTCAAACTAACAAATTATATATAAAAACCTTAAAGTTAAATTAATGGGATTAATGCGTGTTTCTTCCAATTGATCATGACACAATATAATTAATTACTCAGCGTGTATAATGAGGTATTGTTCAGAAAGATGGAATATTATTGATTCCACATGATTAAGGTAAATAGTCACAGCACTAGCATAATCAGGATCGGTTGCTGCTGCCCTAGCTTGTACCCACCATTTGGATGGCGATGTTGTATATATGAGCTTTTAAAAGATAGCAAATAATGAGTAACCATGCACTAGCATTGCACAAGGCTTTGCTTTACATAATTGACTCACTTTACTGTCCTTTTCAGGTTCTGTTGAGAATTTCGGCAACCTAAATGAAGTTAAAAGGGATTTGCACTAAGAGAAAAGGGCACTCAATGCAAAGCACCAAGAGAAAAGTAAAGACTAAAAGCATAGTCCAAGCTTCATTGTTCATGATAAAAAATGATAATGGCCAAGCTTGCATCTATATATAAAATGGCTAGTTTCTTTCACACGGGTCAATGGGAAGATCATCATATCCGTTCTCTTAAGATTACCTGTATGGATTAGGGTCCGCTAGCTTCCATTCCATTGATATTAATCTTGAATGATGCTTTCTCCTTCCATTCATATATTCTTCTCCTGATGATGATAAAGAAGCTACTATATATCTCTTTAGCCTTGGTGTGCCTCCAAATGGGAACGAACCTATCATAACTAGACTTCTGACATAAAAAATGTATATTTTGTTGTGCATGCAAAACCATGATCTTGAAACAAAACCAATGGGACAGTGTTAGTGGGTAATTAATTTGTTGACGGAAAGGCTCCATAAAATAATTGAAACACTACATGCTTGGCCTTGTTGTGTGGCTGTCATACAGCAAATTATTGGAGGATCAGACAGAAAAGAAGGTAGTTGATCGCATGCTTATACAGAAGTTTTGTATATATCTCACAAAATCGATTAATGCCTTTTACTTTATTTTCACACTGTAATCTTCTTAATATATACTACGGATGTTGATGGATATAAATTTTAAAAATTTTATCGGTAAAATCATTGTAATGTATCAAAAAAAAAATTATGTTGGTGTTTGTATTTGTATTTATTAATTTTATGATAAAAATATTTTTTACAATTGAAAAAGCTAAGAATGATAAGTTACTTATATATATTTTTTGATGTTACTAAATGTTGTTTCTTCAATTTAAAGCCGAAAATTGAAACAAGATCATATATTTCAAGAACAAATTGTTTCTTATTCTGTCTCCTGTGCGCTGAAATGAACCGCGTGATGAAAACAATGAACCAAGGAAGAAAAAACTGCATAAGAAAGTGGTGGTACCCTGTTTAGCAAATTAATGGATAAGGGATTGATGTTTCTATAGGAATATTCATGTATATATCTGACCTGATCAGTTAAATTCTGTCAATTTGTTTTCCTTTTCTATGATTTTTTTTTCCAGTCAAGAATAATTGTGTGCCATATAAATTGGATATCATTCTAAGTTAAAACATGATTTGATGTGTTTGACAAAAACAGCAATCAGGTGCTTAAATAGAACAGACAGCACATGAAAAGTTTATTAAAAAAAACAAAGAAGAGAAGAAAGAAAAGGAATAGTATATGAAAAGTAAATAAAGTGAAAAGGACCTGCTGATCACGTTTCACATAGATTAAGAAGAAGAAGAAAATAAAACCTTTTACAGATTCAATAAGACCAGTTAAGCACCTGATTCAAGTCACCTTTTACCAAGAAAAAATGGTGACCATGACTGTATCTGGATTTCGACTGATAAATTGAGATGATTATGCGAAATTGCAGACTCAATTCATCGCATCATCAATTTAATTTGTTGATTAGCAATTTCACTTCGATCATGTTTAGATCAAATCCATTGTTTAGAGGCTCAATTCTATATCTTCTTCACTTATGCGAGAGGTATTCGAGACTAAAGGGATTAGTTTAAAGGAAATCTTCTCTTATTAGGCCCGTCATGGTTCAAGAGGTGAAATGATTCTTGCCAAATTGAAGTAAGTAACACGTAGTTTTGACAAGGAAAGAGATATTGACGCCACCACCATTGAAACAAGTTGCTTGACCCTCGGGGCAATACATACAAGTTATTGCCACTTCTACTTCTTCTTGTCAATTTCTTTCTCTCCTATCATCAACCTCTATCTTTATTATTTAATTTATAACTCATCATCATCTACAGGCCTTAACATCATAATCCTTTTTTCTTGAAATTTATCTCCTGTCAAGTCAGTGTCCTGATTGCATGCCCTTGAATTTTTCAAACATATATCAATTCGATAGAGTTTCCGGCTAATTAATTAAGCGTTAGCAACTCACCTAGACCACACAAACGGGAAAAAAAAAAAAAAAAACTAGAAGCAAAAGCATATGTAAATTTTAATTTGCTCTCCCTGGAGTTTATATATTGTTTTCATTTCAGTTAAAACTATTTTAATTTGTTTCAATTGTTATAACTCAATTTTTTTACCCTTTTTTATATTTAAAAAAATAGAAAGTACAAAAAATATTTCTTTTTCAATAAATTTAGCTAATTTTAATCATTTCATTATTTCCATCTTTCTTATTTAATCTTTGTATGTCAAAAAAAATCATAAATCTTGAAAATCATAAAAAATACAAAAATACAAAAACAAATCAAAAAAATATAGCTAGAGTTGAAATTGAGCCAATAATTGAGCATCACGGAAAAATATAAAGGTTGAAAATTTTTGTGTTATTTTTAAGGGTTAAATTGAAGATAAAATTGAGAAATGGGGTTAATTGGATTTAATTTGGCTAAGATTAAGAGAAATTTGAAGTTCGAGGATGATTTTGAAATAAATAGCCAAACTTTAGATATAACTTTCTCATAAAAAGAGATAAATAAAGATTTAAAAAAAATTATTGTTTTGGGCATTAATTGTAATAATTTGGTTTGGGTCAATATGACCCCCTCAATGCCTATTGATTTGGTGTAATTTGTCAAGTCCATTTTGAAATAAAAAAACAGCCAAAAATAAATGGGTCAAAACTCAATCCTATTTTTACCATCTTTATAGGTCCAATGCTCGTTTTAAAAATAACTTAGTCGACATGTCTTCTTTTTATAAGGGATTAATGTTAAAATTTTACAAATAACAAAACTCTTTAAAAAAAGATTGATGTTAAGATTTGATTTTTACGAATAACAAAATCAACGAGTGTTCTACTTTTAGAGATTGCCATCAAATCTTCTACAAAATAACTAGAAATAAAAAATTAAAAAAGGCTAAAATAATTAGAATAATTAAGAGCAATTAAAAGATAAATTTAGGAGAAAACACATAATAAATGTAATGTTTCATAAGAAATGATGTTGTAAGGATGATGCCGTTCTTCCTGAAGCATAATTAACCTCTTACCTGAATCTCTAGAACTAGTGTACATTTAAGAATCTCTAGTTTCTTTTAATTACTATGTGGCAACTCCTAATTTTCCATGATATACATTTCCCCCTCGACCACAAAGAGTCCTAGCCGACGTCCATAAAGGTGTGACATCAATCAACCCCTCATATCTCTGATATTTGTTCTGTGTTTCATTCTCATCTATTTGTATAAGAAATAGTAACAAAAATGATGTATAAAATTCAATTTCATTCTTCAAGTTTATGAAATATCTCTATATAACTTAAAATATAAAAAAGAATAAATTGAAATTAAAAAAAAATCTTTACAGAAAGACATGTTGTCACTTAAATAAATATAGAAAATAAAAAGATTTTTTTTTCATCAACATTATCTACCAATCCTTTAACAATATAAGAATGAGATCCAGTAAAAAAAATATAAAAAAAAATTAACACCAATCACATTATTGTTGTCTCTCATATACTCACTCAGTAGCATATCATATCTACATGTTATATTCAATTCTCCATCAAAATCTGCAACAATCTCTTGAACAAGAATTCTAGAAAAAAAATTGAAACTCTATATGGTTGGCGTGATAGCTCAAGGATAGAACAAGTTCAACATCATCTAGAATATGATTAATTGTAAAGTGCAAACTTCATTAATCATACCAAATGTGTTATTTGGCAATAACATTAAAGAAAAAACGAGATATTATTGTGAGGGAATAAAGTAAGAGGGATATGAATGATGAAAGTTTTGAAAGAAAAAAAAATGAGATAGAGTAATATTACATTGAATCTTAAATTATGTTTTATTATAGTATCGACAAAGAAACAAAATGATGCTGCTAACTGAGAACTGTAGTTAGTAGGATTTGGAGTTTTTTAGAAATTAAGAACATGTTCATTAATAAAAAAATTATTTTCCTTTTCCATTTTCCATTTTCCATTTTCTTTTCCTTTTTAGTTTTTTTTAAAAAAAAAACTATATTAGCATCTTGTAATTAGGTCATGTTTTCACGTATTCGCTATACTTTAAAAAATTACAGTTTACATCATAACTTTAAATATGGAAAAATAACTAAATTATCCTCATTTATATTGAATTGAAAAATTGATCAAACAACAATTCAATATTCTCTCTCTCTCTCTCTCTCTCTCTCTCTCTCTCTCTCTCTCTCTCTCTCTCTCTCTCTCTCTCTCTCATATACTACTTTCTCAATCTTTCTGAACCAAAATCAAGCATTGTGTTGTCCCATCACTATTTTTGTTTCACTTTAAAAGAATTAGATTCCAAATCTAGATCTAGATTCAAAGCGAAAAAAACCAATTTATGCCTCTCTCTTTATCTATCTATATCTCTCTCTTTTTATAGATTTCAAAATCTCCATTATACAAGGTGAGTACAAGATAAAGTGGATTTTGATCTTTCTAGTGTCATCTATATAAGAAAATACAATAGCATAATAAAACACAACCATTAATGGATAGGGAAAATTATTAGATATGCTAAGCGTTATACTCCTTCCTCTTATAAAAATATAAAATCCACTATGAAAATTATTTACAAATCTCATAATCAAAGATGAAAAAAATATGATTCTCAATATATTAAAAAAATTCTTCAATGAATAGAGAGAGAAAAGGGGGGGCTTTTGTTTTCTTTCAAGAAAACAAAAGGCTTATGCATGATTCTAGTTTTGCATTTTGCATAAGGGTTTTGGTCAAATTGATGATAAACATTGCTCAGAATCATATTTATAACCTCTAGTTATCAACAAAATATCATAAATGTAAGATTAATAGATTGAATAACGATTAAGCAAAATGAAAGGCTGAAATCCACAATCTCAAATATTGTAGCTCTAGACTAAGTGAAATCATGGATTGAAGCAATAGAAAGATGAATGTACTCATCTCAAACACAAAAGGTTGGCTTGGATAACGAGGGTAATGAGGTCTATTTTCATAATAAAAGTACTTTATTGTCTTTGTAATAAAAAAAATTTGCCTTAGTTGGTTTTTTTTTATTTCTTTTCTATTGAATTATCTCGATCTCATGACCTAAGTAGCGGGTTTAGCTTGTTAACTTAGGTTGACTCACCCCTTATTACCTAGGCTACATGTTTATAATACTAACTTAGTTTAACTCAAGCCAATTTTTTTTTCCTTTTTTCCCCTATTTTGTACTTCTAAATGTTTTTTCTCAAGTTATCTTATTTTTTTTGTGCTATTTATTATTATTGTGTATTTTTTTATTATTTAATTAAAATGAAATTAATATGTTTGATTTTATTATGACTATAACCCGAGTTATAATTTTTGTTTTTTTTAAAACACTCTTAAAGCATCTAGATAATAATTAAGAAGAAAACTATAATTTGTGGAATAGCACATGCACACGCCTAGTTGATCACTAGAGTGAACTATAGAGAAAGCTCTAGGAACTTTAATCGTCTTTGCCCTTTTCTTCTTTATTTTTATTTTTATTAAAAAAAAGGGGGGGGGTATAATCTTCAAAAAATGGCATCCATACTACATGGCAGAATGCTAGTGACGTGTATGCTTAGGCCACTTGGCCGGCCACTAAAGCAGTAGGGAAGGGACCCAGAAAACGAACCCCGCGAAGCTGCTAGAGAGAAAGGGCCCCACCATAAGAGCAGATAATAGAAGTGGGACCCGAATGAGAAAAAAGTGGAGCCCAGAAGAGCACTGAAACGCCGTAGCATTTGAAAGTCAACAAGACTTTTTGTGTAAAAAACAACAACACGGTTCAGTCAGTGTGAAACATTAAACACGCCATAAAGCCAAGCGAAAGCAAAAGAAAGAGGGCAGCAGCGATTTCTTGGGACGGTCATGCCTGGTGTGCCGTGACCGTGGGTTCAAAGTTTACTTTGACTCCACTACTAGCCACTAGCTAGCCATCTCCAGTCAAATCCAACCATCATACGCGCATAATATTATTTTTTTCTTCTGACTTATTATCATGAATTTACTAATATTATTATCATGACATATACAATGATAATAAGTGTGTGTGTGTGTATATATATATATTCTAACGTATTTTCACCTTAATCAAGATCCCACACTTCATTCTCTAGAGACTTGATTAAGTTTCTTTTTTAGTTAAGTGAAGATAAAGAAACACGTTGAGGCAAAACTGGACTTAAATCTTAGCAAAACCTGAGATCAGCTAGCAATAGAATTTCAAAGCTGTCTTAGATTAGACGAACAAGCTACAAAACATGAAAGACGGTAGGGGGGGACTTGGACTAGTGTTTGTTTCATCTAGAATGCGCGCACAAATTAATGGCTGAAAGAGTTTCTTGCCTTGTAGTCCTCGATCCACGTTAGAAATATTGAAGATATAGAACACGTTTCAATCTCTCTTTAAGGAGTTCAGTCTTAGCTGAACTTTCCTTGTCACCATAATATAGAAGCGCCCCTTCTTTTTGCCAACGATGTTCACAGCTCGGCACGATCTAGACACGAAATCCTGGAGCAATTACCAAGCTTGTGAATTTGTTCTTGCATGCAGGCTATGGACAAGTCAGGAGAAGCATAACTTTTAGAAACTTTCAAGGCTGACTTGTCTTTTACCAAGAAATCACAGAAAGATATGTGTTTTCTCATTAAAATATATATATATATATATATATATATATATATATATATATATATATGAAATGGAGGAATCTTTTGGTTATCGATTACTTCAACTCCCAGATATAATTGTCATAAAATCAAGGGATTCCACTGAGCGCTTGAACATTTCCTTGTTGTTCATCACAATATTTTAATATGTAATAAAAATGGGATTTTTTTTCCCTTTGTACTTTGCTGTGACGTAATCTATGAAGTCTAAAATCATTTTCTTTTCTTTTCTTTATGCTACTAGCTAGCATTTAAAACCCTAACTGAATTTGCTCATTGATTGTCAAAGAATTGTTCAATCGTGGAGAATCTAACTGTTACTGTTATTTGTAGATGTCATTTCTCGTTGAAAGCTCAGTGGTACCAGCTGCTCAGTGGTGGTGGGTATTCAGTCCGCCATTCTTTAAACCTCCTTTTGCCATTAAGAATTTGAAAAACAAAAACAAAAGGACTCAAGATTTCTGAATTAAACCATTGATATTTTTATCCCTCGGTGACAAGCATGCATGGTAAATAAGAAAATACAACCATAATATACACCACTAATACAGTTCTAGAGTATACATCTAGTTAGATTGCTATGATTATAGCCTGTCTAAAATAAAAAAACAATAATAAGTTAAAGAAAACATGGCGTGCTTACATAAAAATGATATTTTATTGAATGGCTTGTATGTATTAGGCAAAGATTCACGCATATGATTTTGATGTGATTTTGATTTTTTCATAGCGAGATCAAATTATCATGCACGGGTTTACACTGGAGTGACAATCTTTTTTAGGCTACATTCTGATATGCACGGATGTAACTGTGAATACATCTAGCTTTTCGGTATTATAATAGTAGTTATTTTTTAAAATAATTTTTATTTTTAAAATTTATTTTTAATATCAAAACAGTTGAGAAATATAAAACAATTAATTTAAAATAAAAAATTTTAATTTTTAAATTTTTTAAGAATACTTTAAAACGCAAAAACAATTATAAGTATCATTAAACAACAATAATCAATAATTAGAAGTAAATGCTAAGTGATTGGTATTTTTATAAAAAATCAAGGTGGTGAACATGTTTTGCACGCTTGATTTAACAAATGAACTGTTTGTGTTTATATAATATTAATTTTTACTTTACTGTAAGGGAATGCTAAATTTACGATCAATTCCCTGATGTGTGTGTGGGTTGGTGGCCAGAGATAGATATGCTTGTTTCTTTTGTCAAATTGTGATTCTCTTTCATTCTTTCTTCCTTTTATTTATCGTCAAATATGATTCTCTCTCTTTTATTTAGGTTAAATTTTACTAAAGTGGAAACATGAAGGTGCTAATGGCTAGCTAATTTGTCCTCTGACCTACCAAAAGGCCCGACCCACCTTACCTAAAATTATGTCGTATTTTTTATGGCAAAATCAATCCACCATGGAAACCTATTTATGAGTTCTTTCTTTTCTTTTTACTAATTACTATGTGTGCTTGTGAGATGATATTTAACCAGGAACATTGTACGCTAGTACTGTTTGATACACGTACGCCCAATCACATTTGCCAGAAATTAATTAATCAAGAACATTGGAACTGGCATATATTTTGTGATCCAAATCTGCAATGAATTGGTGGGGTAGCTAGGTTATGTACAAACCACAGTTGCTTCCTTAGGTGCTCATACCGGCATAAGCAGGTTTTCGCTCCTTTTCTTGAGTTTTGACGATCGAAAGCATTAATGCCCGTGTTGATGTCTTGAATGCTTTGACCGATGACTGCACGTATATACATCCTCGATTCACTGAATCAATCTCCGGTTATTATAATTCTGTACAGAAAAGGAAGTAATACCTGCCAAATTGGCGATTTACCAAGGTCGGGAACCCTAATGAGTTATTGTGCTCGGCGCGCTGCCTTCAATCGAGTCATTGCTCAACTTGAAGAATACTTGATACTATAGGTAATAATGACTGATAAGAAGGTTTTGTCATTTATGCCGATTGCTGGTGATACTGAGATTTCCATCTCTATTATGGAGCTCACATTTTCTGGTTACTTGCTCTCTTTTTTCTTTGAGCGTAGTTCTTTGCTTTTCAATAAGAAAAAAAAGGCAATCCATCTTATTAAGTCAAATAATTAGTTCATCCCTAGAGAAAACGAATATCGATTCAAAAACTTAATCACGCTTTTTATTATTATTATTATTATTATTATTATTATTATTGTTTTTTAGGGGCATGCAATTCTTAAAATATTGGGCAATAGTATATATGGCGCATAATTGCTATGGGAGAAATCATCTTTTGGTTTTCTTTTCTTCCTAAAACAAGAAAGGGCAGTCACGCATACATATTTCTTTAACTTTCTTATAAGAACATAAATAAAGGTATGTTTTTTAAAAACAAAAATAAAAATTGTCAAAAATAAATTTCTCATAAATATACAATTTGTTTAAAACTTTATTAATAAATGACGACATAGTATATTGATGACAGATAGCTAGGTTCAAGCTCAATTTTAACCTGTTAGAAAAAACTCTAATAAATCTTGAATATTAATAATATCAAATCTATTCTAAAAATAAGCTACGAAATTGGTTTAAATAATGACTAAATTGAAATAAGCTGTAAAATTTATAAAAAAAAAATATCTCAGAACAACTAGAAAAATAAAGAAAGAGATCTGAAAATAATTAGAAAAATACAAAACAAAAATTGAACAAGCCAAATTTGAACATATTCCTCACCTCTGGTAGCACTAATTAAATAACCCCATGAGAACGAATCTTATAAAATAAGATCTTATAATTTCAGATCAATTATTCGATCAAATAAAAAATTATATAATTTGATTGACTTTCTCATTCTTGTTCTTATTATTAATATATAAATACATGATTGGTTCAAGTAGTTTGTTATTTATTTCTCTTAAATAAGAACTTAAATGAATATATCATTGCTGAAAAAAATTTATTTTTAAGTGGACCAACCCAACTTAATTGAATTAGTCAGGATTCAATGGGTTTTCATATACTAGGATTTAGACAAAAAATAAATTCTTATATATATATATATATATAACCATTCAGTTTAATTTTATCACAAGGAGATGATATTTAAGTGCTTTCAGTAAATATACTTCACTTGGCTTATATGAAAACGTGCCCTATGAAGTATCAATAGTTGTTATTGCAGATTCTATTTTTGAATGAATGAGAGAGTGGTGTGTCGGGAGCAATACTCCAAATTAATATGCTCAGATCAAAATTATAAGTTGATCAAAATAAAAATATCTTGATGGTCTGAGAAGGGTAGGTAGGAATTCTCCTCCACCTCCTTCTTCTTGGCTTTTTCCGGCCCCCGATAATGCCACGAAACGTTTAGTTGAAACTACGTATGCGGAAAGATCAAATGTTTATCTTCCTAACTTCTTGCGTTTATACTTTACAGAAGTCGATAGCCTTCAATTTTCGAGTTATATATAATAGAATAGAAGCAGCTCTCTCATAATTTCCAAGTCCTCGGACCCGTCCTTCTAGTGTTTTAAAAGAGATTGCGCGTAGAAATTTCCTGTTCTAACTTTTGGGGGTCCCCAGAACAACAAATGACTTATTTATTTGTTTATTTATTTACAGCAATCTACAAGCTTTGAGAACTCCAACGCTGGCCACTCTCGAAATAGTCGTATCACCAATTGAATTAAATGTACCAACTAAATTGTTCTAGCAATGTACGGAAACATTCAAATGGAATTAAAAATGTTTAAATAAAATTAAATTTAAATAAAAAAATTAAATTTTAATCAACCTTCATTTAGACCCCAATCCTTTAAAAAATGCCAAGATAAAAGTCAAATTGTTTTTTTTAATTAATGTGAGTGTTCGTGCCAGTTTATGTGTGCCTCGACTAATCCCACAGGTCTTAAAATTAACGATCATGTAAGTCTCTAATGGTCTAATATTTTTAGAATTCAAACTAGTAATTTTTAGAAATTAAATTTAAAACCTGACCAATCACACCGCTAAAAATTAAATCAATTTGTCTCTCACCGTATCCGAAACCCACTCCTTCTCCTAGCTTTCATACCAAATGAATTAGGTTTGTCCAATTGTCCAGTTTAATTTGTCCCGTTTCTGATCCACCGGTTTATGAGCTTCTCAAACCATACCAAAAACATATCCTTAAAGAGAAAATAGAACTCCAACGAGTTATATATATATTATGAGCTTATTTTATAAGACACGCATAGAAATTTTGTACGTAGATATTTTACATAGTTTGACAAATTAAAGACACATCAACTAAAATAAATAAATAATAATAAATAAACCACCAAAATCATGAATTCGGTAGGCTTCAGACAAAGAATATTGATCCCTCCCTCAAAATTTGCAAAAAAACAGAAGATAAGACATGAGATGTCTATCCAATCCACTGTAATATAAAACAGGTAGTCTATCCATCATATAGAGCATAGCTTAGCAGACATGACCCAACAAACCAGTATTAGAAATAAATAACACACAATGTTTTTTTTTTTTTAAAAAAAAAAGAAAGAAGAAGAAGAAAACCAATAATGAGGGACAAAAAAATGTTTTAAAATAAATAAAGAAAGAAAAGAACAGTAAGTGAAAGAAAATACGATAAGAACAAGGGAAGATGAAAATGAAAGGGAAAACATGAGGTGGGTTCCTTGCACACAACGCATCTTATTTTAATAGAGGTTTGGGTTCGGAGTTAGGCTTGGTGGTTTGTAGACTTTCTTTGTGTGAAGATAAGAACGACTCCCCCCCCCCCCCCCGCCCCAATTTAACCCCCTCCTCTCTCAGCCGCCTCCGCTTCTCTTAAACTAAAAGCCTTTCTCCCTTCTTTTCTTAGCACACAACACAACATCATAACCCTCTGCCCCCTGCTTTGAACAAACCAGGACGAATTCGCTCCTTTTCTTCAATTTCTCTAAAGCTAAGAGTGCTCTGTTTCTTTATACACTCATTCAAGCTGGCGATCGAAAATCAAGAAACCACTATGAAGCCCAAGAACAGGAGAATAATGGTAATGCTTTTGCTTTCTTATGAGCTCTTCATTTTCCTTCTCTTTTGTTTTTGGATTTGAAACACTGGCTTGTTGTTTTCATTTGCTTTTTAAAATGTCACTTTGTGGAAAATGTCTATCATTTTACTTGGTGGGCTTTTTTCTTTTGATTTCTATGTACTTTCTTGTGTTTGTGTTCTAGTTACAATGGTAGCCGTTCTTCTTTGTTGTTTGATAGAAAGATTCTTGATTTTCTTCGTTTGTTTTTCATTGCTTTTTAATACTAACAATCTGTTTGTGTTGAATTGTATAGGGAGCTGGAGGACCTGATGATGAGGACAACAGGTGGCCGCCATGGCTTAAACCTTTGTTGAGAGAGAGGTTCTTTGTTCAATGCAAGCAGCACGCTGATTCGCACAAGAGTGAGTGCAATATGTATTGTATGGATTGTATGAATGGTGCGCTTTGCTCTCTCTGTCTTGCCTACCACAAGGACCACCATGCTATTCAGGTAAATTCAATTGCTTACCAAATGTTGTATTTGCGTTTTTGCTCATTCTTGTCAAAGTTTTGATTTTTTACTTTTTTCTTTTTTCGCTTTCCTTTTCTGGGACTGAGAGAATCCCTCTGTTTTCTTTTACTTTTGTTGGACACTGTAAATCCAATCTTTCTTTCTTTCTTTTTTTTTCAAATTTCCATTTATAGTGGCTGAGTGATTGTTTTTTTTTTAATTCTGTTTTTAAAAAATCTCAACTCAATCTAGTCTTAATTGAATGCAGATTCTACTTTTCAAATATAAACTCTCCTTCTCCTACATTTTCTCAACACCCAAACATACAAATTTGGCCAATGAATTTGACCAATGGTGAAATACTCTCTTCAATTATTTTTATGGGTTTCCCACATCCTGCAAACCTCACATGGGTTTGCGTTTTATTTTCTCATGATTCCATTATAGACAGTTTCGAAAAGAAATCATGAGTTCCGCGTGGTCTGACACTGTCTCTTATTGTTTCTTTGTGAATGTACAGATACGGAGGTCTTCGTATCATGATGTGATAAGGGTATCTGAAATACAGAAGGTGCTAGACATCTCTGGTGTTCAAACTTATGTTATCAACAGTGCAAGAGTTGTGTTTTTGAATGAGAGGCCTCAGCCTAGGCCTGGAAAAGGTGTTACCAACACCTGTGAGGTCTGCGAGCGCAGCCTCCTCGATTCCTTCCGCTTCTGCTCTCTTGGGTGCAAGGTATAATTACATTGTCCTAAAATATTTTATTTCCAGTCTTTCCTTGTTTGGTTGCTGAGAAAGTTTTGGGAAAGAGGGAAATGAGATTGAGACCCACCAGTGTTATTTTTTCTAGGTCAGCAAGCATTTAGAAAATTCCACTTGATTGAATTCTATGCTGGTGCTGGGTGGTTACAGTAAGTTGACTTTACTCATTTTTCGGAGGGACTAATGAGAAGGCAATGTTGTTATCGAATATTATTTTATTTTTTTCCCCACAATTTTCTCATCAACCAGCTGACCACAAAATGTGACGAAAATGAATTGCCCCTAGTGCTCGATATTTTCTATCCACATTAACATGCGCACTTTCTTCTCAGGTAAACGATGTAAAAATGGTACAAAGTATTAATATATTTTTTGTGCATCAATGGCAGATTGTTGGGACATCAAAGAACTTCCAGAAGAGAAAGAAGCAACAAGTGGCAATGGCATCGGATTCGGAGGACTCTTATAGTAGCAGCAGCAGCCACGCGAGGTACATGAAGAAGAACAACATCAACAATGAGAACAAAGTGCGGAGCTTCTCTCCTTCCACACCACCTCCAACACCAGCTAGTTACCGGACGGCAAAGCGAAGAAAGGGAATCCCCCACCGCGCCCCAATGGGAGGACTGATAATAGAATATTAGAACACTGATGCGTTAGCAAAAATTATTAGATCACCCTCATGTATACATGTTTGTTATCTCATTGCCCCTCTTCTCCAACCCCATGCTTAGAGCTCTTGACAGAAAGGGACCGGTAATGGAGGTTTCAGCTCTATATATATGGTGATGTGTTGTATATATGCAGCAGCAGCAGCAGCAGCAGCAGCAAATAGAATACGGGAAAGAAGAAAATAACATCAATGTGAAAGGACTGGATGGCAAGAATAAAAGAAAGCAAGCCTTTTTTTTTATTATTAAGAAAGAAAGAATAGAGGTGCTTGCTAGAGTGATTATACATAAGTTTTGGGCTTCAAGGAAAACAAAATGTAAATAGGGTTTTGGTGGGTGGGTGGGTTCCCTAGGAAAGTGGGTAGTGAAAAGACAGTTTACTCCTTGTCTTCAAAGTCGTACATCTACTACTACTAAGTTGCAGGATGGTGTTTATATATATAATATATGGAAAATAAAAATAAGAAAAATTTATCTTTGAATGTAAATACGAATGGCTAGCAGCGGCTTTTTTTAGTTTCTCTATTAAATTGTCATTTTATTTATTTTTATTTTTTAATATGTACTGATATTAGTAAAAAATATTTTTGAAACGTAATCTTCGGGATCCGAATATACTGGTGGCTCGTGCGTGTCAGCACTCTATTGGTGGTGGGGAAACCTAAGTGTCTTGATTCTCAGTATCAGGAGGCAGGTGAGCAGCCGCCCCTTGGCTAGGATTTTATTATTATTATTATTATTATGGGTGAGAAAAGGTAGTTTGGTTTCTTAGGCAAGTGGGCTGCTCAACTCGGTCTATGTGGACCCAATTTTGTGCTTCATTCTTGACCATACGATTGATTGCCTTTGACGAGGGCTTAGGTGGCTGAATGATTCTTGGGGTTGTTGATAATTTGTATTTAGTGTAAGGCCCTCGAAATGTTCTAATTGGTGGAGATGCGTTCGGTCTTATGTTAATTTTTAGGGTTTAGTTCCATGTCGTCGTTGGTAAATATCTGAATTGCATTTCTGATATTTTTTATTATCTTAACCATTTTTTTTCTTAATTTAGTGGTGCGTTTTTTTTATTATTTTATTTTATTCCCATACTCTAACGTCATCTACATTCTACCAATATTTGAATCTAATACCCATCTTTTTTTATCTCATTCATAGTATTTTTCAAAATAATTTGATTTGATGCCTTTTTATATATTTTATTATGTTTGAATTTTAATAATTTGTTCTCCTTATTGGCTTATTTATAGTTATGAATATTTGATAATGCAACATGGAAAATAAAATATTTGAGCAAAATATTTCTCTAATAACTGAATATTTTTAAAAAGTTTTGGTCCCTCCACCCTCTACAAGATATCGCGAACATACGACCTATTGCAAAACAGTAATTTCTTTGGAATTCAACATTCAACGTGGAAAGAAAAAAAAAACGTGCTTCAAAATCAATAACATGTTTGCCCTCAATAAGATGTTTGCCCAACCGCCCACCCCGCCTGGGCCCTCACTCGGGATTTTCAATTGAGCAAGGGTATTTATGGCAGTACAATATATTATAATTATGCAGAAATTGTTCGGTGTGTGTGTGTATATATATATATAAAGTAAAAAATCCCAGGCCATGCATCTAGAATTGTGTTTTATTTGAAAATGATTTCAGGCTTTGATATTTTGCCTGAAATACGACATTTGATGCAATTATTTGGAATAAGAAAGCAAATTTCATTAGAACTGTTTGGTATTTAATCACATAAAAAACTTATTTAATTAATTAAATAAATTAAGTTTTTTTTGTTACGCTCTATACATAATTATATTTCAAACGTGAAATTTATAGAAACTATGATAATTTATCTTTTAATTTATAAAAACATGTTTTTTTTATTTTATATATATATATATATTATAGTAATTACAACTAAATACATATAAAAAAAATTAATCATACCCATAAAAACTATTACAATATTAAATATTTTAGAAAAGTGTGGTGCCTGTATAGAAGGTGGAAATAAGGTCGTCCGTTTATTTTTTTTTTCCCGAACTTTACAAACCTCCACGTGGTTATTTTGGCATGTCAAAGCATGCAATTGCAATGTCAGTTGTTTTATATCTTTCTTTACCGTCCAACTTTGTCAATTGTATGGTAGGCCAAACCTTCGCACATCTTTTTGCGTTGTCACATGTTTTTACTTGGTAAAGTTTTGTGCTAGCCAAACGTGACCGCAGCCCCATTTATCACCATCATCAGCATCTTGCATTTACCCTATAAAATTTACCTCCATCATACAAGTTATTAAAGTTTTTAAAGTTTTGACTTTTTTATTTCTTCTTAGATAAATCATTTAAAGTGATAAAGTGTGAAAATTTCATGATTAGATTAGACTTTCTATAAACATGTTTCGACATGTGGCGTTTAGGCTAGAATATATATCATGTCACTAAACTTTATTATTTCCGACAAAACAAGTTTCTTTTTAGAATATACGATCATCTGATACCTAAATTTATTAATTTAAAAAGAAAAAATAATATATAGAAAAAAATATAATAAAAAATGTTTTTGTTAGATGGATTGGTGTGAAGCCCTTCAATAAGCTTGAATGGCCTCAATTGTATTACAAGATTTAAATACTTTATCTTATAATCAGATATATTTATAAATCTTAATCATGTCAGTAATTTTTTAGAAAATAAAAACCATGTAGTGGTGTTACATATACCTTATTGTACATGGAGTTGTAGGTGTCTCGTAGTGAGTAAATTAATGATGGTAAATGACAAATTAATGATGGTAAATGACTTCGTGGTGAATGGTAAAAAATGAATATATAGAAAGGTTGATGCACGTGCGTTATTGATATATGGTGCTCGTTTTGTCACCGATTGCGAGATTGGTGCTATGCCCTGCACAAAGAATTTGTGTGCGTAGAGATGTACATACGCATGCACAATATCACTATGACTTCTAGGAAACTCGAAGAGTAAATTGAGGGTGTTGGACAGCACAAGGTGATAAATACGTGTGGGTGAGGCCATTCAAGCTAAAGCTAGAATGTCTTAAGCATCTAGAAATTTTTTTATGCGGATTAAAAAATAATTTCGTATAGAGTAAAGAAAGACATTTTAAATACTCACAATAATTTAATACCATTATTCATCAACTAAATATTCTGACATGGATAGCCTTAATAAATATGGTATATAAAAAAATATTTCAAATATACTTACATTTATAAACCTTGTGGTGATGAGAAGATATTTTATTGCTTGATTTTGGTTTGATAAAATAAAATTTTATTTTATTAATTTAAAAAAATTAGAGCTTTAAAAATCAAATTTAAAACTCAAATAAATATTCAACCTTTATTTTTTATTAGTATCAGGAGAACTCTGATAAATTTTAACTTTTTATTTTTTTATTATTTTTAAATTAATTATTTCATATTGAGTTTATTTAGGATTGAATTTAATAATTTATTTATTTTAATGGTTAAAAATCTTACAATATTAGAAAAATATTTTAGCTCTTGGTTAATGATAAAATACAATAAAATTTTATTAATTTAAAATAATTAAATCTTCACGTGTCAAATTTAAAACTGAAAACTGAAGCAGACAAAAGACACGTAAGACTTAAAAATGTGCCGGCCCAAATCAAAGTCTTGCCTTTTCACATTGATTATGAGCGGTTCAAAATGTGCAACGTGTCATAAAAGCAGGGGGAGATTTCGTTTGGACCGTTCAAGCGCATCACCAATTGCTTTCGCACCGTGTTTGGATGGAATTTTCTTGCAGAAGCGAACACCTCAGCTTTTTGATGACACCTGTATCACAGCAAACTATAATATTATTTTTCATAAGTAAATTTTTAACTCTACTATTTTGTTAAATATTTTTTACTGCTATGCTAATAAAAAAAAAACTCGTGTGCTCGAGTGTGATTGTAAAATAAATAAAAATAGTGGTGGAAAACTATAATTATTTTATTTTGTTTCTAAAAAATCTTTTATTTTAGTTTTTCTCCTTGTATTTAATATATTTATAACTTTATACTTAATCTATTTATCACCTATTTTTTGTTTTTATCTTTTATTTTTATGTAACTTATCTTTTTTGTAATTTTTTCTATTTTTTTTAAAAAATATTACTTTTTATTCTTGATACTTTTAATATTTATCAATTTATATTTGCAGGTCCACATGCTGGGCTCTTATTTTTTTTCTTTATTAATTAAGCAAACAACAGGTTATTTATTTATTTTTATAATAGATCAGGCATACAAACCTGGTTTGCTAGGCCTAATAACTCATGTTTTTTTTAATTTTTTTTCTTGATTGATATTTTTTAAGATAATTTTTTAATTTATATTTAAATTAATATATCTTCTCTTTGATGTTTTAGATTTGTTTAGCTTTTTTTAAAATAAAAGTTATTTTTTTAATTTTTTTATATGTATTTAATGTTTCAGATAGTTTATTTTAAATCATCTATATTTGTTTTATACTTTATATAAATAAAATTTATTTATTCCCAGTAAGAAATAGTTACCTTTAAGATTAAAAAAATGATGTATAACAAAGGGAAAAGTTGGGTTCAATGTCATACTATTTATATTTTACTTTTATAAAAATGATTATATTTTATTTTAGAATTGCATTGTTATTAACATTTCTTTATTAATTTATCAGTTTATACATTTTAATATTTATTTTTGTTTTGTGTAAATAACATCTTTATATTTATCGATTAAAAGAATCATGATACAGTAAAATGCTCTCAAAACTTTGTTTTATTTTTTTACTATGTTAAAAATTAACTTGGTATTTTACATGTTTTTTTAACATGTATGACCTTAGCTTTATTTTATTATATGTAAGTTTTGACACTTTTATCTATAGTTGTATTTTGTACTTGATGTCAAAAAACATGTTAACAATACTTGTACATTTATTTTTTTGTGTTGGAGAAAAATATGTGACTTATAATGAGGCGAGTTAAATAGATGTTTTTAATTTTTTTTTTGTATTTATTAACATAAATGATTATAAAATTTATTTAATTAAATATATGCATAAGTTTTTTACTATTTATGATTAGATTTTTTTTTAGTAAAAAAAATGTTAAAAAAACTTACAAACTTTTCTTTTTAAAGAAAAGAACTTATCCAAAACCTGCTGTGAATAAAATAACTAGTAATTTCTAATATAATGAAGCTTACAATTCAATGGTCATTAAATTTGTAAAAAAGTGGACAGTAAATGACCAAAGAAAAACAAGTAAAAAGACTTTAAAACTAAAAGGTCAGGCTGGGAAAGGATATAGAGAAAATATATTTTAAAAACATGGTTAATTCACATATATGAAGAAAATTAAGAATGAGATCTATTTGCTTTTAGAGTTAAAATTATATCGAAAATTATTCTCCAATAAAATTAAACCTATTAACATTAATTATTTCTAGTGAAAGCATCACCATCCTTCACCAACCTCTCAATTGCAAAATACTATAATTAATGGCAAGTTTTAATAATTTCATTAATTATGAAACTTTCCACATCCTCTCTCTCTCTCTCTCTCTCTCTCTCTCTCTCTCTCTCTCTCTCTCTCTCTCTCTCTCTCTCTCTCTATATATATATATATATATATATGGATAAGTACGACCAAGCTCTATATATGTATTTTGGATCTTTAGAAAAACACAAATACCAAGCTCCATAAAGTAATAACAAAAATTTATCTAAGAGATGATCAAGTGGTAAAAATTTAGGATTAATGAGTTTGCTTTCTTTATAATTTCAGGTTTGAGAGTAATGTGGTTGATAATATAATGATCACTAAAAGTTTACGTGGTCGTTAACTTTAAAACTCATTGAATTAATTAAGATACGCGTAAACTGGTCCAAATAACCATCTTAATAAAAAAAATAATGAAAATTGTGCTTGTAAATCCTTAGTCATTAACAATTTTTCGTGAATGAGAATTTAGAAATTCAAAAAGAACCCTTTACAATATGGCTTACCGGAGTACAAAAACAAATAATAACGAGAGCAACAGGATAAACAATATCGACCTAGCTTCAAATGACGAAACGAAAAAACATAAAATAAAACTAATATGCTTTCTCAGCATGCATCCGTATATTAATTTTATGTGAAAGATTTGTAAAGTTCATAAAGTAAAACGACTCACATCATATAGATGGAACTTCCATGGTGGGTATGGTGGCAGCCATGTAGGATCACATCATCTCATATCATTAGTGGATGTGGTATCTCCCTCTACCTCCTTCTTTGCTTGGTGTTGACTAGCTCGCTCCTCTCTCTCCATGCAATGCTCATCAACCCTTGTTTTCCCACTCAACTATCCATCTTCATTTACTATATTGAAATAATATGTTCTCTGTCATACTGATTTGATATTTATTTTATTTATTTGTGCTTGTTTTTATTTTTTTTACTAATATATATGTTCAAACCAGCTTACTCGTAACTTGATTAATCTCACGTATTTTAAAATTAATAACTATATAAATCTCTGACATCGTCAGAAATTCTTAAAACTTAAACCGGTTATCACTAAAGTATAAATCTTGATGCAACCATTGCGCTTGCCATTCTTGCTCAAGAAACGAAGTATCAGAAAATACAAGCCTGAATAATGAATAGTTGTCCCGACAAGTGATGAACGTGCTGACTCTCTCTCTCTCTCCTTTTATTTTATATAGATGGATTAATTTAATTTAATAAATGTGGGGCCTTATGCCTTAATCAAATTGCCCGAGGCAGGATGTCACTGGTTTACTAACTCTTATCTATTCTGATGCTACTTGATTAGATAAAGCAAAGAAGCACCCACCATGCCCACACCATGGTGAGGATCGCCACCGTGGGCCCCTTGGCACCCTGTTTGTTCATCCACATTACCTAATTTTTGTGCATGAAACAGGAGAGCCACATTTGCTCTTCTACATTTTTATGGGTTTTTCCATGGACACTGTTTGTGGCTTCTTATTTTAAATATCAGATGGTCACTTTCAAAAAACGGCAAACATCATAATCTCCGGTGGTAGTTCTGGAAATCTCACTCGTAAATTATATTATCTACTCGATTGACTCCTCTACAGTTTCTTATTCACTGAAAATAACTTGCAATAATCATGCTACTCCCTGAATTTTATCGATACTAATAAGAAAGAGAGACCAACCCTCCTCCTTTATCTATCCACGAAAAAATTAATAGCAGCGGCGGCGGCAAAAACCGGCCTGTTTTCTTGAGGCATGGGGTCTACTACTTATCTACTCAGATCGCTCCCTAAACAAGTAAATAAAATAAAAAGTATAATAATCCCAGTTCTGTTATATATATATGAAAAGATTGGAATCTAAATCAAATAGAGGACGTCGGGGATAAAACGACCCCACTTCTGTGATGGGTCATTCGTGGTTCAATCTCAAAATCTTGGTTGAATCATGAACGCTGAATTGATGGTCTCTTTTTCCGACGTAATTACTAATAAAAGTATAGAACACATGGTTCCGAATGAATCCATCGCAGTTCAATTTGGCGCATAATTTCAATCTCGTAACAGTGCTCGTTATAGGAGTAGATAAGACAACAATACTAAGTGGGATCGACTGGGTTTCGCCTTTCATGTGATGTTCAACACCTAACCGCGTACGTTGATAGATACAAACACTTGGCGAGTAGAATAATTTATGAAGATAGACACACTGATCCCCTCATCGGGGAAAATACCTCTCTCGTCATTGAACATTATCCATGTTTTCATACGAAAATATATGCTACAACTAGCAGGCAATTGTATATTGGATAAAATATGAGAAACTTGGAGCCCATCTTCATATAGAACTCACCATGATATTTCCGTCAGACAAAACTAGAATCAATTAGGAAGGCAGTTGGAAGTGATAAGATTGGCAGCGACGCCAATATTGTCAAGTCCCTTTAGTACTTTGCCAAACTGGTTAAAATATTTTGATGGAAACCCTCCGTGTAATTTAATCTAACCCCACAATGTATGGAAGACGGTAATAATCAATCACGGAACACGAGTTGGAGGGACCTTCTCAAGAATGGACTCCTTTGGAATTGTATGTGAATTGCACAACACAACTCCAAGAAGTTCAGTATTTTTTAAAAAAATCTTTCAAGTCAACATTAAAATAATTTTTTTAGCCTTTTTTTAGTTTTAATTCTTGCTATCAAAATCACCTTATGCGCTATAATACCAATTAAACACACATTATTTCAAAGATAATTCTTGCTAATTTTTTTCAGCACGAACAATGTAGTTTATATGTTAATTGAAATTAAAGTTTTATGGATGATATTCGAAACTCATCTTTAAAATCAATTTGATGCATTTAAAATTTTTTAATTAATTCTTCTTGATACTATTTCCAAATCTTAAACCTAGCAAATCAAGAAAGAAAACAAAAAAAATTTAATCACTAAATCAACCTCATAGAGTTATAATTTATTTTATTTTCTTTTTTTATAGAATGAGGTTATGATTCTTGACATTACCTAAAGGGTGAACGACGCCCAACCCTCACTGTTGCTTCCACCACCCACAAAATGGGCTGATAAATTATTTTTTTAGAGTCGTCTTGCTTTACAATTGAATTTCATGATATAGACCGTGTTTGGTTACGTGGTTGCGTCCATGTTTAGTGCGTTAAGAATTTGTAATTTGTTTGGTTAACAGTTGACCATAGTTTTTAATGCATGGGTCCCACATAAATGCTCGTTCCAAACATAAGGTTAGCAAAAGCAAGTCTGCCTTGCTTTTGCTGTGGCTATTGCTCAGTAAACGTTGCTGAAAATCAATTCACACCTGCTTTTCACTCCGTGCTCTCCTAAGATCGACACTTTTTTTCCTGTAAACAAAAGACTTTCCTTGCCCGAGCTAACAGCTCTGTTCCCTTCCCCTCTGTTAAACTTGATCTGGACGAAGATTGACGAACAAACACTAAACGGAAGATTACCCATAAACAATTTGAGGTCTTGAGAGAAACTGTGCTCGTCCCCATCACTCAAGAAATCCTCTTCCTATCCAAATTCAGATGAAATTGCAATATTTTTTAGAAACCGAGAGGACAGAGGCTGTTGCTGGTGTTGAAAGGAGAGAAGGAGAGAAACGGGCTTGAAAGAAGAAGTGGAAGAATGAGATAGAAAAAAGAGTGAATTGGGTTTGTTGTAGAAAGATTTTATGGTATTTGGGTGATTGAGCGATGGGAGGACTGGTGAAGAGGCAGATGCTGCAGACACTATTTCTCTCTTGTGTTTTGAAATGAGATGAGGTTTTTGGATGAGGAACGAACGAGAAAACAGAGAAGAATACAGTTTTAACCAAATATCTATTTTTTCAAATCAACCTCAACTAAAAGTACTTTTTATAAAATAATTTTTTTCAAATCACAACCACAACAGCTATCGCAATACCAAACACACTCATAATAATATCACGTAAAATATTAAAAACTCTTGAAGTGATAAACAAACATGCTAGAAGTCGTATATATGATTGAGATCTTATGCTAGTGTCAATATCAAAATACTAGCTGTTAGTTTAATTATGAAGAAGATAATTGAGATTTTTAACAACATATTGGGATGTTGTGTGTGTGTGTGTAATCAAGGGAACGATAATGTAAAGCTTCACGTAAGAGTTCTAATTAAATTTGATATCGACTTAATCTTGTTTTGTGTTAAGTTAGGAGATTTGTAGTTTATGTGGGATATTTTGAAACTTTCAATTAGTAAAAAAATAAAAAATAAATTAAGAGGATTTTTTGGTCAATTGATGTCTTTAATTACAAATTGAAAGCATTATAGGAATCACCAAGCAAGTTTAAGAATTCGTAGAATAAAAAAATATATAAAAACATGGCAAGTTGGATTTAATAATTTGTGAGTCAATTATATAATTATAATACAATGATTATCATATGATATATATGATATCACAAGTTTAAGTTTAAATAAGTAAATGCAAATATAAAAATAAAAATAGGTTTGATTTAGGTTTGTTTAGAATTAAGTGAAGATTATTTTTTAAAGTATTTTTTTATTTGAAATATATTAAAATAATATTTTTTTATCTTTAAAAATTTATTTTTAATATAAATACATTAAAACAATATAAAAATATTAAAAATATATATATAATTTTAAATAACAAAAAAAAACATTAAACTTTTTTAATAGGTGACGCCTATCTGTAATTATAAAAGTGGAATTTTCTCAATCTAAAGACTTGAACTGAAAGTCACCTGTTCGCATTTATGGCCATATATTTTGTTGCCAGAAGTCAACTTGTTCTCTGAAAAGAAATGATCCTGAATATTGTTTTTTTTTCATCCGGGAACTTCTGGAATTCCTGAAAAATCATATTCATTTAATATATTAAAATAATATTTTTTTTTTATATTTATATATTTGTGATATCAACTTATCAATATCATTTAAAAATACCTAAAAAAAACATAAATTTAATATTTATTTTTAAAAAACAAATTATTACATAAAAATAAACACGCAATAGTTCTCACTAACCAAACAAGGCTGACAAGTAGGGACAACCATAAACCCAGAACATTCCCCTCCTTAAGATAGGCCAGGCTCACTAAAGGCTCATTTTGAGTTCATGGAGGTCCAAGTAAATACGAAGGAGGCTCCGAGTAACTCTTTAAAGGGATTGATTTGCCCCTTCACCCAACTCATGGACTTTAGAAGGCCACCAAGTGCCGCCACATGCCCACACAGTGATTGAGGCGGTGCTCAGTCAATGGTAAATTGAAAGTATAGAATCCACTCACTAGGACTAGGGCTTAACTTGACAAAATTCTGATTTCTGAGCATTATCAGCCCAGTGACCCTGAGAGGCAACACTTGCAGAAAACAATCATTTTCCAGCTTAATTGAAAGCTCGGCAAATAAAATCTCTCTGCGAGAGTTTCCAGTAGTTCAAAGAAGCTTATGCATGAAGGCTGCAAAGGGAATTTCCTAGCTTTTGCATCATGATTAAAAAAGCTGCATCAATTGACTCGCTACTGGAAGGTAGTCAAGGTTTTTTTCCTAGGTTTTTCCTTCTCTGTTTCTTTCTGTGATTAGCAGCGGTCTTCAAATGGATGGATCAGCAAGAGTAATGTGATGTTGCAGTTCCTATGACAAGTGCGGCACTTATCATGTTCACCTGGGCTGGACCCTATCTGTCTCTGCTTTGCTTCTTTATCTTCACACTTCAGTTCTAGTAAAGGTTTAGTGCGTTGCTTGGCGCATGGTGTTCGACCCTATCTGTCAAGAAGCGACAGATTGGTTTCCAATGGGACAGTGTGTTCTTAAGGAAGGACTTGGTTCGTTCATTTATTCTGTAATTTAGATTCACAGCGTTAACCGCCGTGTCTATGCCGATTTCCTCCTGACCACCAACATGCGGGATCCGAAGGCGGATATTGTTCTTGTATGTCTTTCATAAATTTACTCAAATTGATCGAAATTTCTAACTATATTATTATTAAAGCATTTCTATTATATTACTTGGTTTGCGTTGGGTGTAAACCGGCGAGCCAAGAGAATATTTACAGAGTCTGATTATTTTTGTATATTGAAAATGTTTTTAGAAAATAGTGAAATTTTTTTTTATTTTTTTCTTTGGTTTAAATTAAGATATTTTTAGTGTTTTTTAATCGTTTTGATATGCTGATATAAAAGTAAATTTTAAAAAATAAAAAAATAATTTTAATACATTTTTAAATAAAAAATACTTTGAAAAAAAACCACTATCACAATATTAAACAGACTGTATTTGTTTTTGAATTTAGCGTGTTTTTCAAAAGACTTTTTAAATTGTTTTTCATTTAAAAAAATATTAAATTAATATTTTTAAAATATATATTTTGATGTACTAGTGTTAAAAATTAAAAATATTATTGTAATATATTTTTAATTAATAAATACTCTTAAAATATATATATATATATATATATATATATATATATATATATATATATATTTGAGAATAATAGGTAGTGTTTTCAATGTTTATTTAGGTAAATGGTCCATTTACACTCTAGTGGGCTATGGGGTAGTGGACTTATCAAACCCACTTCCTGGGCTGTTAAAATACTTGTGGCCATATTATTATGGGAGTAGGGGTCTTTGTTCTGAGTTTGGAGGCCCTTTTCAAAAAAAGAAGAAGAAAGTAAGACATACTCCCAAAAACACATGGGCCTTCTAAGCCAATTAAAGGCCTCGAAGATCCACGCAGTTTAATGAAGCAGGGCTCATTAGAGGACACCAAGGATTGCTCGGGCTGTCATAGAAGATATATTCAATAAAGTTCTAGAGAGATTTATAATTGAATAATGCTTTAATAAATGTTGTTTCAATTCAGGAAAGAGATACATATAGTCTTATACAATGTCAAAAAAAAAATTTAAAAAAAATTGAACAATTGTATTGCCAAACCACTAAAACAATTTACCGTGATAATTTCATAGCTATTTTATTCTATTAAAAAAACAAGAATAAAAAAGATGCAAAATATATGAAATTAAAATACTTTATCATTAAAGAAGAAGTTTAGAAACAAAGAGTTTCAATTTTATTATTGGAATGATTATCATCCAAAATATTTAATGATTATGTTGAAAGAATGGGTATTATTGGACATCATTATTGATATTATATCATGATTTTTATATTGATTATGTATTTGATATTATGAACTTATTTATGTATATGTTTATGATATTTTTTTATCTTCCATTTAGTATACATTATTGGGTTAGTATGAGGATAATTAGCAAGAATTTTCTTTGACAATTATTTGTATATAAAATTTATGAAATTTTAAGATCCGAATATTATAGGTTATATTTGATTTTTTATGTTTAATTTTGGTGAAATGCTGATATAGAAAGAGAGAGATAAAGGAAAAGTAGGCATGATAAACCAACCAAAACACAAAACCTATTTGCATGCTGGCCGGTATAACAAGTAAAGTTCAAAGGCATAAATAAGACTGACCCGGCCTCAAAGATCTTGAAAATTGAATTTGGAGAGCAAAATTTTTCCATAAATGTGGAGGAGAAAAATGGATCAAAGGTAGTTTTGATCTGAGCTATTTATGCTTGTTACTCTGTCATATTTGTTTATCTGCAACTTGTCATTTGCAGCCTTTTTGTATACTTTTTTTTTTAGAATATATTATAACAAAAACTAAATGTTGTGGGGAAATCACTCTAGATCAAGAGATATTTTACTGTAAATTGTAATAGCAGTTTCACTTTTAATTTTTTTTCGCAAGACGTTTCTTTAGCTTCCTTTTTCTTTCTCAGCAAGTGGATGGCGTCCACGCTATTAAAGAGGCGCGTGTGATGATTTCTGGTGGCCAAATCTAGCCATTCGATGTCTCACTAGATGCGCGGTCATGTCCCCTTCCATATGGTGTTGCGCGTGTAGATAGATAATATTTGGATTGCCGCCGATAATCAATTGTTTATGTTTTTTCTTTATTTTCTCTCTCCTAACAACTAAAATGCACAATTGTCCTCTTTGTCTGTTGTTTGTCGAATTGTCATGTTTGTCATACCTAAGCACATTGAAATCTGACATGGCTGTTAGACCCAAGCATATTAAGTCTGGCATGACTGTCAGATCCAAACGTCTTGAGTCTAGCGTAACTGTCAACCCCAAAGCTTGACCAACGCACCTTGGGTCAGGCATGACTGTCAGATTCACAACGCTCGAGTCCATGCCAAACCCGCACACCTAGGTCTCACACCCATGTCAGACCCACCCGAGGTCTACCACACCCGCACACCTAGGTCTGCCACACCTGCACGCCTAGGTCTGACAACCATGTCAGACTCGCGTGCTTAAGTCTAGCGGTCATGCCAAACCCAAGAGCATTGAGCCTAACGGTCATGCCAGAACCAAGCGAATTTAGGTTTGGCGGCAATGTTAAACCCAAACGACTTGAGTCTAACAGTCATGCCAGCCCAAACAACTTTGATATGAGAATGTGATAATTAAAATATTGAGACTTATATATATATATATATATATATATATATATATATATATATATATATAGACACACACACACTATCCTTTAAGTATCATAAATAAAAATCCAAGTTTAGAAATTATTTATAAATAACAAATCATCATAAAAATCTAATTTAATGTTTTGAATCTAAAAATTCAAATCATATCTTCTATTAAAATAGTTAATTTTTTTTATATTTATGAATTTGTTATTCTTTCAATTAAAAGTATATCTTCTTCTTTTTTTTCTTTTTTTATAATTATATTTTTTTAACTCATTACCCAGGTCTGGCATGACCCAAGTGCCTGGGCTTAGCAATCATGGCAGACCCAAGCGATTTGGATCTGAACAAGTGATAATTAAAATGTTGAGATTTATAATTTTTTTTTTATAAAAATAACATTTAAACTATCCTTAAAGTATCTTAAATAAAAATCAAAGTTAAAAAAATATTAATAAATAACAAATCATTACAAAAATCTAATTTAATGTTTTAGATCTAAAATTTCAAATTATATCTTTTCATTGAAATAGTTTATTTTTCATATTTATAAATATGTTATTCCTTTTATAGAAATTCTATCTTCTTCTGATTTTCTTTTCTTTTTAAGTAACTATATATGTGTGTGTGTCTGACAACCAGGGTAGACATAAGCGATTTGGGTCTTATGACCATACCTAACCTTTTGGGTTTGATATTAGTTTTATTATTTTTAAATTCAAAAAGTTATGCTGGATTCATGTTTACTTGGATCAGACAAATAAGTAAGACTCAAATTACTTGCTGCTAGACCTCAGCCACTTGGATCTGTATGACTACTTAATACAACACATTTAAAAAATATTTTTTATACTCTTATTATTTTTTTTATTTTTAAAAAATTAATATTAATCAACTAGCACAAATATACTGTACTAGGGTGTATTTATCTGTCATTTGTTCCCAAACTGAACTGATCACTTCGTTTTATGTGCCTTCCAGTTTGTTAGTTTTGTATGATTTACTGGGTTCCTGCTGGTAATTATTACATGTAAGTAGATTAATTATATTTGAGAATTTGATTGCCATAACAATAATCCAATGGGGGTGTGCTTATGTAATGGAAGTCGTTCAAGGATATAACGAAAAAAGTTGGGTTGACTACTGGCCAAATTTAGCTTTACTTGACCGGGGTCTTGACTTCATTCTGACTAATTCTTTGCTGAAACAATCAGCAGCATCTAAAAGGCCATTGAGTTTTCGACTATAGATGACGGGATGATAGTATTAAAACAGATCAGAAACAATCAAAACACGATATTTTATGAACATTTGTGCTGTGATTTTCAATAAGCACAAAAACAATTGCTTTAATCAAGGGAGAAAGGTTTGCTGATATTCAATGATAAAGCCATTGGAAATGACAGAGGGAAGAAGAAACAGAAACCAAAATAAATCAGTCTGTAATCTTCGACCGTAAGACGGAAGCATGATGCTACAGAGAGGTCTGTGGCATGAACCAATGCAAATGGGTTATGAGTTATGACCCACTTCAAACTTCGTCGATAAAAAGATTTTTTGTCAAACTCCAGCTGACAATGGGACATGGCTGCAGGGGCTGAAACCCTGAAACCTTCCCTCAAAAGTCACCTTACTGGAATTCAATCCCATTATTGTATTGTAGTTGGCAGAGCACAAAGCAATCAACTTTCGGTGCCCACCGCTAATCGCGCACTGCTATCAACATCTTTACTCGGATTTCTTCACTAAGACCGAAGCACATCGAAACCCCAAAACAGCACACACTTTAATCAGGAAATTATATAGTCTTCTTACACGAAACTCGTAGAATTAGCAAAAACAACGTACGAACCAGCAAACATTACAACATCACTCTCCAATTACTTAGGTTCTATGTATAACCTTGCTTGTATCTGCGGAACAAATCTTCTGTCTTGGCATTCCTAAAGGCACAACAGCCTACCAAGTATATGCATATTAAGGCAACTAGAGTAATGAGCAATATGATATCTGCCCTTCTCCATTCCTCTTTCAAATTAGCCAGCAACCCGGCCTTGCATGAATCGCAGTTGTAGCAAAGTTGATTTTGGTCATTGTTCCATTGCAGGCAGTCCATATCTGCAGCGTTGTTAATGGGACTAATCCAATACGTTGGATTCACAAATGTATACCCACATTGGGTTGGGGGCTTACAGCATCCTGACTGTAAACGATAAAAAAGCAAAAGAAAAAAAAAATAAAGATAAAGATAAGGCATAAAGAAGATATCGCATGGTAGAGGAGATCTAATCAACTTTATTATTCTATGCTTCATACGCTAGCTGTAGATAAAGGTTATTCTTTCTTTAGAGTAACTGAAACAAACGCTATTTATTTCGATATAAACTTTTGGAACTTCATAATTAAGTTTAGTATATTATCATTTTAGTTGTAAATTTACAATTTTGAAAAATAAAATTATATGAGTGATATTAAATATGTGTTGGGGAGGGGACAAGAAGCAGGAACTGTCCTCGAGCCCTTCAACTATTCCCTCCGTTTCTTTATATTGACGAACAAAAGACCAAAGAAATTTCCATTACTTCACGCTTGACGTGTTTTGATTTTTGTGGATCTATTCGAAGAAGATGATATCGCCCATTATTCTATTAATTCTAGGTAGATGCTAGAAAGAAAGGGGAAAAAAAAAACAGTTTGGGGAAAAAAGAGGATCGTTTTCATTTCTTAAATTATAATAATTTATTTTGTTTTTCCTGCTTTAATTTCTCTAAGAAAACGGAAATTCGCATCCACCACATAGAAAGAACAATGCCATTGAAAGGCATCTTTCTTCTAAATCAATTGCAAAGGTATATAGTTGAAGAAAGCAAGAAAAAACTTCAGTAACCTGTAAAGGGCTAATATGAGCGTTGAAGAAATCTTGAGCCATGCGATAACTCTGGTTCAACTCGGCACACATATTGGTTGAGCTAAGGCAGCCTCTTATCCGATCCCACTTATATGAACTCTGAACCCTCCGGCGAAGCCAACCTGAAAAGTCATCAAGACGATACTCCAAGTAGGCTCTGCTGGGTTCAAGGTGACCCGAACCCCTAACAGTGACCATGTAGATGAAAACCACTAGACATGCAAGCAATATTATAAGGATGAGCATGGCAATGAGATAAGAAATAAGGAGCCATGGGATTCTCCAAAAACCTCCCACGAAGCCTGCAAGAGCTACTATTAAGATTAGTATTCCCAAAATAATGACAGGCCATTGTAGAATCTTGACACAAGAGTTGTCTGGTTCCATTGCTAGCCAGATCCCAGCACCTATAATCGGAATGGAGAGAAGCATGGCAACAAAGTTGATGGCACCAATAACATTACTGCTCAGTGCCATTTTAGCGTGGGAGGATTCTCAGTAGTGATTTTGTTTCTTCTTGGGTTTCAAATAATGATCAGGAGTTCAGGACAAAAGAAATAGTGCAGTACAATCGATAGATGTTGAAAATAAGCTACTACAGAGCCTGCTTTAAGTCATGTGGCCCACCTTCTCTGATTCCTTGCCTTGGATCCATGACGACAAAGCAAGCTCCGCTAATTTTCAAAATGTACATTTTTTTGAGCTTTGCAAAACTTTTTGAAAAGGGATGCCGTGTGTAAGACAGGGAGGGAGGGAAGAAAGGGAAACAGAATTAAATTAGTTGGATGCAACTATAAACGAAGCAACGTATTCTTCAATATTATTGGCTATTATTATATCCAACCACGTTTTTTATATTTTATAAATTATGGATATATTATGCTTAGTTAATTTTTTTTATAAATATTTATAAATTATACTTATATTTTTTTGTGGGTATAACTTATTTTAAACTAAGATTAGGCTCATTAAATTAGCTCAAAACATATTATAAAATATAATAAATAATTTATATTTATCACATCAACTCAATTAATTGACGACTACAAATATTATAAATGAATTTGATCAGATCAAATAATATAAATATTATATATCACTCAATTTTTATCAAGTTATTTGGTACACATGTAAAACTATTAAAAGAAGCATTTTAATTTCAAAATTTAAACAGCTGGGGTAAGGCTTGTGAGCTCATTAATACTTTTATATTAATATTTTAAATACCCCTTAAATAAAATATTAATTTTATAATACATCCCTCGAATAAAAAAATTTCAAAATTAAAATTTGCATGTATCCTTAATATCTTATATTAAAATTATAATTTTAACTATAATAAATAAAAATAATAAAATATTTTTCTGTTATCAACCCTGTACTACAATACTAAAAAAAAATCAAATCAATTTAGAATTTTAAGTAAATTAGAAAAGTTATCGTTAATGATTTTATATGGGTCTCACTCGAGGAGAATGGACAGTCTTCGTACCTGGGCCTCAAAGATCGATCCAATCAAAAGCTTTTCACCAGTTCTAACTATCAAAGCCTAAAAAGATGGACAGAGGGTTGAACTGCAACTGTTTGTCGGTTGTCACCAAGCGTTAAGAAACCGTCTCCGAGTTTTTTAATATTTTGTTTGTTTATATGGCTACGCTGTCTTTTTTTTAAAAAAAAGAAATTATATATTAATTTTTTTAAAAAATAATAATAATATTTTAATATATTTCTAAATAAAAAATATTTTATAATTATAATGTAAAATATTACCTAAAGGGTGTGTTATCTTTAAAAAAAATATTAAATTAATTTTTTCTTAATTTTAAATAATTTTGATTTGTAGATATTAAAAATAAAAGAATATTTTAATATATTTTTAAAATAAAAACGTTTAAGGATGTAAAAGGAGAATTAGAAAGTTCCTTCTCAACTTGTTAACTAAATAAGTAACTAGATGGATAAAGTATAATCAGTGCCTCTCAAGTATATCAAAGTAGACGGGGTTTGCTTTTTTTTATTGCCTCAACCTCAAGCTATATATTGCTAATATAATAATTATTAAAAATTTATATAGTTATTAATTTCAGATTCATTTATAAAATTAGTTGAAATGTTTATAAATTAATTCAGATATTTATATTAATAATAATAACAAAAATATATAATTAGGTCAAAGACAAACTTCGAAACAAAACTAAAAATTAGCGCTCCCTTGATTGTTTTTTTTTTTTAAGCTTTCAAGTCTATCGATCGGATCATTATGTTTTTAAGTTCTTCTTCTTGTTTCCTTTAGAATACTCCACCTAGAACATTATAAAATGAAATTTAACTCATAATTTATAGAGATTATTTGATAATGTAGTAATTATTATTTTTTTAAATATTTTTTATTTAAAAATAAATTGATATAATATTTTTTTAAAAAATTTATTTTCAAATAAACACATCCAAACGATTCGAAAATACATAAAAATTTAATTTGAAATAAAAAATTAAAATTTTCAAATTTTTTAAAAAATTTCAAAACACAAGAACATAATTATGAAAAAAAATCAGTTTTTCATTCCAAAATTGCAACCACCATTATTGATTTTCATTCTTGTTTGTAAGTGTGGTTATAGTTGCTTTTAAAATATTTTTTACTAAGAAATATATCAAAATAATATCTTTTTAGTTTTTAAAAATTATTTTTGATATAAACACATTAAAATAATCTAAAAACATAAAAAAATATTAATTTAAAGCAAAAAAATAAAAAAAATTAATTTTTTTTAAAAAATACATTTAAAACACAAAAATAAACAAGAAAATCTAACACCAAAACGATATAACAAATTAAACACACCCAAGTCGTAGCAATAATTTACTCTCTGACTTTAAGTTTGATCCATAAACAATATTTTAGGATGAACTAAAATATGGAACATTCAACATTCGTGTCAAGATCAAAGGAAGAACGCAATAGTACCCGAGCGAGAAACAGAGTAGAGTAGACGTCACCGTCGTCACATTATCCACAAAGAAAAAACAAATAATATTTTCCTTTTCTCTTATCTTCTCCCTCGCCCTTCTAAAATGTTTTTATTTTTTTTATTATCATCATCTTAACCTTTGCAATGGCGGCATCAATATTAGAAGCAGCAACACTCTCCTTCTTCTCAACCCATCATCCTTCTTACTCCAGATTCTTCCTATCTCCCAAATCACCACCAGTCTCTTTAAACCTCCACATTTCCAATCCTACCCCTCTCATTTCCCACAATTTCCCTCAGCCTTCCCTCACCCAAAACCACCCAAGAAGTAAAAGCCTCTGCTTTCAACTATGCTCCACTGTACAAGAAGTAACGATGGAGATCACACCAGAGGCAGAGGAAATACAGGAAGCAAACCTAAAAAGAAAGCTTTTTGTGGTTAATTTGCCCTGGTCTTTCTCTGTTGTTGATATCAAGGACCTTTTTGGCCAATGTGGGACTGTATCAGATGTTGAGGTTCTTTAATTTCCTTCCAAAGTTTCTGTCTTTAACTGTTGATTTAAGTGATTTTTCAATGTGGTTTTTGTTTTTATGTGTTGAAATGCAGATTATAAAGCAAAAGAATGGGAGAAGTAGGGGATTTGCTTTTGTGACAATGACTACTGGGGAGGAAGCTCAGGCTGCTATTGATAAGTTCAATTCTCTTGTATGCCCCTTTTCTTTGCTTTCCTTTTGTGTGTGTCTTTCTTTTCTTTTCTTTTCTTTTTTTTCAGTTGTTACTCTTTGTTTTCTGTTTGCGATTTGATTTCCTAACTTTAGATGGAGCTTGAGAGACTGTCTTTTGTTTAGTGTTATCATAGTATGCGTTGCATTTTTGGTGTACTTTTCCGGTAGTCGGTTTCTTAATCAAAATTACATAACTTTTCTTCTAGTTGACAGGTTCAAATGAGTTTCCCTTTTAAGAGAATAGGATGATACTTTTTCCTTGTTCATTTCTATCAATTAAGTTTTCTGGTGAGTTATTTTGATGTTGGGAGGAATGCTAAAGTATGAGAATCTATCGGACTGCGGTTGGTGTGCTCTAATTTAAGAGAAACTTCTATCTTCATTGTTTAATGGAGCTACTTAAATTCTTTATGGCCAGTGTCCTCTGCGTATTTTTCAGGTTTCAGTAGCTTTATTGGATTCGGAGAGTTTTTTTTTTTTTGAAAAATATGAAGTAGGGATCCAGACCATTTGGCTTGACTAATCCTTTGGAGTAATGCCAAACTCCCCCACCTGCATGGTTAGGAGAGAGTTGTTTTCTCGCTGATAGTCAAAATGTTTTAAAGCTTAGAGTCCTGAAGCTTTGGGGAGCTATGGTTATCTATGAATGTCTTGTTTCTTGAGTAGCTTTTGTGTCGATTTCCTTCTCTTTCACCATCTCTCTATTGTACATTGTTTTTGCCTTTCCCAATCCTTGAAATGCTAGTTTGATAACTTTGGAAAATATTCAACACTGCTCATCGTAGATTCTCATAAATAGTGTACAACTTAGTTACCATTTTCCATATTATATTGGATATTTCCAGAGACATGCATGCTTTTGATTTTTAGGATTTTTTCTGTTGCAGGAAGTGTCAGGGAGGATTATCAGGGTGGAATTTGCAAAGCGACTCAGGAGACCTCCTTCTCCACGCCTTCCAGGCACTCCTGCAGATATCCCTGCAGGAGAGACACGCCATAAGCTTTATATTTCTAATCTTGCATGGAAAGTGAGAGGTAGTCATTTGAGAGAATTTTTCTCCACTAATTGTAACCCAGTTTCAAGTAGGGTCGTGTTTGATGGCCCTGCAGGAAGATCTTCTGGGTATGGGTTTGTGTCATTTGCCACAAGGGAGGAAGCAGTGGCTGCTATTTCTGCTTTCAGTGGAAAGGTAGGACGTTAATATGCTGTTAGCATTTTACATTTAACTTTTTTCTTGGGTCAAAATACTAGTTAGTCATGTCAATTGGCTGGATGTGTCAAGTTAATGTAGTTTTAGCTTGACTACTTTAGATGCCAATCACTTGCTTGAGCTACTGTAGTACTTGTTTCTGTTGTTCCTTTGAAGAATGGTTCTTTCTTTCATGTATGATGTTTATAGATCTTATATGGTTTGGATTCTTTGAAATCTGGGAGGGGGTACTACTCATTCATAATTTTTTCTGCTCGTGTTTCCTTGTTCTTATTTATTTGCAAAGATTTGTCAGGTTTTATTACTTTTCTCGACTTAGATTACTGGTTCCAGCATATTCATGTGTTTCTGTGCATCTTCTGGAAGTTTTCCTTCTTTTTTTTTTTAATCAAGTATGAAGGCAATGAAAATAATGTAAGTTTATCAATTAGCATTTCTAACCTTAGGACAAAAAAGAAAAAAATTGTCCTGAACTTTCCTTGGTCTGGTGTTACTCATGGTCGATTTACCAAGTTGTAGAAAGTGAAGTTTTTATTTCCATCTAAGCATAATTTGTATCTTATTGAGATTTACATTTGCATTTTTTGCTTGTTCATCAAAATGTTTGCTTTCTTCTTCTTCTTCTTCTTTGGCTACATATCAGAAGGCTGATTAATCATCAGGGACAGATATATGATCTTTTCGATATTTGTCTTGTAGGAACTAATGGGTCGGCCCATTCGTCTAAAGTTCAGTGAAGACAAGGCTGATGAATCTGGAACTGAAAAGAAAGAGGAAGAAACTTCCGAGGTACAGCTTGAAGAGAAATAGATCCTGATGTTATTTGGATTGCTGATTAACGTACAAGTATAGCAGGAAGAGGACTCGTAATCATGTCCATGAATGTAAGTGATGGAAGATCTTCGCAGTCTGCTGTATGTTTTGCGTTTTCTTCTCTTATTCTTTAACGTTCTATAACTTGTTAAAAAGACTGACATTATTTTTTATACTTGTTAAGTATTCATCTAAAAGGCGAATAGGTTTTTCACTGTATAAGGATGTAATGTTTATCTGCTCACATATTATTATTATTGTGGATAGAATATTGCAAAATTTAATATTTTTTCAATTTGATCCTCAAAGAAACTTTTTTTTTATATGATTTAGTTATAATTAAAGATTTTGATTTTTTATAAAAAGATGGAATTGAAAGAAGAAGGATCAAAATAAAAAAGACATCAAACATGGGTGGCATACCATAAGTTTTGCAAGAGATGCATTTTGATCCTTGAATTTTAAAAATCAAGTAAATTATATAATTTCAGTAACTCGATATTTTTCTAATTTAATTTTAGTAAAAAAATTTATTTTTGTTATTTTTTAGTTCATGGTTAAGAGAGGAGAGAGAGATTGCTCGATATTGGTTATAGAGAGAAAAATATTATTGACACCGATTTAGACAACCAAAACAAATGATATTTGTGTCAAATGGTTTTATTTGATAAAAGGAGTTTATATTAAATTTTTTTTTAACCTTTAAAGTTTGTGAATAAGTAAATTTGAGCTCGAGTTGATTTTTTGAATTCAGTTTGATTTAGGTTTTTAGAGTTGTTTTTTGAGGTCATGAATAAGTTTATTATAGTAGAAGTTTCTACAATTTTGATGAGTAAAAATTTGATTTAAAAAGGAGTTTTTGGGTTAAAACATTTAAGCCTTGATTTTTCGGTCAGAACAAATCAAATGAGGCATCTTTTGATTTTTGCTTTAAAAAAGTTTGTTTGTAAACAAAAAAAAAATTTAAGGACTTGCTAGGATAGGCCCGTGCATACCCCTGACAAAATACGTTAGGTTTATCAACGCCTGACCTTTGATTTTTTTTTCTATTTTTTTAATTAATGATTTTTTTATAGTTTTTTCTTTATTTTTTTCTATATTTAAATTAGTATCCATCTTTTTTCATTTGTTTAGAAAGCTTTTTTTTTAATTAAAAATTACTTTTCTAGTTATGCATTTAAATATGAAAAGTTTTTTTGATTCTTTTATAATTTGTTTTTATCTTTTGTATGAATAAATTTTATTTTTTAAAATAAAAAAAATATTTTCAGATAATATTTTTAATATGTGTAGTCTTACATAATATTATTTTTATTTTTATTTTATTTGATCAATTTAATTTGTATCTCTATTTATATTATCATTTACTTAAATAAAAAATTATTTTAATTAATAAATTTAATAAACATAACAGGATAAATGTTTTTTCAGATTAAATATCTTAATTTACATATATCTCTTGATTTTTTAAATTTTATTTTTAGATATAGTCAATAATTATTTATTTATTTATTTACACATAGTTTTGATTTATTTGATTATACATATATAAATTTATATAAATTTATTTTTTTTAAAATTAAATAAATACATTAAAAAAACTTGTATATTCAAGTTTTTTTATAAAAATAATAAAAATATCTACGGCTATGCATGTATAGATTCACCGTGTGGGCTCAGGGAATATCATGGCTTACGTCCTCTGGGCCCGCCCACCATGGGAGTCGTTTTCCATCTCTCAATAACACAAACGCCTTAACTCTGGCCAGTGGCCCAGGTTAGTGTATTGCAAGTCCGAAGACTAAATAAATCTAAGCGCTAAGAATCACACACTGTCCCTTCCACTTTTTATATTGCTAAATCAAATCCGGTATTCAAATAAAGATTATTATTTCAATGTTTTTTTAAATAAAAAGTATTTTAAAGTTCTTTTCCACCACTTTTTTTTTTTTATCTGTATTGCTTCTCTATTATTATTTTTTTTTTGACTAACGTGGGTGTCTGGGCCAGCTTACGCGTACCTCGACTAATCCCACAGGCCCTGAAGTTAACGACCATGTAAACCTCCAGTGGCCATCATATTAGCAACTACAGGACTCGAACTTGAAATCACAAGGGAAATAAACCCCTTGATCCCAAACTCTTATCAAATTGCTTCTCTATTTTTTTTTTTTTTTTGTTTTGGGTGGAACATGACCTTGAGTGCTTTTACAACGTTGATCTTTTTTCTACTTTCCCGTTTTCATTTCTTTCATTTTGTGACATCTATAATAGTTGATCAAACATGCTTATATGTTAGAGATAAAATGCATGTTAAAACTACCCATGGTTGAGTAAATGAGGAAGAATGCTTGTCTTTGCAAGCTGGAGCTTTGTTTTGAGGTCTTGAATCCTATTATTATTAAGATCCTATTTAATATTACAATAGCATTGTTTTTTAAATTTTTTTTTAATAATATATTAAAATAATATATATATATATATATATATTTAAAATTTATTATTAATATTAGTATATCAAAACTATCTGAAAACACAAAAAAAAAAAATTGAAACAAAGAAAAAGATTAAAAAATTTTAATTTTCTCAAAAGTACATTTAAAATACAAAAATAAATGGGCTCTAACACGCAAATGATCTCTTCTTCGTGCATTTATGTATATCTTAACTCTAATTAAGAAATTATACTAAAAATAACACTGTTAAAAAAATATCTTGAATAATTAATTAATTAAACCCAATATAAATCTTCCCATATCAAATAACTTAAATTTAAAGTCAAATAAAATCAAATATACTACAAGTTTAAGATTATAAATTGATATATTATTGAAATATTAAAGTCTCTAAATCAATTATAAACTTTTGAACAATCCACTTGATATTCCAAATTTTCTCCAAACCATCTGGAAAACAAAAAGATGAATAGGGAGTAAGGGTGAATGTCACACACTGAATAAATAATAATTCATCTTCTTAGCCGGATGAAGCTTGCCAAAACTTATTAATACATATAGCTTACAATCAATTCATTTAATATACCAAAACCTAAATACTTTTAAGGTTTTAGAAGATCAAAAGCAAACTTATAAAATAATTTATGAACTTAAATAATTCAAACCCATCATTTTGAACCCAAACATGGATTGCATATTTATATTTAAAGTCAAAGGACTAAATTTACTCTAATCACCCTATGACTAGACATCAAATTCTAAATAAATATGTTTATAAATTATAAGTGCTAATGTTTTATCCGATCGAGTTCAAAGCATAGTCAATCAAATTTATATTCAATCCACAAATGGGTTCACAAAAACAAAACATATTTAAAACACTTTTAAAATCATATACATACCTTTACAAAACACTTACATTATTTACAAATCATTTATTGCATGGTCTATTAAATTCATGAAAAAATAAATATTTTAATAAAAAAAACTCATTTAGTACATAATATATATTTTCCAACTCAAAATAACTAACCATATAAATAACAAATTCCTTATTTGATGCACAAATCCAAGATTAACTTAGAGACAACCTAGCAATAACAATCACCATAAATTATATATTCACTAATGTTCAATGTAATACATAACTTTGTTTTTAATTTATAGTTTAATCAAAACTTAAATACATTATTGGCTTGAATGACCTTAAAACACCCTTCAAGAATCACCTAACACCATAAACGTGTTATTTCAGCCTGCTGTTTTACTTACAAAATATTTATTTTTAATAATTGAATACCAAAAATAATTATGTACATCATATGATAATTATGGTCTAAAAATAATAACTTTATGAAATTTAATATAAAAAGGCTAATAATTTTTTTTTAAATTTCAAGTAAAGTATTATTCTAAGCATAATTACAATGAAGTTGTCAAAAATTATTAACTGTAGCTATTTGTAGAAAATCATTATCAAGTAAATAAGTCAATTTCATATAGAAATCAAGTTCTATGGAACACCTTATACATATTCAAATTCTATATAAAAATAAATTAATATTAGTGTATTGAAACATTTAGAACTGAACTATATAAATTTTTTGCTCTTCAAAATAATTTCAGTTATTAATTACTAAATTTAAGTAATTAGAAACTATTTTTCATAAATTTGTAAAAATTCTTAAGAATTATTAAAAAAAACACACTAAACTCTTTGGTAACATATTAAATAAAAATAATAAAATTTAAAATCATAAAATATTAGGGGTGAATTGTACTCTTCAATTAATCAAGAGTGGGCTTAATTTTTTTTTTGTTCTTGTAAATCTAGAAATTACATATTTAATTAACCTACTTTCTCTAAATCCACAACTTTAACCTACTTTCAAATATATATTTTTTGGTTCTTAAACACACACTATTATTATTATTTATAGTACTCTTAATTAATAAAAAGAACACAACAGAAAACCTATATATATATAGACCTTGTTTGTTTGCTGGAAAGTAGTTTTTTTTTGGAAAGTGAATTATGAGAAAGTAAATTATGAAAAAGTGAATTATTTTCTGATGTTTGGTAGTGTAATGAAAAATAAGTTGGAAAACACTTTCCATTATTTAGTTATGTAATGGAAAATAAGCTGAAAAATAACTTATTAATGTTTTATTTTTCTCAAGTTTATTAATAATGAGGAACAAATATTACAAATTAAAAAGTTAAATGAGAATGAAATTGAAAAAAAATATATTTTCATAAATTATCTCAAATAAAATAAATAATAATCAAAATAATAGAGATCAAATCTAAAAAATAAAAAATAATGAAAGATGAAGAAATTAAAATAATAATAATTAACATTTCATAAATTATTTTTTTAAAAATAAGTAACAATCAAAAGAATGAGGACCAAATTTGATAGATATAAAATTTTAATAAAAAAATGATAAGAAAAAAAGCAAATAATAATTATAAAAATGAGGACCAAAGTTAATATAAAAATTAAATTTTAAGAGATGAAATTGAAAAATAAATATTTAAAACAAAATATATATAGCAATTAAAAGTTTAAGGACCAAATTTGATATAATCAGCAAATAATATGATATTTTTCAATTTTTCACAACTTCCGGAAAGTGTTTTCCGTCTAAATTTTTCAAGAAAACACTTTTCTGGAAACTAAACCAAATTTTTCTTTGACCGGAAAGTGTTTTTTATTAAACAGTTTTTTTAATATAAAAAAAATTTAAAAAATTTAAAAAATAATTTTTTAAAAAATGAATTTCAAAAAACAAACATATCCTATAGTTTTAAGAGGTAGGGGTGTGATACTGTGATTAGCTTAAGTCGTAGTTTAGAATTTTAACAAGAAAAAGGAAAAGGAGAAAGATTTGATGATGGGCTGGTAAAAGCTGTTTCAACGATTCATACTTGATAAAGTATGTCCGTAGGGCATTCATGTAACTCCTGGCTACTAGGAGTGTTGTTATGGGTTTCCTGCTGTTGTCAAGCATTTGCTTTTAACCATGTCATCATTTGCTGCTAACTTGCTGTGATTGGATTCTGACTGCACCGGAGCTTGAGATTACTGTCATTATTTGTTTGCATTTGAATCAGTGTTCCTATGGGAGTTGCTTGCTTCATAGCCTTCTCTGTTATTCGGTTCTAGGCTGCAAAGTCATCGGACTTTCATGATTATGCTTTATTCATCTGATTTTTATAAGCTATATGATATAACAAAAAGACCATCCTTGGTATGATAAAATGCAAGAATCGTTCTTGTTATGGTTTCGTATCTGTTATGATCATTTACATCCTTCTGATTCTATTTACACTATGATTTCAATATTATTAATATTTTAAAATCATTTTCTTTTTCGTCAAGTTGATTTGGAATCTTGTGCTCCATCTCAAGATGGACTTCACGCAGTAGAGGTTCGAGCTTATCTTGATGCAGTTGGTAGCTAATTTTCGTTGTTTACTTGAAGATCAGGGCACATCAAAGAAAAAAAATGATAATAATAAATGGTTGAGAGATAAAATCAACATCTGTGGAGGTATATATCTTCTAGTTGTTAGCTTGTGGGCATCATGGGATATTTACTTGAGGCCCGTTACGAACTTCATTTACGACTACATTGATCAAGATAATCCAGTCTTAATTTGAGTAGTCTGAAGCATTAATTAAAGACTATTATGGGCCACTAAAGTTGAAGAGATGGAGTGGCTGTGGAGAGGGAGAGATTACTGAGAATGTGATAAAGAAGAGAAAAGCAGTCCATAAGTTCAGGGTGGTTGGCTGCTGGTAGGTCAGGGAGAGTGCTTGGTTCACAGACTACTCTTTAAAAACCTTTTCAGTCAACTTCAATGATGATCTTTTCTAAGCTCAATAATTTCAATTTAAATAATATCATTCCTTGTTTGCGTTGGTTACCGGTTAGAGATGTTCAATGCCATCTTGATCCTAGTCAGCATCATGATTTATTTTTGTGTTGATCACTTGATGATCCAGAACACGTTGAGGAGAGAAAGAGGAGATGGTTTCATTTTCCATAGCATTTTGTTATTACAAAAGTGAAAACAGGACACTGAAGCCACATTTGTTGAGATACCTTGCTTGTTTCTGATTGCTCATGGACATCATGGGAAGTTACGATATGTGTGAGTGTGTGTGTGTGGAGCTTTATAGAAAACTGAAAATTAGCTGTGATGATTAAGAATCTAATATTAGCATGCAAGTATAGGGTAAATTATAGGTCATTAAGGGTGTGACTTTGGAGAAGGGTACTGCGTAGACCGCTGAGAAAGTGAAAGTACTGAAAAGAAGAGAAAAGGTCCACCTAGGTTATGGGGTGGTTGCTTGGTTAGAGAGAAAGAGAGCTCTTGGTTCTCACACATGACTCATTAAAGTTTGTTCGACTGACTTGAAACTGAGCTAATGCAATGGCATATCTAGTAGTATTTGCTGCATCTTTACCCTGAGATTTTATCTCAAGGAACGGACTGAATTTCATGTTAGTTTACTGTGATTTCTTGGTACTTTTTGAAGAAATGGCCGATGAATCTGTGTCTCAAGTCTCAACAGGCACTAGTTGCTGAATCTTGTCTTGTGATTTCTTAGACCTGGCTATTGCTGAAAGCCTTTGTCACCTCAGTTGAACTGTAAAAGAAAAAAGACGTTGGTCTCGAGTCAGGTGGGAGAATATATGCTCATCTCAAGTGGAATTCAAAGACCATTTGCTTGGGTCCACAAAGCAGCACTTTGATGCTCTGAGAGTAGACAATGGAGCATTACAGTGTATTGAAAAATCATGTCTCGGTCTCCCCACAAAGATTCTATTCTCTTGAATTATGCCCCTTTCCCTCTTTCATATCTCGCCAAGGGAAAGCCTGCCCACACAGTACACTACAAATCGTTTCACCTCTCCAAGTAAGCTCAATTTTCTAAATCCGTAGGACCAGAAAGGGGGGGAAAAGGAAACAGAAAAAGGATTACAGTGATCGCAATATCCTATCAGCTTGCATTGTGAGAAATTCTCTGTGGCCTTGTTGTGTACCAACTGCAAGGAGGGAAAGAGAAACGATGGGACTAAACTTTACTGGCAAAATTCACAAGCGGTACTGGACGTGTGTCCCTGATATGACAGCCTATTTAGTAAGGTAATGGAAATTAATTGTTAGCTTATGAAATTAAAATAGTTTTTTAATATAATATTAATATTTTGATGATGAAGCAGTTAATATTTTAATTTTATTATCTCTATTTATTTAATAAAAATTAAATATAAAATAATATAAGTCTATAAGATTTAAGTTCAAAAATTTTATATTTAAAATAAATATTAAAAGGTAATATAAATTATATTTTAAAATTTCGTTTAAAAATTTTTACTCAAGCTAAATATTGCAAATGAGATTTCACACAGGAGTTTCCATGCTACATGCTCATCCCTGCTGCACCTGTCTTGAACAATAATAAAAGCATTGATTACTTTAATGAGTTCCCCAACCAGCATCACCTCCTTAGTCAACAAACCATTATCTCCCCCCACAAAAAAAAGAGATGGCAAAGAAAAGAAAAGGGGAGGAACAAGAAAAAGAAGAGAAAGGAAAGAAAGAATTCTAATCAACACTCTTTACTTTGCTTTCCATGTGATGTAAGCCCTTCCCCTTCCAAATTCCCGGCTTCTCCTCTGTGGTCTCTTAAAATCTTATTACTCGAGCTCTCTCTGTTCTTGTTGTTCTGTCTTCTCCTCACCTAGATAGATAATGCAACATCAGTTCATGATATTTTGCTCATATGCATCTCATCATTTACTAATAAGAAAATCTCCAGCCATCCTGTCCAAATACACTTCTAAGGTAATCTCTATATAATTTTTCTTTTCCTTTTCTTTCTCAGAGCATCTCAATATCGTTGGTTTTATGAAATTATTTTCAAATCAATTCTTACCATAATTTTATTGTTTCACTGTTTCTTCCACCCAGTTGTGAAAAGAGTTTTTCAGGTTTTTTTGTTTGGACTAGTACAAATGGTCCAAATGATTTGCTTCTCACTTTAGAATGTGTGCATCATGTCAGAACAGCTAATAGATTAAAATCCTATAGTTTGTAAGGCTTGTGATGGCATCACTCGGCACCCCAAAAACTTGGATTCCATACGTGAACAATAAAGACTGTTCTCAAGGATTTTGTAGCTTATACTGTCCACAATGGTGCTACATCATTTTCCCTCCTCCACCTCCCCTTGAATTCCTTGATGACAATTCAAGTCCAAAAATCTCTCCCCTTGTCATTGCCATAATAGGCATACTGCTCAGTGCTTTCCTCTTAGTAATTTACTACACCATAATATCTAAATACTGTGGAAACAATGATCCAGCAAGGAGAAGGGATCAAAACCATGGACAAAATGAGGAATTTGAGGGCGATCACAACCCCTCTCTCCATGAGCCTTGGCATGCTGCAACAACTGGCTTAGATGAGGCTCTTATAAGGTCCATCACAGTATGCAAGTACAAAAAGGGAGATGGTTTGATTGACGGGACAGATTGCTCAGTTTGTCTCAGCGAGTTTCAAGAAGATGAGAGCATAAGGCTTTTGCCTAAGTGCAGCCATGCTTTCCATGTTCCTTGCATTGATACATGGCTCCGCTCTCACTCGAATTGCCCACTGTGTCGTGCCAACATTGTTTTCTTTAGTGCTTCCCAGCCTCAATTGCCTCCTCCAGTTGCTGAAACTCCTCAAGGCAATGATTCTTGGCAAAATAGCCAACGATCCAACGACAATGTGGCTGCTACACAAGGCACGGAAAGGGTTGCTAGAGATGAGCAAGTGACGCAGAATCCTGCTGGGGATCCAAAGACTCCGTGGCGCGTATTTAGTGATTTGGGAAACTTGGAAGAGAGAGATACCATAATTGAGATGCGAGATATTGATGGGTATCAACGCATTAGGAGATCAGTTTCAATGGATCATCCATGTCAAAGCCACGCTTCTGTCGCTGACATTTTACGCATGAATCAGGATGGAGTTGTTCGAGTAGAAGACTGTTCAGGAGATGTTGGATCATCAAAACAGTCAGCAGAAGACAGCAAATTCACGTCTAGCAACAGAAGAAGAGTCTTGCATTGTGTGCTTAATCCCATTACCATGAAGAGATCATTTTCAAGCGGAAGATTCTTTCCCACCGGCCATGGAAGAGTACGTGACGCCACTAGTCCTGTTTAAACGGAGAAACTCCGATTATTATTATTTTTTAGAGAGGAAATTGTTAGTAGAATGATGAAGAAATACAAGAATTATCGACGGTCATATTTTCCATTAATCAATGTTATGATAAAGTTATGTAAGTGTGAGGATTGTGTTCCTCTATATATAAAATTGACGAGGGATATCAATGTTTCTTGCAAATTTTGTTCTGTCAGCATTTTGTTTGTTCTGCATGAGGGATATACAGATGTTTTCATCTATTTGGTAACACAGAGTTCCCATTCCCCGCTGCTTACCTTTTGCAATCTTTTGCATCAAGCAGAACTGTGACTCTTAATTTTTTTTTTAATAATATTTAATGCAACTCAATACATGGCAGCTTGAAAGGCTGCCACGTGTAGCAGGGGCTGCAAGAAAATTTTCTTCTCCTCCCAGATTCTCTCAGCATCGCCAATTTAATTGAAACAATAGCAATCACTTATTCATTATATGTAAGATTTATTTAATAAAATAGTATTGGCTTGGGAGAAAAATGGAATATTTTGACAAAGGTGGAACAATAAGATGTCCTCTGTAGCAAAGCCACTCTCTGGTCTGAAGCTAACTTTCTTTTCCCTCTGCTTTTCGTTCCATGCACCTCGTACAAGCGAGATTCCCGTGATTTGAGAATGAAGTTGTGATTATGGTTGTTTTTTTAAAGTGTTTTTTATTTTAAAATATATTAAAATGATTTTTTTTATTTTTAATAATTATTATTAATATCAGCGCAATAAAACGATTTAAAATATAAAAAAATTAATTTTTAAAAAAGTATTTTTAATTTTTTTAAAAAATACGTAATATTCTCTTAAAATCAATTTAAAATTCGGATGAGATTACAAGAGGTTGAAAAAAAAAAAAAAAACAGAAACCTTGCCGATATTTTTAGTGCCTGAGCTAGGGTTCTGATAAGGTGTGTATCGTTGCTGTAAATCTAGGGATGACAAAAGGTATTTGTTGGTCATTATCTATTATTATTTATTAATTAATAATAAATAAAATAATTAATATATAAAAAGTATGTATGTATATAATAAATAATAAATAATATTTATATATATTTATTTTATATTAATATTAAGGTGTATATATATATATATTATTGCATTAAAAATAATCTAAATATCCCACAAAAATATTTATATAATATAAATATATATTTTAGATTAGGCTCAATCAATTTCAAGTTAAATTTAATATTATCTACAATTTATCTATTGTCCATAAAATACAAAAAACACTTATCTTTCCAAGTCGCATCAAATTAATTTCCATCAATTTCAAATTAAATTGCCGTACTCATGTAAATCAGATGGGACGGGGGAGGGGGCATGGAAGGACCTTCTTGATAAGATCATAGCTGGTCTATTTTAGTTCCTTCGTTGGATCTAGTGGGCTTTCCATTCGGTCCTATGTATGGTCTGTAATGTAGCCCGGCCTCTATAGCTTCACTGCCGATGGGTTTCCCTTTCTGTAACTGAAAAGAAATATCGGAAACGATGGGGCCTGGAATGGGCCTTATATTAGTTAGAGCATATATACAATGCCTTTATCTTCTCTAGGTCGAGGTGGCTGTGGTATATACACGCGCGCGCGCGCACAATTTTGTTGTTCCTTATTTTTATAGGAGAATTTAGGCCAGGTAATACATAGATATTTAACTTGGACTGACATAAAGGGTTAACTAGGTGACTAGACGGATTTGAATAAGATTAAAGGCCATTAAAAACAAAAAAAAAAAAAAATTAAACTTGGTCGACTTGGTGAGTCAACCTGTGATCCGGATGAACTAATTAATAAAAAAAAATTAAGCATTTCATCATTAACATTAATAATGTATTATTAATATTCATGAATGAAGCAAAGTAGAAGTTTTAAGATCTCAAAAGACTGTCAATGATGAAAATCAAAATTAGAAGTATTAGTGATTTAGAAACACAATCAGTTGATCCGAATTGACTCGAGTTGACCTACCAAACCTATAACCAGATCATTTTGCCGGATCAATTACTAGGTAGGGTTTTATAACTATAAGTTAATAAGGCAATCCTTTTGCTTTTCTACACATTACAAATGAAATTAGAGTTTCTATACTAGAATTAGGGGTGAGAAAAAAAACCGAAAAACTGATTAAACTGGAAAAACAAGAAAAAAATAACCGAAAAAACCGAACTGTAAAAAAAACCCAATTAAACCGATTAAAATTTTGAAACTGGTTCGGTTCGGTTTTATAAGCATAAAACAAAAAAAACCAAATCGAACCCAAACCGGAAAAATCAAGCCAAATCGGTTTGAACCGTTTCTTTCCAAAATAACAGAACCGAACTGAAATCAATCGGTTTGAACCGATTTTGGTTTTTTTTAAAAACTGGTTTTGGTTATTTTTTTTATAAAAACCGAATCAAACAAAAAATGATCACCCCTAACTAGAATATGCTCCAATAATAATGATAATAATAATAATAAATAAATAAATAAATAAATAAATAACAAAAACTACGAGCACCCAATCTTTAGATTAACTTGCATGGTAGCAATTTCAATTTAGAGTGTGAACAATGGGGCTTAGAATTAATTGGAATAACAATCAATTTTATTATTTTTATTAAAATATATTTAAATTCCATGATTAATGAGGAAAAAGGAAAACTAATATCCAATAAACAAACAAAACAAAATTTGCTTTGATGGTCTAGTCATTTATTTACAAGACAAGAGTTTACTTGACATGACTTTTAAATTATGATTTTTTTATTTAAAATCATAATTCAAAATTTAATTTTCATAAATAATTTTAACAAGAAATTTAGTATAAATTATAATCCAAAAATCAAAAAATATAAATTTTAACTTAAGTCAAAAGTCATTTCCAATAAAATAACGTTTATTTGAACCAAAAATAAAAAAATTAATTAAATTAATTTACAAAATAACCTAAAATTGTGGTTAAAGAAAGAAAGAAAGAAAGAAAAGAGTCATATGCTTCACATTTTCAGTCCTTGAAACAGATACCTTCACATGCCAGATTGTTGCAAACATGGCTAGACTCTCAAATCCCATTATCTCTCTCCTTCCATTTTCCTTTCTGTTTGAAAATACACTTTTAAAGTTTTAGCCCTCATGAACTGTTAAAAAAAAACATTACAACTTACGAAGCACAAGTGTCCAACTACACTGAAGATGCACTGAAAAGCCCAAGAAGGAAGACCTGGAACTTCATTACAAGAGACAAAAGTGGGTGGCATTATGGTGATTTTGTTGTCCACCGATGGGCATTTTGGATAGATAAATGACTTGACTGATCAACACAGGGCAGTTTCTTCCTCAATTATTCGAAGCATGTGGTGGACTGCTCCTGCTATGTCATCTACCGAGGTGAGTTGGCATCCTTCTTCAAGCTGCATCAAGCATGTTCAGATTTTAGTCCAAAACTCCTTCTTTTTCTGCAATTCTAGGCAAATGGACATGAGTTCTGAACTTAGAAAACACCAAAAATACTAGAAAGTGTCGTCTTTACTCACCCTGCCCACCCCCCCTGGCCCGTATGGCTATAATTGAATGCCATTGCTTATAAAATGGCGACAGATTTCCTCGCCATCGATCTCATTATTGTGGGGTCATTTGGTAGGAGCATGTACTAGTTGCATATTATAGTGCTATTCATGCTTTCTGAACGAAATACATGACCCATGTAACATGTCCCGTAGTATTTAATCAATCAAGTGACTGCATTTCTCTAAAATATGAGATAAAACATCCTTACAATAAAAATATTATTGATAGAGATGGCACCCAAAGTTACATAAACAGTATAAGAGTAGGGTTCGGAATTTACTTTTCTTTTGTGTCGGGGTCCAAATTAAAGTAAAATGAAGAAAAACACAAGTGTGCAACCGTATGCAAACAATAGCACAACATATATTCATTGTACATACCTTGGCACTGATTGAGTATAGAACCAAGGGGTCCATGGTGGTCACATTGATGTGAAGGACAGTGAGGTAAAGTGTTTGAAATCCAGCAACTAGCTTTGAAAGTTGTCTGGGGCTTCTTCTAGAGAGAATCCGCAGATTTGCATGGGTTTCAATCAAATTGACCTCAATATCGGCTATGGATGCTTTGGTTTTTGACGTAAACTTGTTAGGGATTTGAGACCAAGTGTATTGAGGATACACAAAAAACTGTGCGAAGGGTGGTGGTGGAAACTCTGAGGTTGCAGTAGCATCTTCAATGTCATAATCAGGTCCTGTTAGTCCTTGATGTAGTTTGAGCTTTCTGGCTTCAAGGGATTGCAGAAGGTGCTCTAACTCCTTCACGAACTCTATGGCACCACCCACTATAGAAGCCTGGTCACCCTGCACTTTAAGAAAGGTTTAACGAACGTAATTAGCACATGCAGGTAGGAAGTCATATATAATTAACACGCATGATGACTGAGATAATTGCAAAGTTTAACCTTGAATATCACATTAATGAGATTAATCACCAGCAGCACCACACTTGAACGCTTGCTCTAGACTCTAATATTGCTTATTCTCACGTGAAAATAGAGGAATTATGCAAAAGAATGAGCAAATTAGAGTGGTGGAACCAAGATTTTCAGCTTCACGTGACTGGGTTATGAAATGTATACATGCTTGAGTATGAGATATGTAGAGACTCTAAGCTGCAAAAACTTTTCAACTAGGCCTCTTTAGATGACGAACTAATTTGCTTACTCCTATTTCACAATGAGTTCTTTTAATGTCTGAATGTTCATTTGCCAACTGTCCACTAGGAGACCTACCGAATTCTACTACAAAAAGTCGGCAAAAACAACAATCAGTAGAGCTTCTCCATGATTAATGATCACCAATTACTTAAATGTAGCTGGCATTATAGGAAAAGAGCATGCAAGAGAACAGAGATTAGTTATAAGAAACAAATGGAAACAAACCCTTTGAACATAAGATTCAGGCATGAGAGATCTCAAAACGGCAAGATACCCGTTCATCAGTTTCCTCCGATTCCTCTCAACAGCAATGTGTGTCATCCTTTGTGTCTCAGCTTCTTCTCTGTTCTTACAAACTCTTGGCTTTCTTCTTCTTTTCTTTTTTCCTTGCACAGCTAATAAATTCTGCCCCCTATTGGTGGCTTCTCGTCCCATAGAACATCTTTGTTGAGTCATTAGTGAAGAGCTATTTACAGAAACACCATGGTCTTGAGGTTTCAGATTCTCTAACAAGAAACCTGCTGTCTCTAGGGAGTCATGGCAGTTATATGGAGTTGCAGGGATAGTGTCATAGATTATGAAGTTCAGGAACTCACTAGAAGATAGTGCTTCTAGTGCCATTTCCCTTCGAACTGTCAGCTAAATTTAACTATCTTCACCTCTCTAAATGGAACTTAAATAACTCAATGTTGCATTATAATGACAACCACCCCTTACTCTTCAAACTTTTATATACAGAAGCATGTGTTCTGTACACTGGGGAAGGGGTAAATTGGTGAAGAGGTAAATTTATGCTGGGAGGGTAATCTAGAGAAAGAGAAAGATATGGTGCCCGTGAGAGGGGCAGAAAAAAGTTGTTTTGCCTTTCTGCTTGCAAAAAGTGAGGAGCTCTCTCTTTCATTTGTGTTTCAGTAACCTTCCGGATAGTCATAGGTGCTATCAACACTGCTGGCAATGTTTCTGCACAGGTGAGAGAAGAGAGGAAAGGGGTGGGAGGGGGAGGGGGGGACCCAAATCTATGTAGAAATATGCATACAAACAACATAAGCAGCTGTGTAAAAGCTACCCCTCACATTCAAATCTGTGTTGGATTTTGCGGAAAATGACTGGCTCGCGTACCGTAGATTCTCTCACGAAAATGGAGAGATTATTTAGATACATGAATTACAAGGATTTTATAACCTGTGTGCTTCACAACCCATAGCTTACCATACATGCCACTCAAGGTTTGTCTCTAGTGTGCAAAATGATAATATCTGTTATCTGGGCCGTTCATCATGCAGCTTGCCAAATCCAGTGGCCAGTGGCTGTATATGTGATAGTGACTACTATCATATTTATATGTGAAAATAACGTGCCTTGATGATGATAGAACACTAAGCACCATGATGTGCAGTCACAGACAACAGGGGTCATTAACAGCTTGTTAATGGTCAATACTTGGAGCAAACTCGGTCACTATGTACAGCTTGTCATTCAAATTCTCCAAAGCCTTTAGCTCGTTCCCTCATCTCGTGTAAAGGATTTGCTTGCTAAAGCTTTAAGAGTACAGTTATGCAACATTTGAATTTAGAGGATCTCTTTTTTTATATTATATCCCAATATCATTGGCTCAATTGCCAGTAATTTCTCCCTCTTTTCTTAAGAAATCTCCATTGGTACGTTTTATGGCCTTATCTCGAGTTAAAGCTTCATGTACGAGTTAAAGCATGTGCTAGCTTGCGTAGGGTCATTAGGTGGTGGTTCTTCGCATTCAAATTCAGTCTAGTCCCTCCCAGCAACCTTAGATATCCAGCAGAAAAGATTGCAGGGATCGCAGTCTTTCCATAACACAATTGATATTCTACCAGTACTACCGCAGCAACTCAAATAATTATTCCAACCCAAGATTGCCCCCATCAATAATTGAGATCAAGACTAGAAAATACAAACACATTTTGGCGAAACTCACTGAACTGTCCATAATAAACACTTCAATGGCCATGGGAATCACAATTCTCAACTAACAGATGCACCTTTTTCAGTCAAATATTGTTAGTTCAACAAGGCTACCTGTGCTTTGAGCCCTGCGGTAGTAGACATCCCTCGTCTTCTAAATCCAAACCCACCAATCTAGTTATTTACCCTAACCAGGTTTACTTATTATACTGTCTCTCTAGGAACCACGATTGCAGTCAGCATGTCCCACAGCCACAACTTGGATTTGCATATTAAGCAGTCATCTATATTCTGCCGCAAGTCTCGACATGCCTGTATCGCATAGACACAAATGCATCCATTGCAAATCAACCTTTCCCATCCATCAAAGGGAAAGAAAAAAAATCTCTACTCATAACTAGCTTTATTAGTAAAGTCTAAGAGATTCAAGACTTTGAAGACATGTCGCTGGACAAGTCCATCTATTTGCATCTCTACATCCAACACATAATTTGTTTGGTCTCTTTTACAGATGTTCAAATATCGATCCATGTAGAAATATACGTGCAGGGGATAATGCATATCTGAAAGCGATCCAGAGATTACGATCAGTGGGAACTGTAGCCTTATCTTGTGATGAGGACCAATGTTAGGATGGTCTGACCTTGGACCATGGTCCAAAATGTCAGGCTCTGCAGAGAATCCATGTGACCATCAACTTCCAAAGTGCAATATCCTAGCAATCGTCCAAACTTAACTTTCAGCTCCGTTTTCATCTACCTTTTCCCCTAATTCTTATTAGCTATACTATTTTTGAAGTTTTTCCTCTCGTCTCATACTGTTCAAGATTTACACAATTCAAGGAAAGGATCTATATTTCCATACAGAAAAGAAACGTAAAAAGATCATGCCATCAACAGTAAAAGTTGTATGCTTTGTCTATCATAAAAAGCATATGGCAATAGGGAAATGATTAATATGTAGCAAACTATTGTGAGTGCTTGTCAATGCCGGTGCCTATTCTTATTTGCCACCATGACAATTAGTTCTATAACCTTGATCAAATATGTGATGTCGGCAATGGCATAAACTATCAACATCCTTTGCATATAAAAAACACGAGTAATAATAGAGGAGGAATAATAAGAAAATTAGATGGTATGAATTGCAATTTTGGTGTACAGATGAGAATTTGCTCTAGCTGCGAAATACTTTGCCGCAACCCAAGGCCTTAAACCAAAATGTCGTTTCTATACAGAAACCAAAGCCGCTCTACCAAAATTTTCAATTTAACACCATAAAAATCAGCAATGCCAGTTATGATTAGATACACAATAAGCATAAGCAAGAAAGTAGGGCTGAGAGTGATGGGGTAAACAGAGTATCCACATACAAGTTCACCAGCCAGTAAGCAAGTTTGCTGGCAATGTAAGAACAAGAAAACTCAGCAAATCATTCATGCAAGCTCACCTGGGAGTGAGTGAGTGGATGGGAAGATTAAAAGGAAAGCTTTTCAGAACATCAAATTCAGTACAGAATCTTTCGTTTACTAGAAGAAATGAGCCCACTAGTATGCGATAGCATAATCGAAAGTGCCAACTCAAGTCTTGTATGGAGACAGGAGCCGCATCAAATATTAGCAACAAACACGTACATGAATGAGTAATTCTTTAACCAGAGAACACATCATCCTTTCTGCAAACAATGCTTGAAATTGCATCATGAAACCTAAACTAACAATTATATAAAATAAATGCGGAATTGAATTTTAAATATAGTTAAAAAAAAGAAGAATAACATGGGAATCACCTGAAAGATTTCAGCCAACACCAGGGTAACATAAGCCAGATTGCGCTGCCAAATTTAAGATCACATGCAAGACATATGAACTCAATTTAACAATACCTCTTTTCCTCTCTTTTCAACATCTTTTATCAGTGGATTTATTGTTGAATTCAAGGCATTTGATCAGTTGGGGAGGGGGGGGGGGAACTCATTCAAATATAGGCAGTTTTGGACGCAATCGATCAAAATCATTATACGGGGCGTGAATTGACTTTTTGATGCAACTACATAGGCAAAAAAAAAAAAAAAAACAGGGGGCTTTTCTAATGGTTTTAAAGTAAAAAAGATTTGAGTGATTACAAGGCAAAATCTGGATACTTGCAGATCATGGATCAAATAAGTAGCATAACCAGAGTTGTAAATGCAGCTTATCGTTCCTAAAATGAACAGATATCGCACTACTTCATAAAGGTCCTTGGAGGAATCATGCATTAGAGGAGAAGAAATGGAAGGCAAAAATACAAATTAAGAGAATATTTCTATGCTACAAGTGTTCCATTTCAATAACATAAGCGTTAAATGATCAGTTCAGATGAAATTATCCTTACCAAGTACACTATATATTCCCTCCTTATTTTTTCTCAAGATATCTGTTCCCTTTTTGTTAGAAAGGAGGCACTCATTGAATCCATGACTCATCAATCTTCAGTGAAAGCAATTATAACACATCTCCAGGAAAAGCAATTATACCAATAAGAATTGCTACACCTAGAATTCCTGAATATTGTGGCGGGATGTTAATTATGGATGCCAGCCGCTAGTGTGAAAAAGAAATCCCAGTGCACTCCTTGTTCCCCTGTATGAACCTGCATGAAAATAAATATATTAATCCGACTGCGTGCATGTAATAACAGTGATAACGCGGCATGACATGACAAGAGGATGAAATTCCATATTAAATCACGTGAACAAGAGGATGAAGCTGTGCTGTTACTTGAATGTACTCCTGAAATTCTATATTTCAGCAGGACATTCAACGTGAGGCTATGCCTATAATTAAAGGTTAACCGAAGGGTGAGCTTCATTTTTACCCTTGCAGGTTCATCAGCATCCACCTCTACCCCTATAGTTTAAAACTATTGCCCTTGCGAGTTGAACCACTACTTAAGTGACGGCTGATTTTTTTCATTTTATTTTCTCTAAATATTTCTTTCATTGGCCTTTCAGTATATATATCTTTAAGAACTTGTTATATCGACATCTTGGAAGTTGAGTTGAGCTTGTCAACAAAAGGACGGACACTTAGGAGCTGCTAGCTGTAAATTGCTAGGAGCCTGGAACCCTACTCCTATTCTATGACAGCCATCAAAAACTGCTGATCGTTGATGAGCGATCGCTCCTTTTTAAATTTATATTGTTTTTTTCTTTAAATTAAATTTAAGAAATTTATTTAATTTTATTTAGATACTTCTACAAAAAAAAAAAAAAAATAATAATAATAATAATTAAAAACGTAATGCATATTAAGGCTTTGATATATGAGGTTTATATTATAAAAAAGATCTTAATATTTATTTCGTATTATTTTGAGTGCAAGAATAAACTGCGTTCTAAGATACAATAGTGATGGATAATTGTTTTTAAGTGAGAATTTATCAATATTTTCTCATTATGGAGACCAATACCAAAAAATGTAATAAAAGAAAGATACTTAACAGAAATCAAATTCAAACATGCACATAATTATGTGTTATTTAACTGCTATGAATTGAGACCTTTTATTTAGCAAGTACAATATTAATATGTTGTTATTTTTAAATAATTTTTCTTCTATGCTCTCATAAATTGATAGATTGAAAAATTCATTAGAGACAACATCATCAATTTTTTCTATCTCAAAATTCACATCTTACTGAATCTCAAAATTTTCAATTACAAGATGAGCAATTTGCAACATGATTCAAAACATATGTAAGTAAGCATTACTTACTAATTCTTGTGTCTCATAATACTTAATTTCATTAAACATTTCTTTTTAACTGTTAATGATTGCAATTATGTATCAGGTTTATCAATTGAAAGAAAATATTAATGATAGTTTGAATTTATTATATCTGAATCCTGAAAGAAAGATTAAGTATTATAACATATATTTCATCAACATATATATAACTAGTAGTTTTGAGATTCTTTAATTTCCTAGTAGTTTTGGGATTTTTTTCCCTTTTTAAACTAATTCAGACTAAATCCTATTTAAAAAGATTTATAAGTTATTTTAGAATTAATTTCATATTATTTGGAATTTATTGAACAAATATTTTCTCTATAGTTTCAGATTATAACATAAGGCTTGAAAAATCCTAATTATCAATTTTTCATTATATATTGCGTCAATTGGTATTAGAGCAGGTTGATCTCTTTAATGTAAAAAGATGTTGACAACATCATCCCACTCTATAATATAAGAGTGAAAGCCATCTAGAAGGATGTAGTGAGGGCTTAAGAGGCATCACAAAAGAATTAAAAGGTAGCTTAGAGAACCATGTTGTAGAACTTTAATCCAATAAAGCATTCATTATTAGACATAACTAAATAACTAGATCAATTGTCGCCAAGAAAAGGTATAAACAAGAATCTTGATGAGAAGATGGACGTATCTGAGAACTCACCTCAAGGTAAACCAAACCCCGTACATGTTTCTGCAATCCTATATGAATAACCAAAACTTGTTTATATAGAGGAGTTTGGTGGTTGAAGTTGTAAGAAATTATAAGGGTTTTACAGATAATGACAAGTCATAACTTAAGAGATAGATTTATCTTGAGGAGAATGAATTATGATTAACGATATATTCTCTAACTTTAATAGAAATATGAATATATAAGAGTTCTTTGATTGGGTTACTAAGTACAACAAGGTTTATAAATGTCATTTTGTTGTTACAAAATTATACTCTCAATAGAGTAGATTTTACAACTGAAAATCTAAGCATTTTTATATCTCATTAAATAGCACTCAAGAGATTTAAAAATATTTAAGTGTTATGAGAATGAGAATGTATGCTCATGTGCACGACTATGAAGATTTGATTGCACAAATATGAGTATTGATTAAGGATCAATAATTTTGAAGTTGTTTTGCTTTCAGGATTAGCTTGTATAATATATATATATATATATATATATATATATATAAAAACTAATTGTTTATAGCCGTTACAATCCCAATAACAAATGAAATGGTCGATTGGTTGTTGTAGGATTCTCATATGCTCATAACGAATGAACAAGTGGTCGATTAGTTCATTTGGTATACTAAATAGTTGACCGGTTCATGCAAAATCTAAATTTGTTAGTTTTAATCCTAGGTAAATTCTTAGAACTGCTTTATTAATCATTTTAAAATGCATGCAAAGTGAAATGTGAACATTTATTTTAATTTGTACTATCATGTAGGATATAAAAATTTACATTTAACACCGAAAATATTTACTTAAACTAAGTTTTCATCTTACTTTCATCATGCTTGTAGATATGTTCTTCGTATAAAATCTATTTAAAGTTTATTTTCAACCAAATATATTATTAGTTAAATTTTTATATTATTGTTATCATCAAAATATGTAAAAACATAAATATATGATCTAAAAGTCAGCAAAAACAGATTTCATAGTAACCACCTTCGACAAAGAAAGAATTCTTATAAGCCGGTCAAAGTTATTGGTTGCCATTCATTGCTATAGTACATGCTTAGAGCGAGTTTTATAATTTTCAATTTAGTCTCTAAAATCTATAATTGCTTCAAATCTAGCATTAAATTTTGATTCTATCGTTTATTTGATAAATTTTAATTAAAATTGACACATAAACTTCCAATTTTAATAATTATATTTTATTTTCACAATAAAAAATATCTATAATAATTTATTGTGAAAATTTAATATAATTAAATAAATTTTAGTTAAATGGTACTAATTTGTGTGAAATTCCAAGCAACAATGTACTAATTTAGCTAAAAATATATTCAACATATAAAACTCTCTTAACTATATTTATTTTTTTAGACATGTCCATTTACTTTTAAGTTCAAGTGAGTTTGTCTTGAGGAGGAATCTATAAAAATAAAAATTTTCAACCAATCAAAATTTGTTGTGTTATTTTTATTTTATTGTTACATAAAAATAAAATAAATTTGAGATAAATAACATGAAAAATAAATGAGCCTTTATTTTTTAATTTTTTTTTTGTCAATGGAAGGTTGACATATGGGAGGAGATATTTAAGATATTTATCATTAATACAAGATCCCACAAATAAAAATCAATAAATAAAATAATATAATGCGATATTGACAAAAAAACTTGAATACCTCTACAAATCTCTATATAAAGGGTCTCACTCTAGATACGAAGAACATTTTTTTCCAAAGAAAATACAAAATTTTCTTCAAGATAAGCTTTTTAAGTAAGGAAGCTCTCACAAAAGCTCTCATGCCTTCTTCAGCAACACTTTGAAGACAAATTAAAGGCATTTTACAAAGTATCAAATCATCAAATCTTGTTCTGCAGTGCATGCCTATATTCATGTTCTTGTAAAGCATAAATCTTGACATGATCTCATAAATAAATAAAGTCACTACAAATTAAATTCAAGAAAATAATTAAATTATTGTTTTATTTTTTTGTATGAATAGTTTAAATAATTAAAAACTTAACCTATTCATATATTTTGATAAAATTAAATATTTACACACAAGTGCTTGTTTTTGCAGTTACTTAAATTTGTGTCCAGTAATATTCTTGACAGTTCTAAGGATTTAAAACTTTGTTGTAAAGTCTTTTCAGCAACAAAGAAAGTGTTTATACAGGAGAAAGCATTCATAAAATCTGAGTTATAAAGCTTACAGTCATCCATTTAAAAGTTGCAACCATGTCCTGTTCATAAGAGGAAAGATTTGACTATATATAAGGCAACGACAACAAGAGAGCAAGCTAAATACCTTAATCCGGTTTTGACAGGGAATCAATAAGCTCGTATCTAAGCATTTTTCTGAGGCCTACAAACAGCAGAATGACGGCAAGCCAACTTTGAATAAATTCTGTATAATTTTTTAGACTGATCAAAAAGTTCAAAATAATGTAATCAAAATATTGTTCAAGAAAAGGAAGAAAGGAGAGCATAATAGAAGCGTTATTCTCTTTTGATGCCTCCATGCGACCACCCTGAGAAGCCTCCATGGCCATCATTCATAGGGCCTGAGTAGTCCCCAAACGTAATACAACTTCCTGTTGCACAATGCCCCCTTGTAATTTTTACCTTCACTCGTTCCATCAATCGCAAAGTATATCTATCCTCTTCTTCTCTAGTTGCTAGAATTGAGTGCCCTGTCGAGTGTGACCTTGACATTCCCAATATCTTTTCATGCCCTTCGTTTTGTCTGTCCACATCCTGAGTCGAGCTTCCTCTACCATGTCCTTCTCTACCTTCCTCGCCACTATCTTCGCTAACATGAATGCTAATGGCATGCTCCAGCAAAACATTTGTTTCATTAGTATCATGCACATTAATGTCCGCTCGGTGATCTCCTATCCGAGCCTTTTCCAATGCTTCCTTAGGCAAGTCAAGATCTCTACGACAAACTGGACATGTTTTCTGGGATTCAAGCCAAAGATCAATGCATTCTTGGTGGAAAACATGGTAGCAAACCGTTAAAAGGCGTACTAGATCTTCATCGGAAAACTCTGCCAAGCAAATTGCACATTCAAGTCCGTGTTGTTCGCGTCGAAAATCTTTGACGCTTGAATATGTAAATGTTGGAAAAAGTTGTATTTGTGAAGAATCAAGTCCGGGATTCTCTTTTGAACTAGCCGGATTTACAAGGCCAAGTGAACTCTGCCTGAGATGCCAACCGTGGACGATGCCTTCCATAAAAAATCTATAAAAGCATATAGAGAAGAAACCTATAAAGAAGAGCACAAGAAGAATTACGGTTACAAGTAGGGTTATTGCCGGTGAGCCAATTGATAGAGTTGTTGGGTATGATGAAGAATTAGACGACATCGAGGATCAGAGATGTAGTCTAGTCGGCTGGCCGGAGCTTGGAGTTTCGCCGGCCTTAGGTTTTTGCATGGATGAAGGGAAATTCAACCAAGAGAAAATGAATCTATTTCTGTTGTGTTGGTTGAATTTGAGGCCTAATAAGGAAGAGAGAAAGAGGCACTTCAATGTGGTTGGGATCATAGAAGAAGGTGGCTTAATTTGGAACGGTGATGTAGAGACATCAGTTTCTTGTCCTTGGCTGTGGAATGATTGGTTTCTTGCCCTTGACAGAGATAATGGCCATTGAACGAGTCCTTGTGAGAAGGGTGAGGAGCTTTGTCTGAACAGCAGCAATTTTGGCTCAGCTAATTTCTCTCATCCTATTGTGCCAAAACAAATAGTAACACTTTTCTTTTTTAGGTCATTGGTCCTCTTTTCACATAATCACCAAACTCAAAATGTCCCACTCAACCCAACCAGATTCAGATCATTTGTACCAATCACACGAAATCACAATCAAGATTGAATCTGGAGTGATGTTACTGTCACACCTGAGATTAATATGGTCTTGCCTTGGCCGTCCGGGGTTATGATGCCAGCCAGCCAACCTACCAACCAACCACTAGACGAGGGTTCAAGCCATGGTACCTCTCAGTACATAATTAGTGCAACTACTTTTTGTAACCTTAAAATGCAATGTTTCAAGCTTTGGCAGTAATAATGGCGGAAAGCTTAACATGGTAATAACTGATTGCGCACTTTTTGGTTTCATTGTTTCCTCGATATACTCTGCTAGCATTTGAACCCTTGGAATTAGAATAGCTTCTAGTAGATCAGTTTCTGTCTTGGTTTCACATCTCAGCTACAGGGACAAAAATCTGTATATCAAGGGAATCGAGAAAAACAAAATTAATGTCCTGCAAATAAGGAATCTTTTAGGCTTTCCTATTCAACCACTACAGGCGGCAGCAAAAAAGCTTCCACTTTCCAACCACACGGTATCACTAGTTCTGGATAAATTCCACAGGTCTTTATGTGGAGTGACTAAAAACAATGTCGTCGCCCACATATACCTGCATCAAATTTGATCAAAACCCTCCTTGAATAAAAATATAACGCAGGGTTGATAAACTAGCGACCGTTGAGTAGGTTATAAGATGCTGCTGGGACATCATTATACCAGATCCTAAAGCAAAGTGATTTACCCCGGTCTTTTCCAACACCTCCTCATAGGTTTTTCTCTCCCCTTTTATTTTCTATTTTCATATTCCCTTCTTACAAATGCTAATGGCAAACAGATCTTCTCGGAAAGAAAAGAAAAAAAATGGCAAGACAATCATATCCAAAAGGCAAACTGTGCATAAATTTTGCACAACAAGGGTTCATAATGATATTAGAACAAAGGTAGGATTCATGGTTTTTTCATCCAAATAATAATCTCAAAATTTGCCCAGCTCAATTTCGACTTTCTGTTTACCTAAGCAGATACGGCCTCACATAACTAGTCTCCCTTGTCGTCCATCTTATAGCTCAGAACGTGCAAATTTCATGACAAAAGTTGTTTGACACCTGCTGACCTGCACATCCCAGCTAAAACTGCAATTAATGAGAGGGGGAGACCGTGGGAGCTAAATATTAAATTGGGAAATTAATCCAAAGTGGTACAACTACAAAGACAACAGATCTCCTTGGATACGAGACATCCAGTTATCATACTTCACTACAAAGATCAACACAATAAATACAGTACAAGCTTCAAATTTCCACACTGGAAACTCAAATTCATGCATAAATACTACGGGTTTGACATTCCAATGAGCAAGGGATCATCCTGAAACTTCAAGCCAGTAAACATAGACCTCTTCAATCTAAGAGCTGAAGCTTCCCAATCTCTTCAAGTCTCAAGAAAACAAACTCTGCACTTGGCCATTTAAACCTTCTTGCACGTGTCCTTGAACATTTTAAATTCTATCAGAATGCTACACAGGAAAAAAAAAACCTGACCCTATTCAATATCATCAATCCAGTCACCATATATCCTACTGATTTTGTCTGGACCCTTCCATTTCTGATGAGTTCTTTGTCCAGGCCTCTGAATAAGAATAGATGATTTCTGTGACGGAACTCCAAGGTGATAAACATCTGAATTAGGCACAGAAGTAACTGATGCGACCACAGTTTCTGGTGGAGTTTTTGAAGGCACTCCTCCCTGCTTTGACTCAACAGGGACAAAGGCAGAATCTTTTGCATCCATCTCCACAAGCCCTCCACCGTAACGGTGTAACTCTGCAGTCAGACAATTCAACTCCAAAGTTAACATCTAGCATGCTTCAATCACATCAAAGGGGGAAAAAAAGAACCAAAGAAAGAAAGGGGAAAACAAAAGAGCAGCTCCATCATCATGCTAGTACTCTGAACCGACATTAATCCAACACATAGAGAACAACAACTAGTATTCCTCTTTGAAAAAAATAACTGTGTGTTTCATGTTCTTATCCATGCAAAGGGGAAAAAGGATAAAACCAGCAATTATCAGATGTTCATAAACATGACCAAGGAAATCTAATGACAGAAAACATGCCACATGTTAGGCATTTATACTTTTGAATAAGATAAGAATGGCATTTCAATTCTCATTTGATATGTGGAACCTTTCAACAGTTTGCATTAAACAACAAACTTATAAATTGTTAAAGAAACACGCATCAAGCAACAGCATATCAGACCAGAAGTAAAGGAAATGAAATCTCACTGCAAATTATCTAATACTATGGAAAGACATTTAAATTTTCCTTTAATTTAATTGGGAAATAAGAGGGGAAATAAAACAAAGCGATCTTTAGATAGTCATGTGGTGTAAACAACAGCAAGATAGCTCATGTTAAGCATTCATAAAATGTCAGCAGTTTATGGCACCAACTAATGTAACAAAACTCAAATGAAGTCCCAGGTTAGCTGGAAAATTGTCATTCACCTTCTGTTATGAAGGCATTGCAGCTAGTTACTTAGCAGTACAAGAATCAAAATGCCCCCAAACCGAAGCGTTTTCAGGTCAGGAACATAAACAAATATCTATTGTATTCAGAAATTGAGATGTGTGAACATCTTAAACCATTAAACTAAGAAATATACGTCCTTCAACAGGTAGTACATGCCAGCTAATACTTCCATAAAAGATATGCACAGCCATTACACACGACATACCAAAAAAAGAAAAAAAGAAAAACATAATTCTTCTATTTGTCTGGCATCGAAATCAATCAAATATGTTCCACTTTCTAATACTGGGGCACCCTTAAATAACATATGCAACCAAACAACTCTTTAAAAATTATAGAAGTCACGACCTTTTACATTAATTCAGTACCAAATAATCAATAGAAAATTTCTCCTGCTCATAAATCCTAGTCCTTACCGAAAACTGAAATACAAAATTCACAATTCATGAGGCATACCTCCTACTCCATGAGCAAAGTGACACTTATTCCCAAATGGGCAATATCCAGTAAGTTCCCACTTGTTGCAAATTCTTGTCTTCCAATTTGATGGCTTCACATTAACTGCATTGCTACCTGCATTTCCTCCTCCTCCTCCTGCTCCTCCTCCTCCACCCCCCCCTCCTCCTCCACCTCCACCACCACCTCCACCTCCACCTCCACCTCCTCCTCCTCCTCCTCCACCACCACCCCCCCCTCCATACCCTCCAGGCCCCAAACTTATTGCCACACTCTCCCGATTCTTTGACTGCTCATCGTGCAAAAACGTGCAATTATCTCCATACGGACACCCTTCCTCTGTATAAAACTTCTTACAATGCCTCCCTTTATAAGACCGCTGTGTCTCCGCTCCAAATCCCACTATTGATGGGATTTGAAATTCCTCTCTGGCATCCACTGTGTTCCCTCTCTCTTCTTCATGCGCAGCCACTATCTCCTGCCAGTTTGGAGGTGGACGCCGAAGCTCCTCCATGCTGTGTGCAAAGTTGCAGTTTGTGATGTAAGGGCATGTGCCTGCCCGGAACTTGCAGCAAAGTTTGGTCTTGAAAAACATTTTCCCAATCGATTTCTTTGAATTCAATTCCTGGGAATTGTTTTTCGATTTCTTATTTGGTGGTTCGCTACCAGAAAGTGTTTCTGAGGATTGGTAATTGGAATTGGAAGGAGTGTTGTCATTAAGGCCATCAGAATTATTCCAAAAACGGTAATCATCTTCTGTGGCCCAAACAGAATTGGAATCAGAGGAATTTGAAATCCAGCTATCTGGACCAGTAATTGGAATTACATTTACACCAGAAAAATCCCTATTGTAATCCATTTTATAACTTAAAACCAACTAAACAAATGATATTAAAGTTGAAAACTTTGAAGATGAAACCCTAACTGGTGATGAAGATGAAAAAAACAGTACATAAAACACGAAACCCATGAACTAAAATTGATAGAAATGAAGCAAGGATGTGAAATTGGCAAAATTTGAGAAACGGATATTTTAATTAACACACCAAGGACCGAGTAACACAGAGCTTGACCTAAAACAACATCCGATGCAGAAAGAACTGAAATTAAAGGGTTTTCAATTACCTGATCAAAGGAGGAAACTTGACATTCAATTACCTAAATTCTTGAAATGGGTTTTTAGTTAACACTTCTAAGACTAGATTCAAAAGGGTTTTCAATAAAACTTGCAGTGAAAATGAGATAAATATTGAAATACAAGTACAGCAGCAGCAGGTAAAACCTGAAAATTCATGGATAAATGGGTTTTGGATCCGGGGGCTTGGGATATGGAGGAGAATTTAGAAACTATTAAGAGAAAAATGGGAGTGAAAATAGAAAATTTGAGTGTCTAAAGTGGAAACAAAGCATGTAGACTTTTTGAAGGGTGATGATAAAGCTTCGAAATATAGAGATGGATTTTGGTTGTAGGAGAGCGACAGGAAATAGATAGATTAGATTTCGATTTTCCAAAAATACACAAAAACTCTGTTCCAATAATAATAAAAAAAGAAATCAATGAAGTTATCGAGAAGAGAAATCTGAAATGTACTCCATGTCCAAATTTCTTCCTTCCTTCCTTCCTTCCTTCCTTTTGTTTTTGTGTCATTTCGTTTATAAATGATCTGCTCCAATCTTCATTGAGAAGATCTCAAGAATGTTTGGATATGATATCAGATAAAGAATTTTATTGAGTACACCAGCTTCTCACTTTTTATCGTAATAAAAATTAAAATTCACATACTTGATTGATTAAAATTAAAAATCATTTATACTAACATTACTCTTTTTTTCCTTTTCCCACCCTTGTTAAAACCCAAAGGAAAAACCTCAAATATACCCCCAAATTATTGGGATATAATCAATTTTGTTTCCAAAAATATTTATATTAATTGTATCCCCAAGCCATTTGGGCTTTTCAATTGGGTTCTGTTGAATGTTTTCTTAACCAGAAAACATGGATGAAAAGGCTTAATTCAGAATCCTTCAAATGTTAGGATAAACTTGGTACAAATATTATTTAGAAATAAAATTAAAACTATATTTATATAATTGGGGACTGTTTCTTAGGCTAACCCAAATCCAAAAAAGCCATGTATCAGTGACGTGGCTTTACAATGGAGTGGTAGATTTGGGTCAACGGAGAGAAGAGTGTCATTCAGAAGTAGAGAATGGGTTCAAGCTGGGAGATTGACCAGAGATTGCAAAGGAAATTTTTTATCGGTTTTCCAGCTGTGGGTTGGTGGAGTGCTATAAAAAAATAAAATAAAAAATACATATAAATATTATTAAAATAAAATGATAATATCATTGCACGCGTTAGCGCTTGAGCCACTTCATTCTCAAGCAACACATGAGAGGTTATGCGGTGATCAAATGGTGGTTCAAGGCGATGTTTGGATGTCTTGGTAGCTTTTCTCTTCCAAGGTGATATGTGTTATTTACAAACTTTATTTTATCATTAATAATTTTTTTTTATCATTCTTTCCACTCTTCTCCTTGATTTTCTTACCATAATCTTTTTTATTTTCAAAATAGCTTTTTAAATGGTTTCTTTTTTCAAATTTAGATCATGTTTTTATTATTATTATTATTATTTATTTTATTTGAGATGATTTATAATATTTTTCTATTTCATTATTTAATATTAAATTAGTTGAAAAATAAGTTTCTTGATTGAACCAAAGTTTAGAATTTCAAGGATTGCGAGTTTAGAAGATTAAACTTGGGAGATTGATTAGAGATTATAAGAGAATTTTTTTTATTGGTTTTCCAACTAGTATGGGTTGGTGTGGTGCTATAAAAGCTGAAACAAAGAATAAATACAAATATTATTAAAAACAAATTGATGCTAGCATCGCACGCATGGATTGAAGCCACACCGTTCGACCTGGCACATGCAAGGTGACACGATAATCAAATAGTGGCTTTCAAAGCAGTGTTTAAATCATCTTGATAGCCTTGTTCTTCCAAGACTGTGCATGTTGCGTGCAAACCTTTATTTTAACATCAACAACCTTTTTATTATTCTTTTTTCCCTTCTCCTTTATTTTCAACCTCCATGTTTTCAAAGCAATCCTTCAAATTAAAACCATGTTATTATTATTATTTTAATTTAAGATGACTTATAAAATTGATTTTTTTAAAAAAATTATCTATCAGATTTAATTCTTGTTTTTTTTATTATTTGTTTTGTTTTGCTTTCTTTTCTTAATTAAATTTACTTTTTAATTTCACCCTTTGACATTTAGTTTAATTTTAATTTTACATTAAATTTGATCTTTATTCTTTTGATTGTTATTTGAATTACTTTGGAATTTTTTTTAGATTTAAATATTTTTCTATTTCATCATTTTACATTAAATTAGTTAAGAAATGAGTTTCTTGGTTAAACCCAAGTTTAGAATCTCATGGATTGCGAGTTTAGAAGATTAAACCTGAGAGATTGATTAGAGATTATAAAAGAATTTTTTTTGTTGGTTTTCTAGCTATTGTGGGTTGGTGTAGTGCTATAAAAGCTGAAATAAAGAATAAATATAAATTTTATTGAAAGAAAAATTAATGCCAACATTACATGCATGGATTAAACCACATCGCGCAATGATCAAATGATGGCTTTTAAAGTGGCGTTTGAATTGTCTTGACAACCTTTCCCTTCCAAGATAGCGCATGTTGTGTGCGAACCTTTATTTTAGCATCAACAACCTTTTTTTTTTTATCATTGTTTCTTTTTTTTTCTTTTTTTTTTCACCTGAACCTCTATATTTTCAAAGCAGCCCTTCAAATTTCTTTTCCTTTAAATTTAGACTATGTTTTATTTATTTATTTTTATTTGAGATGATTTATAAAATTGATTTTTTAATATTTTTTCATCTGTCAGATTTGATCCGTATTCTTTTGATTACTATTTATTTTGTTTTGCTTCCTTTTTTTAATTAAATTTATTTTTTTAATTTCATCCCTCTAAATGTAGTTTAATTTTAATTTTACATCAAATTTCATTCTTATTCTTTTGATTACCATTTGAATTACTTTGGCAAATATTTTTAGATTTATTATTTCATCATTTAACATTAAATTAGTTGGGAAATGAACTTCTTGATTGAATCTAGAATTAAGATTTCATGGGTTGTGAGTTTAAAAGATTATTTTTTACTAATTTTAAAAATGACACGGGTTATCCTGAGTCTTTTTTACCGTCGTTATTTGTTAGATTTAGCATTTTTAAATATTTTTTTTGTTTTTTAGTTAAATTAAATTAATTGATTAGATAAACGAAAGATATATTTATTTCATGATATTTTATGGTTTTTAGGTCATTGCATCTTTTTTGATATTGTCATGCAACCTTTCATTATGGCATTAGAACCATCTTGGTGAGCATTTTCTGATGGTGAGGCGATGTCCACGATGAAATGATTGAGAGTCTCCAACAAATTTTTTTTTCTTCTGAGTATGATATTACTAGCTCCTTTTTTATAGTTATTATTGCCAAAAAAAATTTGCTTTATTTATTTTCATGCCTTTTTTTTACCATGTTATTAAATTAACATTTTTTTTATTGGATTTGGTTAATTTAATGACTCATGTCTCCAATATTTCTTATTTCTTTAAAAATATTCGTATCTCCTGAACATTCTTTTTTATGTTAGTAAAAATATGACCCAACCCACGATGTAGCATATTAATCAATCTTGTACTATCTATTACCAAAATAATACCCAAAAAAATTGAAATTCACGTGCTAGAGTGAATTCAAGTGGATGGCATTGTTCAAAGAGCAATATTGTTTTTTATATTTTATTTTGATCATCAAACTTTATTTTAATGCAATTTCATGCTTATATGTTATATTAATATCATTTTAAATGAATGGAATTGCTTTTGTTTACATTCAATAGCGTGTTCAAGAGTTTTAGGAATTTCTAAAACTGAATTAAAAAATAATTTTTTGAAATGTAATCAAAGCTTAAAATTAAAAGAATAAGTACTTGAGCAAACAACAAAGCATTTCTCAATTTGACATGAAAAAATTTAGTATGATTCTTGAATTTCATTTAACATACCAATTTGTCCTTCTTGTTTTTAAATTTTATGTGTCAATCATAATTTTTTTTTTTTCATATTTTAGTCTATAAAAGCTAAGATAAAAGAGAGAAAGTTGTTAGAATATGAAAAGATAGAGAAAGCTTTTGTGTGGTAAAATTATAGCCACCAATAACAATAATTTTTATATCTATGAATTTTTATTTCATAAAAGAACTCAATGAAGATGATTTCTAACTCTAATGATACCAAAAAAGATAAACCAGAGCTTGATAAAGTTTTTAATTTGATTTGCTTTTAATAAGAAATAAATATTAATTTTTCCATTGAATTGTAAGTTTTTTATAGGAAAATATAATAAATTATAAAGTTATTTGGAATAAAAACTTAGTAAGTGAACTTATTAGTGTAACAAAAATATCATAAAATTTATTGGTCATCTATTATTTTTTTTAAATAAACATATTTTTACTTTTTTCTCTCTCACGTATGGATTAATTAATGAGAGATAGAGAGATGGCTACTACTTCGGGATAAAATTAGTAAATAAAAAAAAAAGGGGACAAACTAGACGATATAAGCTTTGGAAATTAAAATTCTCTTAAGAGTTTATATTTATTTGTTTAATTCTAGCACTGGACACCTCTTGGGTTTAGAACTGCTTTAGAAGAGGGATAAATATAATTAATGTGAATGTGCGAGTGCTCTCCTCCTTAGTCCTTAATTGCTCTATTTAATTTATTTTAAATACAACAAACATGCTGGGGAGAAAGGATAATTTCCCTCGTGAGATGCATCAAGAACTCCACAGTGAGATGGATTGCAGAAATCAAATATCATTGCCTTTCAATAACAGTTCGATGCATGATGTACATCTTAATTATCACATTTGATTTTAATCAATCCCATATTATCCACTCCTCCTGGCTATATATGATCAAGCGATCACTATGGCTGGCTTCAACATTTTTAGAGCAGGTTTGTTTTTATGATTAAAATTGGGGATCACTATGGACTGGAATTGGGGAGCATTTTGGATCTGCATGGTCTAGAAAAGCATGCTGATGATGCTTCTTATCAACCTGTGATGTAAACATAAAAAGTACATGGATCTCACCATTTCAAAACTTGATTTTATTGATATCAAATAAATATTTATTGTGATTTATCAGAAAAAACCACATAAACAAACACTCTTAATACGTAATCATATTAATTTCTCCCGCTTATTAAGATGTGAAATTAAGAACTATATATATACATTTGCATGACCCATGAAGCCAATCGACGTCAATACAACAACGTTTTAATTAATACACTTGCAAGTGTGATGAGCTAGCGTGCCTCCATCACCGACCAGCAATTTCATACCAGGTTCCCATCAATCCACAAGCTGGGGACCGCTCTCAAAACCAACCATCAATTCGTTCAATTTCTTATTGCTTATCCTTTGTTGAATGATCTTCACGTCCTGGTCACAGCTGTAACGAAGCAATTAAGGAGGAAACTTTAAATTATTATATAGTATGGTTAAGATTGTTGTATTGAATAATCAACGATGTTGAACATTAGTCATTTGATTTATTAATCTACGTGTTAGGCACTAGCTAACCTCTGAGGGAGTGAAGGTGCGGCAGGAGTTAACATGGAAGCAAGCTCGATAGCATCCTCGTGCCGATTCACAACATGATTGAAGCATAGATAGCGTCCATACGATGACACATCTTCATAGATGCATATGTGGGCATCCACCAGGAAATTTAGGTCAACAGTCACAAAAACCCCATCTTCATACAATTCTGCTGCTCCTGTCAAATATGGGTTTTTGATGGAAAGATCAGGACTCACCAGCAAGCCTGCATTAACAGATACCATATTCACTCCTCTGTCCATTGCCAACGCCCATGTTGTCTTCTCTGCTAGTGTTTTTGATAGGGCATGCCATAACTGTCCGAGAATTCATTCAGTCATTATGTTAATTCATTGAGGAGGTCTTAACGAATTTAATACGTATTATTACCTAATAATAATATTAAAAAAATTGCACGTAATTAATTAGCACTGGAATTGATCAAGCATATTCATTCAGGAAAAAAAAAAAGGTTGTACCTTAAATTTACGACAGAAATTGATATCACTCCAGTGTCTCTCATCAAAGTCTGCTATCTCGGATTTGCGATCATCTCTCCAAATAACAGCAGTTGCCGAGGATGTGAACACAACCTTGTCAATTGTTTCAGTGTGTGCACATGCTTCTAGAACATTGTGTGCTGCTCTCACCTCCACTTCTGTCATGGATTCCTGCACCCATCCAATGGCCCAACTTTGTCAAATGGGACAAAATTTGAACGCTTACTTTTCTCCCTATAACCCCAAAATTGGAAGGAAAAAAAAAGAGAGAGAGAGAGACACTGATAGCTAGAAAAGAACACTGTCCTTATTTGTAAAGGATGTTTGAGAATTTAATGGTGTTATTTTTTAAAATATTTTTTATTTAGAAATATATTAAAATATTTTTTTAATTTTTAAAAATTATTTTTCATATTAATATATTAAAATGCATAAAAAATTAATTTAAAAAAATTAAATTTTTTAGAAATGTTGTTTATAACGTAATTTTAAAATACCCTCAAACCCAACTAATTATTTGTTTTTGTGTTTTAACAATGTTTTTGAAAAAAAATTATTTTTTTATTTAATTTTTTTATATATTTTTAGATTATTTTAATATATTAATGTTAAAAATAATTTTTAAAAATAAATAAAAATATTATTTTAAAACAATTTCAAACATAAAAAAAAAACATTTTAAAACCAACCACCTCCCCCACTTCTTTCATCCTCGAAAACTTCTTCTTGCACAAGTTTATGCTTCTACAGTTCGACATATATAAACTGTGAAAAGCAACTTCGATGAATTTCCTTTCTTTTTTTTTTCTTTTTTTTTTTAAGAGAGATAAGAAAGTATCCGAATACTTTAATTGGTCGACACTGGTCTGTCTCAAAGGTTTAAACCATAGAGCAGATATGGCATCTTATTATCACTACTCAATTGTAATAACCAAAGACTTTTCCTTTGCTAATAATGAGACGGGACCCTCCACCGTAATGGGCGTAATTGCCATTAATTGGAGGCCCAGATGTTTACTCACAAGAAATTAAATCCACATGACAACTCTTTATTGAACTAAAATAAAAGAAAAGAATTTTTTTTTTTTAATTTTTGAAATTGATTGTTAGACTCGATGCCTCCAGTGAAGGAAACTTTGAAAATATATAATGAAAATTATATATATTAATATTAAAACAGATTTTTTGTTTTTTTATTAAGATGTGTGTCCGAATCAGCTTGCGTGTATCTCAACTAATTTTACAAGTCCTAAAATTAACGATCATGTAAATTTTCAATGACCATTATATTAACAACTATAAAAAAAACAAACCTATTAACTCTAAACTTTTATCACCGCACCAAACCCACTAGATTGTTTAAATTTCTTGCTTTTAGTATGCTATGTGTGTGGACATATAAAAGTAGGTCGCTGGTCACTCTCGAAGAAGCTGGGGAGGCCGGGACCGATGTTAACAACTTTATTGCTACACTAGTACTGAAAGCTGTATACGATTTTTTTCAAGCTTACCTGTGACAAAACTACTAGAGGTAAATAGATCACAAAACGTTGGCCTGATTATTATTCAACTTCCAATTATAAATATCTAGACGTCTATTTTATGAGCTAGCTAGTGTGTGATAGGAGATTAAAGTTGAAAATTTACATGCAATTATGCAGCTGCTTTATTAATTACTCTGCGTAAACGAAGGGTACTGTAGGCGTGTAGCATCAGTTTTCATTCAAAGTCCATGATTTTGGAGCTTAATTTGCGACTGTAGAAGAGTACTTCGCAACTTGCAAACAATTCTCTCTAGCTCGTCGTCAAATTACTTGTAGCAACTTTTCTTGTGCTATGTGGGAAAAGAGAAATTATTGGAAATATTCAAAATTGTATTCCTTTCTACACAAACATAAGATTTTATGATTGTGAAAATTATTTATGAATGGTATTTTTTTTTTTGTAAAAAAAGATAAATATATATAACCCGGGATAGATCGAATAATTCTCTTTTAAGAGAGTACTATAGGACAATCCATATGGATAATATCTTTAGTATTCTAATAATATCCATCGATCATTTTGTATTCTATAGCGATGCTGTGTGTATAACGATTTATAATCACTTATTATTTCTATTTTTATATATTATTTTTTATTTCTCTAATTCATATAAAACATATATATCAACTTTCATATAAAAAAATACAGTGATAAATACTCCTAAAATATTAAAGTTATTTTCGTATATGAGATAAACCAAGACAAATTAAGTTTTATCTCTCATCTTCAGACTTTCAGATACATTAATCAATAATTATAAATTTAAAAGGTACAAAAACTGTACAAATTAATATGGAAATTTATTTCATTTTAATTATTTTTTTAGTTACTAGAGAGTAATCATTAATTTAGCGTTTATGAAATTCATATGACCATGGGTTGTTAATTGTTTGGATTAAATTTTTTTGTATGGTTTATTTATTTGCAAATTATTTTTAGTTAATTTGATAGAATATTACCTAACTAGTTAAAAAATAGCTTAATATTATAGTTGTTGGCCATTAATTCTCGAAGTAAAGTATATTTTTGTAATACGAAAACAATAATATCTTGAAAAAAATGTGAATTCTATGCCAAAAGTTAAGATTGAGTGTAGCTCACGGTACTTTTTTTCACAGGGCGGCGTGCAGTGCCTTGTGCTGATTTTTCTAGCTTATTATTAGTTCGAGCTGCCATGTTCATCTATATATGCCAGTTAAGGTGCAATATTTCTTGGCGGCTGGAGATGGCGTATAAGCTAAAGTGCAATTAAATTTACTTCAACACATGAAAAGTAAAAAAAAGAACTCACATCATAAGTGGGCTGGTCTTCTGGAGGCTCAAAGGTGTAAAACAAACCAGAACAACTTCTTAACGCATCGACTATGCTCTTATAGTCAAAAGGGTCTGCATAGAAAATCTTCAGCTTCTTGTTTTCACAAGATAGACCGTTGAGTTGCAACTCACCTTATTGAAAATATCCAAAACAATTATGAATTTAGTCCATGCATGCAAGAAGGAAAAGGAAAAATTAAAGGAAGGAAGGAAGGAAACAAAGACGCAGGGGCAAGTAATTAAAAGGTAAGAAAAAAAATAAAACGAGAAGAAAGTAAGCATTACAATTATGGTTTTGAACTGCAGCATGAACCATGTAGCCTCTTTGGAGGAGCCTTTGAACCAAGCTCAAGCCAAGGTTGCCTGAAGCATCCATTACACAAACTGTGTTTGAAGCAGGATTGAAAGAAGCTGGTGCCATTTGAGATGGAAGAGAGAAAGGTGACCCTTTTTGATTAATTTTGGAGAGTTGTTCTGTGTTTTGTGCTGTAGGGAGCCGAGTTTGGAAATGGTGATTCTCTTTGATTGTCTGAACTCTTGGGGCAGAGGGAGTTGGACGTCTGGTACGTAGGTATGTATATATATATATATATATATGAAAAAGGGTGACTAGCATTCAAGGAGCATGGCTATAGTAGATGGTTGGCAGGTGGTTGTTAGTATATTAGAGAGAGCAAATCTCGATATTTTTGAGAGGGTGACACTTAGCGAATGGAGTTTGGTGAGCAACGTGTGTTGCTGGTTCCACGCCCTAATAATCACAAGAGGTGCGTAGGCAGAGCTACCCGTCACAAGAAGAAAGAAGACCATAAGAGTCTGCTTTTTTGAAACCCAACTTGACGGTTTGGACAATTCAATGAAACCAATTTATTTTAAATTTTAAGACAGGATTGCGTGAAAGATGGTCAACGAATGTGAGAGCAAAGCAGAGCAGGGCATCTTTTGCCTTCTGCCGATTTGGAAGTATTCTAGCTAGAAGGAGCAGTAAGTTGAGGAACAGGCTGATCTCATGATATATCATTCCAGCACTCTTGCCCATGATCGTCTAATAAAAAGACGAAGGCACTTCTTGTAAATCTTGCTTCTCATTAATCTAACACATTTGCGATCATCTTATTAAGATTTCCAATAATAACACATTTAAACCAATTATCAAAAATCATTAAGCTTTAATGCACATATTTTACTACCTCTTAACCATAATGATTTCACAATACACAATAAAAATATCATAATAAGAAGGAGACACCCAAAATATTTAATTTTTATTCATCCAAGTCTCGTTTAACAAAAAGCTATTATAACTATTTATATAGAAAAAAACTAAAATATCTTATTAATATTGAATATGAAAAAATATTCCCTTCAAATAGGAGAATTAGATAAGCCTAATAATAATTAATAGGAAAATAAAAATATAAAGAATAAAAATTTTAAACTAAAAAAATAAGAAATAAAAATAATTAAAAAATATTTATTTTCTTAAAAAGCTCTTGCATTAGAGAGGAGAGAGAAATTCATTAAAAAAGAGAGATGAGACAGAAAGTGTTCAATCGACCGCAGTTTCGCCACCTAAAAGTCTATTCTTGGTGTCAATTAATTCATTTTACAAAGAGAAGTTCAATGAAAATAGTTTTATTTTTCAAAAATGCCAAAAAAAAGTTGATAAAACCCATGAATTTTGTTTTGATTGAGTTTGATTTACAATTTATAACTTCATTAAATGGTGTTTTAAATTTGAAAATGACCTTATAGAGATTTCTAGTACATTTTTTAGGTGATCTTAGCTTAAAATAAATTTAAATTTGGGCTTTTAACCTTGACTTACTAGTACTAGAGGTGACTGAAAATTAAAAAAAAAAAAAAGTAATGCATTGTCTACCCAAATGGATAACACATTGTCCATTTAATTAAAAAAATAAAGTAAATGACATGTCGTCCATTCATTTAAAAATAAAATCAAACGCATTAAGTGTAGTATCTTTTTCTCTTTGACCAAGCTCGTAAGCCCATCTTTTAATGCCCAACCTTGCTTGGCCTTTTTGTTAAGTAGTCCTTAATATTTTTTTCCTTCTTTACTTTATATTTTAAATAATTTAGAATAAGATTTTTTTTAAATAAATTTATTAAAATAATATTTAAAATATTATTCAATTTGTAATAGTTTTTAAGAAGATTAGAACTTTTTTTTGTTAATATTAACAAAATTTTTATAAATAATTATGTATTGACCTAATATACATAAATTTTATGTAATTTGCATACTAAAGAAAAAGGATTAAACAAAACAAAATAAAATAAAATAAAAATACTTACTTGTTGAAACATTTTAAAATTGATGAAGATTTGTTATTATCAATGATGAATTATTTATCTTAAAACTTTATTATTCATTTCTTGATGTAAAAGATATTTGTTATAAAAATTTTAAGATTCTAACAATGTCATTTTATTTGTACTATACATTATTATTCTTTTATCAGTTTCATTAACATTAGAATATGTCTTACTAATTAAATTATATAGTAACTCTTATTAATTTCCAAATATTTCTCACATATCAAGGAACCATTTGACTTATTTTATCCAACGCTAACAATTTTCTTCCAATATTCCCTTTTATTACTTAATCGAACCCACATCTCCATAACATATACCTATGAGATTAACTATGTATTTATTTATTTCATTTACATTTCATTGTATCGATATAAAATTAATTATAGAATTTCTTAATTAATGAATTTTACCACTTTTACTTCAACATATTTCACTACCAAAAATTCGCTAAATAGCAATTGATTTACCGACAAAATATGTCTGTCGGTAATTTGAGGTCAAAATTACCGACGGACACTTTTCCGTTCGTAATTCAGTCGGTAACTACCGACGAAAAGTTTTCGTCGGTAGTTACCGATTAAATTACAGACGGAAAAGTTTTCAAATTAAAAAAAAAGGTGGGTCTCTGACGTGGAGGTTTTGGCGGGTTATTTTTTTCCGACGGAATCACCGACAGATTCAAAACGACAGCCCGTACAGTGACGTGGTCGGTTCGCCGTTTAAATTACCGACGGAATCACCGAGGGATTTGAAATGGCAGATCCATACGGTGACGTGTTAACTTTTCCATCAGAATCACCGACGGAAAATTTGTCGGTGACACCGTCGGGAAAAGTTAATATATGTCAGCTCTACCGACCCTCTCCTCCCCTATTTCTCCTTCTTCTTCCTAATCTCAACTCTCCCCATCTGTAAACAACCAGCCCCCCTCCTCCCCAAACAAAAATCTCCCTCATATCAGCACAACAAATTATATTTCTTGAAGTTTTGTGGTCACAACATCCGTGTTCTGATTTACCGATGAATTTTATCAATTTTTGTAAGTAATTGTATCTTTTTAAATTTTAACATTTAATTAAATGTCAAATTTTTTTTTAGTATATGTATTTTATTAGTAGATGTACATGTTTTATTGTTATTTCTCAAACAAACTTGTAGTATATGAATGTATAATTCTATACCTGTTATGGTTTGTTTTAGATTTTGTAAGATTATATTTGTTTGTAAATTGTTAAAACTTTATAGAACTACCGAAGTACATGTGTTGTTTTGAAATAATTAATAGCTTGTTTAATGGGTCTGTTTAAAGTTTTATCAATGGTATTTCGGAGTGGTAATTTCCGTAAATTTATATATTTTAATTTGTATGGGCGTTGATAAAGGATAATGAATATTTAATATTTATGAGAAGTTGTGATTAGTTTGTTGGATAATCTCGAGGTAAAGTAATATTTTTGCAAGTTTATTTACCTAACTTAGTTAATTAATACATGATGTCATCATAATTTTATAGAGGTTCAATATAAGTCATGGATGATCGTTCATGGATGTATTGAGATTCACCCCAAGGATTGCGGAGGATGGATTATTGTAACGGGGTTCAGGGTTTTATTAATTTCACAACATCTATTCCCAAAAATTTTACTAGAGACGGTATTAGGCATCCATGCAGGAAGTGTCAAAATAAAAAGTATCTGCATCCAGATATTGTAATGATACATCTTCTACACAAAGGGTTTATGGAGAATTACCAGTGTTGGCATGCACATTAAGAAGTATTTGTTAGTAAAAGGAGAATGGAAGAAACGGTGGTTGGGTCTACTTCTAGTGCTAGCAACGTGCATGAAGCGGAACGTGCATGAAATGGCAAATGACAACACTAATCCTTACACAAATATGGTTATGGATGCAATGAGAATGAATCAAGGTAATGTCAGTCAATGTTCAATCGTAGAAGAAGAACCTAATGCAGATGCAACTAGGTTTTTTGATTTGTTGAAAGATTCTGACGAACCATTATGGTATGGCTGCACGAACCACAGTAAATTATCGGCCATAGCACAGGTGTTCACCATCAAGTCAGATCACGGGTTGAGTGAGGCCATGTATGACAAGATTATTGAATGGGCAAGAAGCAATTTACCTGAAGGGAACAGGCTGAAAGAGAACTTCTATGCTGCGAAGTCCATGATGAAACCCCTCAGTTTAGGATACTAGAAAATTGACATATGCCCTAACTTCTGCATGTTATACTACCTTGAAAATGCTGAGATGACTGAGTGCATGACATGCAGGCATTCCCGTTACAAACCTAGAACTGGCAGGGGAAAGACTCTAGTGGCATATAAAAAACTTAGATACTTCCTGATCACACCTAGACTACAGAGGTTATTCATGTCATCAAGGACTGCTGAGCATATGACATGGCACCAAGCACACCATGCGGTTGATGGAGTGATGGTTAATCCTTCTGACGGCAAAGCGTGGAAACTCTTTAACAGTGTGCATCCTCACTTTTCAGCTGAATTAAGGAATGTGCGTCTTGGGTTGTGTACAGCCGGATTCAACCCATTTGGGTCATTTGCTGCTCCTTATTCTGGTTGGCCGGTCATACCCAAAGTTTATAACTTGCCACCGAGAATGTGTATGAGGTTGGAGTTCATGTTTTTATCTACTGTCATACCCGGTCTAAGCAGCTCAGGGCGGAATATAGATGTTTTTCTTCGACCGTTGATTGATAAGTTAACGTAATTGTGGTCCTCCGGAGCTCTGACTTATGATATATCGAGGAAACAAAATTTCCTTATGAGGGTGGCTTTGATGTGGACTATCAATGATTTTCCAGCTTATGGAATGCTTTCTGGTTGGAGCACGCATGAGAAACTCGCATGTCCATACTGCATGGAAAACAACAAGGCATTCACGCTAGCAAACGGAGGTAAAGCTTTTTTTTTTACTGTCACCGTCACTTCTTGCCACTTAATCACAAGTATAGAAAGAACAGAAAAGATTTCTTTGTTGGTAAAGTTGAAAAAGATATTGCATCCCTGCGTCTTTCTGGTGAAGAATTGCATGATGTTGTCTCAGAGTACAGTGACATTGTGTTTGGCCTTCAATCAGGTAAGCAAAAGTTTCCTGGTTTTGGTTTGACCCATAATTGTTTAAAGCGAAGTATTTTTTGGGAGCTTCCTTATTGAAAGACCAATCTGCTCCGTCATAACCTTGACGTCATGCACATCGAAAAGAACATGTTTGAGAACATTTTCAACACCGTTATGAATGTGAAGTGGAAGACAAAGGACAACATCAAGGCTAGATTGGATATAGCTTTATACTGTAACCTTAAAAATTTGGAGTTGGTTTATGATGAGTCACGAGTCGCAAAACCAAGAGCAAGCTTCGTGTTAGAGAAAAACGCACAACTGCTAGTCACAGTTCACACGACGCTCACAGTCCGGTGCTGGTAACCAGAATCGGCCAATTCATGGCTTAATGACAACGGACACTGGTGGCTCCATTCCGTTTGCTGCACATGCGAAACGGATGGTAAGATTAATTTAAATGAAATATATCGTTAAATTAAGTTGTTCTTAATATATCTTTTTTCATTATAGGCTGCGTCTCTTGGACGTGAGCCGAGCCCGATGGAGCTGTTTGTGGAGACGCACGTGCGGAGTCAAGACGGCCAAAAGGGGGCGCAACAGTTCGTTGATAACCGTGCTCAACATTTCATGGTATGTTTGTTCAACCATTTTATTTTGGAAGTTATTATGTTTATTGAATTGAATATGATGATTACTTTTTTTATTTTCAAGAGACCTATAATAATTGGTTGAGGGAGAGATACGAGGATGATATTTTGACCCATCTGAAATTCGATTCGGATTTATGAATGGAGGTTGGATCGTCAGGTGGACCTAATAAAAATCGGGTTTACAGGCTCTCCAACACTACGGCCGACAACTTGCAGTTGACCCGTAGTGTTTCAACCGTTGGGAGCTCCCAATCAATATCGAGCTCCCAATCTAAGGAGTTCGTGGCCTTACAGCAACACACGGCTCAGCTCACCGACAAATACAACCACCTATCAGCAGAGTACGCACAACTGAAAGCGTCTCATGCACAATAAAGAGCGGAGTCTGAGCAAATCAAAGTGTCTCAAGCATAACAAAAAGCGGAGTATGAACAACAAAAAGCGACTTATAAACAGCTTCGCGAAATGGTCATGAACATGGCAACACATAGTGGAACATGTGCGCCTAATCCTTTTTGGCCGTATAACCACCAGCCTCCTCCTCTAGGATCTCCTCCTCCTCCTCCAGCTCCACCTTTATATTAATTTGTAATAAACATTATTTACCTTTAAAACTTCATTTAATATTTTTTTTGAAACATATTCAGTTTGTATTTTGTAATGAATACTATTTAACTTTGATTTTTTTGTTTATGTTTAATATAAATTTTATTTGCATAATTGGTTTTTATTACCATTAATTTATATAGTTTTATATTATATTATATATTCTAAATAATTTTTAAAAAATAAATTTAGAAAAAACTATTACCAAGGGTTTTACTGACGGAATTAATCCGTCGGCATCTGACAGTAGCATTCACCGACGCATTTACAGACGGATATATTCGGTCGATATTTTAAACACTCACCAACAGCCTTACCGACGGACTTAATCCGTCGGCATTTGACAGTAGCTGCCACACTTATCAACAAATTTACAGACGGATATATTCGATCGGTATTTCATACACTCACCGATAGATTTATCGACGGTAAGTATCAGTCGGTAAATCACGATATCACCGATAGAATAAAAATCTGTCAGTATATTTCAAGTGGAAATCTTTTTTTTATGCCCAAACTCCATTTGTGCAACCATCGGCAAATGATTTTTTTGTTTTTCCGACCGATATAGCGATGGAATGGGGAATCAGCGATGAAAGGACAGCCGACGGACATAATCCGTCAGTGATGACGTCGGTAAATAAATCACCGATGAACTGCTAATCACACACGACGGAATATGTCTGTCGGTAAAACTATGAAATCTTATAGTGTTTCAATACTAATTTTTTAATTTCCTTAATTCCATGCACGTACCCAAGGCCACTAATATTCAAAATACATTCTCACACATAATTTTAAATTTATGTAATTAACAATCTATGCTCTTTTATATTCATATTTGGTTCAAATCAAACCTTAACTTCAATGAGATTTCCAAGGTATTTCCTTCATCATTTGTTTTACATAACATAAGTTTTATGCCCATTTATAAATTCCAATATTAATTTCCAATATGTCAATCTTTCATATATAATTCCTAATAAATATACGTACTAAAATTCAAATTTAATGCATATAGTCAACTTATTCTTTTTCCAACCATCAACATCTTATTAATACATACAAGATTAAATCACAAATTATATATATATATATATATATATATATATATATATTTCCCCAAAACCATATATATGGGTATGGGCCCCTTTTTCTTCCATGATTTTCCTTCAATCTTTCCATGATTTTAACTTATAACAATCTTCTTGTACGCATTCTCCAACAATATCATAAATAATTATACACTTGCTTTCAATTATTTCAAGAACTCCTAACACAAAGTATTCTAAAATCTTAAATAAAAATAAATTAAATAAATCCATTCATTTCCAAGCATCATCTCTATAATAATACACATTAATCATATACAATTAATAGGCATTTGGACCAATTATACAAATTCCCTAATACTACAGAAGTTGGTCAGCCTTAGGAATCATTTGCCACTGTGATTCATTCTTCAATTCTCTGAGAGTTCACACTTATTACAACCTATTTCTCATAAATTTACTGTTTCAACCTCAATTTTGTAGTTCCCTCAATTTTAAAAAATGAAACCTAACTTAATGATTTGAGATTTTGATCAAAATCATCTACATTTTACTCAAGCTTGGATAGATGGATATAAAACACTTTACCTGTTGATTATTTGAACTTTGAATGCCTTCCTATTGAGTTTCCGCTAACTTTTCTTCCTTATTGCATTTCAAAACTCTATCTCAATTCCTTTACTTTTCAAACACGTTTTTCTCTTTAAAATTGCTTTCTTTGATGGTCTCTCCCGGCTAAAATCACTCTCAAAACCCTTAACTTGGAATAAAAATGAAAAAATTTAAGCTCCATTTCCTTTTCAATGGTTGGCGATTGCAACAGTAACCATGGAAGGGGTTTTTGACTTATTTATGATAATGTCATTATTAATTGCCTCAATGTTCTTTTCTGTATTTTTATCTGACCATTAACACTTTCGTAAAGTTTTCTTGAACTCCGATTAACCTAAAATTTTAACTCAAGATAGAAAGACAAGTTAGGACACTTCTTGTAATATTTTAGCTTAATTCACTGATCAGATCGAGAGGTATGCTTGATATTATAAAACTGGATGGTATATAATTTTATGCCAAAAATATGAATTTACGTACTATTTTATTTACTTAAATCTTCAATATTTTTAATTAATTCACGATTCCATACATCTAAAGCTACCACAATAATGAAATCAAATTTATTATTTGATAACTTTAACACTTTTTTCAACAAGAACTTAGCCAAATTCAAAGTGGTCATATTATAAAATAATAATTTATGTTGTCACTTCTTAAAATTCAATCCATTGAACATTTTAGTTTTCTTATCCTTATTACCAAAATATGATGGTAGAATCCTTATTACCAAAATAGTGCTTGCCGAAGCAATATTCATTGAAATAACCAATTCTATATTTAAAGTCATGAGAAAAATTATGTAAAACAATAGCCAATAATATTTATAAATAAATATTTCATCTCCACAATAAGCAAGTAATATAAAATAAAACTTGTAATAAAGTAACTTAATAAAAAACTATGCAAGATAAAAATTAAACATTTATTTATTTATTTTTAGTTAAAAAAGATATCAAATTAAACATGCATTATATCAAACAATATGTTAAAGCAAGATAGACAAATTGCATGATCATACAAACAAGATTACAAGAGCTTGTATAAACTAAACAAAGATATGAACAAGTTTTATAAAAGCCTAGTTCATAATATAAATCATGCAACAAATCAAAGAGATTCAATTAAATTGCTTGAATATAGCCAACTTGATAAAAAATAAACTAAAACAATTAAAAATTAAAATTGTTAAAAGTATTTTAAACATATAATATTTTTAAAATATTTGTTCTAAAAGAACTTTAACAAGTATTAAAGCATATGATAAGTTTTTTCAAGACTAGTTAAAACAAATAACAAGAATGAAAAAAAAATCTTGTATGATAGCAAAGGCACAAAAACAAACTAAACAAAAAAAATGTTAAAGATGGAGTCTTAAGATTTTAATTTAAAAAGTTAAGCAATATTATTTAGTTTAATCAAGAAACAGCATGTTAAACATAAGAGTGTTCTAAGAGAAGCCTAAAGTTCACTCGCGATGAAACTATAAGCATACAATAAACTTATATATCATGAAAGTCATGTTATCAAAGACTAAAAAGTTTTAGTAAGCATACGTTCAAAGAAGCATGAGAGATTGAAAAAAAAAAAAATACTAACATGCATATTAAAAAAAAATTAAACAAAATAAAAGAAGAGTGCTTATTTATTGAAGCACTTTAAATTTAATAACGCTTTGTTGCTGTCATTGATGAACCATTTGTCCTTAAGACTTTATTACTATTCTTTTGGTGCAAATGATATTTGCAATAAGTCTCTCAAGATTCCAATAACACCACCTTAATTTATATATACTTTTAAACAAGGTATTTAAACCAAGGAATATGTTACTCAAATATTTCTCAACAAGATGAACCTAAACTCTATATTTGAAAGGAAAATCAAAGCATAAAAAGAGAAGGAAAACACTAAAAATGAGGTGTGGAAGAGTGTGTACAAATCTGAAAAAAAAATTGTGTTAAATTCTTTCTTCACATCCTTTTTTTATATTGAATTTCAGAAGCTAAAAGGTTAAAGAATTTAATTCTGGTAATAATTAGAACTAATTCCTTTCATTATCAATCTTTGATTAGCTAAAATAAATTTAAATATGAACATAGCAACCATAAATTTAGTTTTTTTAGCTAAAAAACTGTTTAAATTTGCAGAAAATGCTTATAGAAAAGATTGTTAACATTCATGGGCTGGACCGAACGAAACAATGAGCTACAAGAAATAATTATTCATGGACCATGTCCGAGTTTAAATTTCAGTTAGTAAAAAATAATCTTTTGTGGTTCAAAATATTATTTTACAATAAATTTAAAACTCAAACCTGAGCTGAGCTGGCCAGCAAGTGCACATGGGTTTAAACTCAAAGCTCACTTTGCTTATGACATCTTCCTTATAAAAGCTAAGGTGTTATTTGAGATCAATTTAACTTTTCAACTTTCTATTTTATAAACACCAAGAAAATTTATTTTTTTTTATATGTGATATAGAATTTTTTTAGAAAGTTTTTGAGTTTCACCAAAATATATATCAACTAAGAATTATTTAAGATTAAATTTTTATTCACTCATCATTTGTTTAAATCATGTTAATATATATTCTATGTTAAAAAATTTATATTGAAGGTTAAATTTTCATAAAATTTTAATCTAAAAAATAAATGAATTTCATTTTTAATTTAACTTTAAATATACTTATTAACCATTTACCTTATCGAGGGGAGCTGGACCAGACAAAGATCGCTAACAACACATGAAAAAAAATACATTAAAGGAAACGTGAAAAGCCAAATTCCACCATTACAGCCTGTTCCTCAACCATCACCGATGATCAACATCCTATCGCCACCGCTCAAATATCAAAGAATGGCCATAAAAACCATCCAATTAAAACCCCTCTTGTAGTTTGATTGCTGCCAAAACTACCATTCAATTCTCAAGAACCAGATTGCATAGCCTCTCCAACCATTTAAGTATTTGTATTTAATGTATGAAATTGAGCCAATTTACTTAAATGGACACTTATAATACGGAATCATAATAAATTTATTTTCACTTTCCCTTCTACACAGGCTTACGGTTGAGCGAAATTTAATTTGATTTGACGAATTTTGAAAATGAAAACCAACTTGTCTGATAAATCATAATCAATTTTTAGGACAAATTTAGCTTGTTTAGTGCTGAGGATGGAAGGCAGATATAATTCATTTTCAAAATGGATGAAATCTTTTATTTTATACTATTTGTGAATGGATAAATGGAGATATTAATTATTAATTAAATTAAAATTAAACAACTAAAAGGGATAATCAAAACATCATTCCTCCCCACCGTGAGACTGGATTTGAAATGTTTTTATTTTATTTTTATTTTTTTTCGATTATTTTTTTTTAATTTTATCATTTAATATTATATTAATTAATATTTTAAATAAATAATATATTTTAATTTATTTTTTATATTATTATCACAATCTCAAAAAACAAATTACTATATTAGATTGGTGCTTAACTTTTTTTAAAAAAAATAATTTTATTGTTTGTAAAATATTAGAAATGAGGAGATGAAAATTGAACAAAGGAAAACACGACAACCCTTTTCTTTTCTTTTTTTAAAGCATTGTGGTGTCAGTGTTTTGGGAGAATTTTGTTTTGATATCCTTTTCAATTTCTTTTTTAAACAATTTAGTTTTACAATGAAATATTTTAGTTTAAAATATTATTTTATTTATATTTCAGTTTCTAAGTTTAAAGGAAAAGAGAA
>Ga0325410_1000014_pt1 | contig 163317 bp, 84 predicted proteins | sample PopdelMetagenome_16_FD_206182 | JGI IMG/M metagenome (GOLD analysis project Ga0325410, IMG submission 206182) | Populus deltoides microbial communities from Bellville, Georgia, United States - Xylem-PdIQD-R3 | ecosystem: Host-associated > Plants > Phyllosphere > Stem > Wood/Secondary xylem... | reverse complement strand
TTTAGCAACAAAGTAACTGCAAAAACTGAAGTTAAGCTACAACCCAAGAACTCAGACTTCTCGTGAGTAGCTAATGTTTTGAGTTTGCTTGCAACAATGTCAGGGCATTACAGGCAGCAAAAACATGAAACTCTTTAAGCTGCAAAGCGCGTCCCTTGTGTTCATTATTTGCACATTATGGTTTAGGTCAGAAAATCAATATAATTCAATGATCCCAGACCTCAGTACATGTGCAATATGAAATCTGAACAAATTAAACCTTCAGTGCTATGCGATCGAGCCAAAGAGATGGAAGGGAAGGAGAAAAGGTTAAGAGAACTTACCAGTTTCCAAGCTCAGCCGCCACTCATGTGAGCTAATGTTAAGTGAATGTGGGTATTTATAGGGTGCTGGAGTCGTCATTAGGGCATTACAAGTAAATTCTATATGGGCCCAATTCTTGGTCTTTTACAAGTGCATTTTAAAGGAAGGTGGTAAATTGAAAATCATAAGGTAATTTGGGATTTGATTTGTTTTTTTCTTTTCCCTATGAGTTTCTTTTGATTAATCGTGAAGTTGATTAGATTTTCGCCTACCAACGAGCACCTCTCTTCAGCTCGAGGTTCTGTAGCAATTTTTAAAATATTTTTTATTTGAAATAATATTATTTTAAATAAATTATTTTTGATATTAACATATCCTAACATATAAAAAAATAAAAAAATAATTTAAAGTAAAATGTTTTTTTTATGAAATACAGTTCCAATTACATTATCAAACAATGTTTAAATATCTATTGTAAAAAAAATTATTCTTTTTCATTTTTTTCTTTGAGAAATTAAAATATTTATTCATTTATTGAGGACATAGGAGAATATTTTTTGAAAAAAATAAGAAAAATATGTCAAGGTTACAATTATTTTATATAAATTTATAACACTAATTAAATATGAAAATTATAAAAATACAATAATTTTAATGTTTTACCTTGTTGTTTGTATATAAAAGAAAAATATTATATTTTTTTCATATAAAAAGGAGAGAAAAACTTACAAAGAAAAAAAATCTGAAAAACCTCTAAAATATATAAGTTCCTGTTTTTCTTTTCTTTTTTAACTCTAGTTTTTTTTTTTAAAAAAAAATAACTAGAGTATTACTTTGTTTTTTAATGGCCCCGATGTTCTATTATAAACCATTTCAAACAATACTAAATTCTATCTTTTAGATTTGTTTTCTTATCTTAATTAATTTGGAGGTTGTAATTGAAAATATATTCTATTTCTAACTTTATTGCTAGTTTCATCTTTATTTCTAGTTTTGAGCCCTTGCATTGCTTTGGATCGTTATAGTTGTGTTCTTTTTTTATCATCACATATCTATGACTTTTATAAACTAGTAGTTAAAACTGACTAGTTACTCATTTGAACCAGTAACCAAGCGGGGCGAGCTGGGCTGGATTCGGCCCAGATCATATAACTAGGCTGGATCCGGCCCAATAAAAAAAGAAAAGGATAAGAATAGGTCGGGTCTGGGCTTTTGGCCCAACCGGCCCAAGTTGTTTTAGGCAAGGGTGTGCTCGGCAAAAAACACTCTTATGCCTTTTCCATGTGTTTTATTCCCTTTCTATTTTGATATTTGACTAAACAAGCCCCTCTTCGATATCAAAAAATTCCTGAAATATTTGGGGATCACCGTGGATTCATTTGTGACCCCCTCACATTTTGTTTTATGTTTTTCTTTGTGTGTTTGTATTTTTTCTGGTATGTGCTCAATCTATGAATCATTACTGTTAAATGCAAAATCTGTTATATAACATTTCTTTTATTTCCATCTAAAAAGAGAAAATAATAATAAAGGATAAACAAAAAGAAAATGGCATAGAAAAATTCTTCTTCAAATTTAATTTTTTATGAAATTATTCACTGACGCTAGAGTTAAGAATATCACAATTTTTTTGAGTTTGTGTAATATTTACCAACGCAAAAGTTAAAAATATTCGTACGAACTATTCATTGACACTAGAGTGAAGAATATGATAGGAAGAATAAAAAAAAAGGAAAAATGAGAAAAAAAAGAACATATTCTTAGCAATTTTAGACAAAACCTGCAATGCAGCCCGTCTTAGGTAGGACGCTTAATGGGTGATAGCATCTTTCCTTTTACGTAATCAATCTCGTACCATTAGATTAATCTATGTTGAATAGTTAGAGTTGCTAGTGACTATAATATTAGGTGACGACTCTTTAAATAAAATATTTTTTCCAAAAAGAACAAGATACAAGATATCTATTCTTTTTTCCAACAAAAACCTTATATATATATATATATATATATATAAGGGTCATATTAAAAAAATCATATTGTTTAGGGTGGAAAGTCAGAGATTTTTAGCTCAGGGGTATTTTGCAATTTAGCCTTGTCAAAAACTTGGGATCTTCAATCAACTTGCCCCTTTTCCCTCTCCCGACCGTCTCACCGAGTCCTGCCTTACTCATTGCAACTCACTCTCATCTTCCTCCCTCTTAACCAGGTTTCACTTCTCTTTGTCTTGTTGCACTTATTTTTCATGTTTTCTATTGACAGTTGACTTATAAATGAAGGGAAAATAACAGAAAGAGTATTTATCTTCCACAGTTTGCATTTTTCTATGCTTCCTTTTTGAAATTTTAATGACGATTTTACTCTTCTGGGTACAGTTTTCTTCTATTAAGAGGATTCAACTTTGGAGCACCTTTTCCAGGTTCTTTGATGGATTCTTGAGCTCTTATAATTGTTTGATGGTGTGATTTGTGAGCTTCTTTAGAAGAAAAAAAATGATACTTTCAGCTCTTTTAACTTCAGTTGGAATCAATCTTGGACTGTGCTTGTTGTTTTTCACTTTGTATTCAATATTGAGGAAGCAACCTGGTAATTTTTACGTGTATGCACCCCGTTTGGTCGATAAAGAGAAATCTCAGCCACAGGAGAGTGATGATTTTTACTTGGAAAGGTTATTGCCTTCTGCTGGTTGGGTTAAAAATGCTTGGCAGCTTTCTGAAGATGAAATCTTGTCAATTTCGGGTTTAGATGGTCTCGTGTTAACTCGGATCTTCACCTTCAGGTAAGGAAATCAAATGTCATTTAGTTGTGTAAAAGATTTCAAGTTTTAATCAGGGTTTGAAAAGGGTGGAGTTTTTCCTTTTTGTATGTGAATTATCTATAAAAATCACAACTTTTTTATTTATTTATAAATTAGAATAGAGAGACTCAATGATCATCAAATGAATTGTGGAGTTGTATAAAATAAAAAATAAAGATGACTGACTGATCCCTGTTTGTGGATTTCAAGATGAAAAATTGTATTTGGTTTGATGGAAATAATGAAACAAAGAAATAACGGAGACAAAAGAGAGAATATCTTATAAGTTTCGTATTAAGACAGAAGGATGGTGAATTTCTTGTTAAGGATCAGTAAAGTTTAGTGTTTTTTTTTATTAACAAATTTTTAGCACTTGTGTTGGCTGAGGATGAATTCTACAACCTAAGCAGAGGAATTAATTAGGCTATACTTAAGCAGAATGCATAGTACAAAGCTGGAAAAGAATGTCTTGATTGTCTCGACTCAAGAGAACAACTTTCAACTTAACAGAACCAATCATCTGTCATGGACTCTATTGAAAACTTTACTTGATAGGCTACATATATGCTTGGGGTTTCGACATATGGTTGTGAGAAAAAAAATTTAGTGGCAAGATACAGTAGGAGGGTCCATAAAGGTGTGTTGAGGTTCAATTCATACAGGACTTTCTGGTTTTCTATTTTGAATCGTATTTTTTAATGAGTTATATACTATCTGAAGCTACACTTATGCATTTTTTCTCTCCACTTATAACAAAAACCTCACTTTCTTTGCCATGCATTCAGAGGCCCACTGCCTGTATTCCTATCACAATCAATTAGTATATTACTATGCCTAATGATTCTTTTACACTGCAATCTATTTTTCTTGACTTTCTATTCATGCATTATTTTCATTCAGCCTTTTTTTCATATCCTTCTTTTAATGCAGCTTGAAAGTGTTCACCGTTGCTGGGGTTATTGGAATCTTCATCCTTCTTCCAATTAATTATTTTGGGAACCAGCTAAGTGATGATTTTGGCCATTTGCCAAACAAGTCGTTGGATTCATTTAGTATATCAAATGTCAATGACGGTTCAAACAGGTACTCATTAGTTGGCTAGATGAACAGAATGTCATTGCTCAATTGTGCAAGATCAAACCATATGATATTAAACTTATCATCAAATGTATTTGATAGAAAAGTTCCATTGAGAAGATCTCTAATAACAACGTATTTTTTTTTTTCAATTTACAGTTCAAGTTTCTTGTTTTTCACCTTTTTAGCTGAATGCATTCTCTGTGCTCTTTGAAAATTTGAAATTTGTGCATGGAGGGACCCCAGGAGTAACCAAGTGAGCAAGAAATGTTTCATCTATTTTCTTTTTCTTTATCTTTTTTATAGAGAAAGAATGATATTAAGTGAGGAGAATGAGGGCAGTGCAATTCAAGGATTATATATCCTCCATAGAAAGGGGAAAATATCATACTAATACAAAAGAGTTCCTGACCTCGTTGCATGTCTGCTAAAGATTCTTTTCCAAAAGTTTCTGTGAGAGTGCACCATATTTAAGTCAAGAAACTTACTTTATCCCTAGGTAGCTGAACATGTAAAAGCCTGTCTTAAAAGCCTCTTGAGTGAGCTCAAATGGACCAAACAATTGCAAACACTGGGCATCACCAAAGAACATCAATCTTCCCTTTTCCTCTTAAAAACCTCGCACTTCATTAATAGCAATGCATCCTAGGTATTAAGATGCAGGGAAAACCCAAAACTCAGAAAATAAAAAGTAACCTGTTCTGTTGCAAGAAATGTTTGTGTAAATTCTGATATGGAAATGGAGTCAAGTTTCCTAACGGGTTCTGTTTCCTTGTGCTTGTCTAACAGCGGTAGTGAAGCTGTCTATGTATAAGTTGACTTTTTCTGAGAGTAGGTCTGTCTTGCAACCTACTAACGGACTGTAATACTAAATTATGATGGGATAAACACCTCTTATTTGATAAAGTTTCTCATTGGCCCTTTGCTTACTCTTTGTAATGCTCTCTTAGCTTGCCTTCTTAAATTTGATGTTCAGTGTAGAATCCTAGGAAAGCCCAGAACAGCAGAAATGTTCATCTTTCCAGAAACTTGAGCTTTTCCATGTTTTCCTCAATGATGAAAAGTAATTTGTAGTACTCCCAGCCACAGAAAGTTTCCCTAAATCAGACTTCCATAGCCCTTAGTAGTCGGTGAGTATTATCTTGCAAGCTGGCAACTATAAATGGGATAATTACTTTTTATTCAAATGGCTATTAGATATGCAGGAACCCCATTCTTTTGCTGTTTGAACCATGCAAATAATAAAGGGAATAAAATTGACCATTTATCCAGGTGTACTAGACAACTTGTTATTAATCTTGCTTGTTTGGTTTTTCCATAATGTCATGACCTGTAATCAGATCATTATGCTAACTGATTTGGGAATGGGGATAATGGTTTGAGATGTGGATTAAACATGACTTGGAATGCACCAACATAATAATGAAAATAAAGTTTCTGAATGTTATCTGGAAAGGTCATTTCAGCTCACTTTAGACCATAGGTTGCCACTTTTTCCGAAGATAACTTCTACTTTGGTTGGCAATTGACTTATTTTGGTTGGATAGAACTCCAATAAATGCCCATCACCCCAAGTACATTCAAACTATGGCCATTGTTAAGAAAAATTCATTGAGATGGATTGAACTTCATTTTAATTTCATATTTTCTAGTCTGTAATTTTGTTCTTTTTAATTTATTTTCATATAACAAAATGTTACTGCTGACATATTGTTTGATACTTCTGCATTCCACCCTATCTCTGTGCTAATTCTCATAGCTCTCCTTTTGCCTTAAATAAAAATTCTTATTCTTTTATCCTGCTGTCTTAAAGTTTTATCTCTGCTTTTTTACTGCTTTTACCGACTTTATATTGGTTGTAAAGTTGAGTATTTCATTGTGTTGAAATAGCCTCATCTAAATATTGCTGTTAGATTCTCATGGTTTGCATGATTCTTTATTGCATCAAACAATCATTTAGCTATTCTTTGTTGAAGTTACCCTGATTATTAGTTTTGGTTCCTCTCAAGGTTATGGGTTCACTTTTCTGCTGCATATATTTTTACTGGAGTTGTCTGCTATCTTCTGTATTACGTAAGTACTATTATTATTTCTTCTGCAAAAGCCACCGGGCTTATTGGTTCATAAAAATGAAAGTAATCAGAGAATTTCTGACTTGTTAATTACACAATGTGCAGGAGCATAACTATATGTCAGCAAAAAGGATTGCTTACTTCTATTCATCCAAACCGCAGCCTCATCAGTTTACAATATTAGTCCGCAGTATCCCTTCCTCATCTGGAAGAAACTTTAGTGAAACTGTTGAGAGTTTTTTCACGGAGTATCATCCTTCTACTTATCTTTCACATTCAATGGTTCATCGAACAAGCAAAATTCAAGATCTCATTGTAAGCATTCTAGGTGAACGTGCAGACCACTTAACTAATTCCAGGCCATTGTGGTCACATACACTTCAGAACCATAGTTATTAACTTGTTTTTCTATTTGAATTATGCCTTTTCTTGTATTTATGTGTTACATAACAGTTTTTGGACCTGTCAATCATGCTCTCTTAGTTATCCCTGAAGATACCCTCCTTGGAAAACTGGGGGCTGACATAAGATTAAAATAGATGACAATGTTTACAATTGAAAATTCAAGCCTGATTGTCCTGAAAAAAGTTCATCCTTTCATTAATGCATCAAATCAGCTTCTTTTGGAGAAGGGAACTGGTCATGAAAGTTGTGTGTTTTATTGTCATGCACAAACATAACTATTGAAATGTTCTAGAAAGCTTTGTATAAATTGTCATCATGTAAATTTCAATATGTTGATGGAACATGGAGAAGACTGACCTTACTGACATGATATGCGGTCGTTGTTTATATATCTGATTGTCACCATTTTGAATCTCTTGCTTATTGTTGTTTAAAAATGTGTTATCCTTGGTAGAATGATGCGGACAAATTGTATAGAAAGCTTGGCTGCATGAAATCAAACAACCATTCTCAGCAAAACTTCATACGTGATGGCTTTTTAGGACTCACCGGACGCAAAGTTAATCTTTTAGACCGCTATGAAAAGAAGTTGGAAGATTTGGAAGATAATTTGAGGAAGGAGCAAAATTTATTGGCTGGAGAGGTGCGTGGCATCAGTTCTCAGTATTTGAATTTAATAATTATATGAGACATTCAAATGGTACTAGTGATATATATGTGGAGAATAGTGTCCACTTAATCTGCTTAAGTTTTCTTTGGCCATTAATGCAACTGTTGGCACACAAGGGAACAGCTTTCAGGTTTTCTGTATCACTCATCTCTTAACTTTAAAAACATATATGCCAACTCCCACTGCCAGTCTTGTGGAGGGGGTTCTAGGAGGGTGATCTGTGTATAATTCTAGCTTTCAGAAGCTTTTGGATAAAGTGGATTATGAATTTGATGGTTTTTGGAATAACTGAGTTTGAGATTGGGCAGCTACTTCAGTTTATAGGATGAACTGCAAATCATTATGCACTCTTCTTCATTTATAATCTAGGACTCTAGATTTGTCATGGGATGTTATTGCTTAAGAAGCTCCTGCTTCTATTCATGCCAATAAATGCACTTTTATTCAGAAGAACTTGTAGGAATAGTAATAGAGTATGGTTGCATATAGATGGATGAATATAGAACACAGCACAAAACATATGAAAGTTCTCATTTGTTTTGAGTTCAACTCTGATCATCTGTTCTCTGGAAGTGTGGAAAATACCCTTCTTAACATTCTATTGTAACAGAATCCATTTCATGCATTTGATGTCAATGCAAAGATGACATCTTATGCAACCTTTTGCTCTTACTATATACACTTGTAAATTTTCAGGAAGTTCCAGCCGCTTTTGTTTCATTCAAGTCGCGGTTTGGTGCTGCAGTAGCCTTACACATTCAACAGGGGGTTAATCCCACAGAATGGGTCACTGAGCGAGCTCCTGAGCCTCAGGATGTTCACTGGGCTTTCTTTTCTGCATCATTCTTTAAAAGATGGATCTTCAAACTGGTGGTGCTTGTTGCATCATTTGCTCTAATTGTTCTTTTTCTTATTCCAGTTGTGATAGTGCAAGGTCTTGCTAATCTGGATCAGTTGGAAAAATGGTTTCCTTTTCTGAATGGCATACTGAGCCTGTAAGTGAAAATTGTAATTTCTCATTGATATAATCCACCCAAAGCCGATCATGGGGTTCCCTGGAGGCTATTTGAGGTTATTTTATGTAGATATATGTTATAAAATTCTAACTACCTTGTTAAGCTGCATACCTGCCATTAAAACTTTGAGCATGCAGAAAATGATTAAAGATTTATTTGAATATATGAATTAATGAATTCAATTAATAGGGGAAACACTACTGATGGCCTAATGCATATAGGTGAAAAACTGTGTGGTCAAATCTGATACATGTAAAAACATTTTTTCTTGTCTCTAAAACTTGGCATGCATTATATACAGTAATTAGTGATGTGGCATTCACTGTTGAACTGTATGTTTTAATGTCTGAAGAGGAAGCAGGTTGTAACCATGTCATGATTTTGTTTCTGTGGTGTCCTGATTTTTCATTTAATAGCCTGCTTGACCACTTTTTCTAGTCTAGAAAAATTTTATAAAGGAAAACTTTAGGACCACAAAAAACATAGATAATGGCTAGACATTGAATATTTTATGCGGGGAAGTAACTTTTAAATTTGAATAAAAATTGTTGTCAGAACTATAAAATGGTCATGGTAATATGATAATGTTAATGAAAAACTATCATTATATATTTAGAACCTATCAAGTACATGCTTGCAATGCATGTCCTTACCAAGAAAACTTGCAAATATTCGCAATAACTTGATGAATAATCAACATAAATAAAGGTTTTATTCCTTCCAGCTTCAATCCAGATCTATTGATTTTGAGTATCAGTTTCCTGGCAATCACATTGAAGTTAATGTGAAATTAGAGTTTGTAATTTATTTTGTTTTTGTTCCTAGCTTCAACTTCAGATAGTTATCAGGCATCTTGATCTGATTAGAAAATAGAGATGGATTGTGCCTAGTTGGTTTTGTGTGAAGTTGCAGATCTAGAGAAGCTTAGAAAGAACTAATTACTGATTTCAAGTTTTTCAAATTCCTTGAAGTTTTTAAGTTATTTGAAATCACTGATTAGTCTAATTGTTAAGACATGGAACTAATATGCACAATTTTTTGAGCTGCAGAACTGTTGTCAGTCAAGTAATTACAGGATATCTTCCAAGTCTCATTCTGCAGTTATTTCTTTCTTTTGTTCCACCAATTATGTTAACATTTTCTGCCATTCAAGGATACATTTCTCGCAGTCAAATAGAAAGAAGTTCTTGTTCCAAGATGCTATGGTTTATCATATGGAACATCTTCTTTGCAAATGTACTGTCAGGGTCAGCTTTGTATCTAGTCAATGTCTTCCTTGAGCCCAAAAATATTCCCAGGGTGCTAGCTGAAGCTGTCCCAGGTCAGGTGGGAATGCATCTCTGTTCTGTATATTCTTTTACAACTTTTGCCTTTTCTCCCTAATGTGTGCAGTTTCTTCTCAGTTTTGTGATTTTGAACAAACCTTAAATTCCTTTATGCTACAAGTTACATTCACAAGTATAATGGATTCCTTATTCTGGCTTTATTAGGCATCGTTCTTCATTTCATATGTTGTGACTTCTGGATGGACCAATCTATCATCAGAACTCTTCCGATTGATTCCACTGGTTTGCAGTTTTTGGAAAAGACTATTTTCAGGAAAAGATGGGGATGAATTTGAGGTTCCATCAATTCCTTACTATAATGATATCCCCAGTATTCTCTTCTTTGGACTTCTGGGTATAACGTACTTTTTCCTCTCTCCCCTAATTCTGCCATTTCTCTTGGTTTACTTTTGCCTTGGATACATCATCTTTCGCAACCAGGTAAGCATAACATTTCTTTCTTATTTTATTTTTTATTCATTTATTAGTTTTTCCATGTTAGATATTAATTTAGATGATTATCAAGGCTTCATATGCAGCCAGCATTAAGAGTATTAACAATTCCTGAAGACTTAATTTTCATGATGACATGTGATCTTGAATTAGAAAACCCTTAGATTTCTGTTATCTATAAAATGGATCAAAAGTGAATTTCGATCCTTCCAGGTTTTTAATTTGGACTTGGCTGACATGTAAAGTTACTTTTTTCCATTTGATGCCAACATTCTGAAATTTAACAATTAGATGCCAATATACATGTGACTTAAGGTAATGCTAGTGTAGTAGCAATTTGCTCTGTACCTTGCTTGCTGTGAATATCTGAGCAGTTCAATTCACTTTCATTTGCCCTCACCTATCCACCATGATGCTATAAAACTATAGCCTCTCTCTTGAAGTCTTGATGATTAGAGCCTTATGTCAAAAGTCAAATCGACATATTCGATAGTTGGTTACTTTTGTTTTGGCAGAACTCTGGCTTTGAAAGGCAATGACAAATTAACAGCATTGCTGGACCCATATTATCGTATCTTACATTCTTAATATAATTGACACTTCAGGACTACAAATTTTAGTGCATTTGGGTCTAAACATGATTTGTGAAAATTAATTAGTACATTGTGTTATCTAAAATTTCCAAATTGAGTTCTTAAAGGAAGTTATATTAATATATATTTCGTTGTATTTTTATTTTTACTTTTTTGCAGCTGTTGAATGTGTATGCCCCAAAGTATGAAACAGCTGGGATGTTTTGGCCTATAGTGCACAATTCAACAATATTTTCCTTGATACTGATGCATATTATTGCAATTGGAATATTTGGGCTTAAGAAGCTACCTTTGGCATCTAGTTTAATTATTCCTCTTCCCGTTCTCACTCTTATCTTCAATGCGTACTGCCAGAAGCGGTTCCTACCTTTATTTAAAGCTTATCCTACTGAGGTACATTGGCGTATGCATCTGTTATTTTTCTGGTTCTAACAGTCTTGTGTTGTACTAATGCTTTCATGGTAGTCTCTTCAATTGCTTGGGTTTTTTCCCCTTCACTTCCATTACACAACTACAGTACCAGTTTATGTTTCATGTCTTATAGATGGGGAAATTTTAACATTCCCTTCCGTACTTTGTGTGTTTTTCTTTAATTGAATGGCACAGTGATTATGTTAATTCAGTTTCCTTGTGTCGTGTTTTTGTCTAAAGATAAAAAAAAAAAAAAACTCCTGAGTTGATTTTGCTAAAATTGTCACATATTGAGAGTTGAAAGTATGCCAACTTTTCAATTCTTATGTAAATCCTGTGTTTGAATCAATGCAGAGATTAGGTTTCATGACTAAATGGTAAATGAAATAATTTCATGACTAACCTCTGATCTTCTCAACCATTCTAGTTTAATCATTTTCATTTTTTTTGCTCGCAATAACTTATAGAGACACCGATAGGCTTCTTTCTTCAAATCACACATTTCTAACTTCTTAGAGGTCATGATATTTGATGAGTTAAGACCCTAAACCATCATGATTGAACCTGCATGAATTCTGTTCCCTGTGCTGAGTTTACCTTTTTAGCTTTCCATTTTATATGGTGATGAATTTGTGCCTGGCATTAAACCAGGAAAGGGAAACAATGCATGAAGAGAATAGGTATTTTAACAAGGACGTTGTAGTCTACAGTGCGCCACTTTTCAACATTGGAAGATAGAACTTTTAAATTCTCCCTCACAGGATTCCTCTTCGATGAGACCATTAATGTTTGACAAAGTTGCTTAGTTATTGCTATATAGCAACACATCCTGTCTGCTCCAATATTTCATATTCTGTTCTGATAATTTCCTTTATGAGAGTATATGTAGTTGCCATCCAGATGTTTAAATGTTATGTGTTCTACTTCTGCAGTGTTTGATAAAAAAAGATAGAAAAGACCTGAATGAAGCAGGCATGACGGAGTTTTATGATAAATTAGTCACTGCATATCAAGATCCAGCTCTGAGGCCAGTTCAGTATGCCAGAAGCTCAGACAGGGACACTTCTCCCCTACTTCACAGTACTGAAGTTTGAACTCTCCGTGTGTGGGTTTTTTTTTTTTTTTTTAATGAATGAGTTTGAATTCATTTGGCAATCCTCGTCTTTATCTTAACAGGGTAGACCATGTGTTGTTTTAGCATCATTTTTTAAGGCTGTGGATTCATTTTTTAATTCATTTAGATACACAGGGCTCTTGGTCTTGGACTTTTATTATTATTATTATTATTATTATTATTATTATTATTATTATTATTGGTTATCTTTTTTGGTTTTGTTATGTTTGTCAACAAGTTGATATCAAATAATTCCGAGTTGTGTAGTGTTCTATTCACTATAAAAAAATTATTCAGCTTAAAATTTCCAGTGTTGGTATTTGTCATAGGGAAAGAATTGTGAATTGTGGGGTTCATGTGGATCACTGCTTCAATGAAAGGCTTAAGATGCTTGGTTAATGTCCTGGATTTTAGGGTATATTGATCTTTTTATTGTTTTTAAACTAATGAAATTGTGATATGAATTTGAGATTGTTTACTCAAACTTAATGAACTTATATCATCTCTCCTTAGATGTTTATTTTGAGGAGTTACTTCACAAAAAACAACAACGTTTCTTTACACAAGATATTTTCAAACTAGAAAATTTAGTTATAGTTGCTTTTATGGCTGGAGGAAAAGGAAATGGTAGGAATATGAGCAATTTATAGTATAATAGCTGGAAAAAAGATTTAGTTGTAGATTTTAATATTTGAAGGTATAAAATTACATTGTAAAGTATATCCTCAAGTATTAAAGATATAAGGTAGAAAATAAATACAATGCAAAAATTTAGGCCTTAAAACTATTAGAATTCAACCTGAGAGTTTCTCATAACGAAAGATTTGCCTTAAACCTTAGATGAGACTAACTGATGAAACATGACTTACAATAATAATCAATCAACAATGCAGTTTACCATAGGTAAGGTATACTGAAGTGATGTGTCTTCCACTTGCATAACTAGTATCCTTACTCAACTCTCGTAGACCATAGGTTTTCTAGTGAGTCATGACCATGATACTATGTAGCGACTTTCTCAAATTATAATTTTATGATTAAACCTAAATTACCCTTCAATCCAAAAGGCAGTTCCGCCATTTGACACTGTGCATGCCACATCAAGGAGTATCAAAATGATTTAGAAGTTGCTATGATTAGAGATAATGTAGTTGAGGAGGAGGAAGTTACAATGTGTAGGTTCTTGAATGAGTTGAATAGAGACAATTAATGTGGTGGAGTTACAACTTTATATGGATCTAAATAAGTTGGTGTATTTGGTTATAAAAATGGAAAAACTAGATAAAAAGGAAGAGTAGTGCATATCTAAGTGGTTTTGTGGGTTTTTTTTTTCAGGTTAGAAGTCGAATTACAAGAGATAAGGTAGCATGCCATCAAAGCAAAAAGCTGGACATAAAGTTGCTGAACCTTCCATCCAAAAAGAGCCAATTTCGACCAACAAACATAAGGTCAAAACCAAAACCCAATTTCAGTGAAAATGTGATATTAGATGTTTTAAATGTCATGGTTTAGGATACTATGCATTAGAATGTCTAAATAGAAGGGTTATGATTGTAAAAGATGATGGATTGTTTGAATCTTACAATATGCATTAGAATGCTCTCATGTAGTGGCTTAAAATCTGCTTTTAGAATATAAACTCCCTAATAATTTATTTTTCATTAAGGCAGACCTGATCAATAATTCTAAATTCCGTAGGATCTTCTAAGCTAAACTATGACTTTTTTCTAAATACAGGCAAGAATCTAAGATGATGTAACTAATTAGGGGAATTGCCCAAAGACCAAGGTTGAGAGATTACTACACATAAAAACCATCTTATCTTTTTTAAATGAAAGTGGCTCAGAACCACCTTTTTGCTTCATACTCTCTAATATGTATGAGATTTAACCGAGATGAGGATTTAGGAAAAATCTTTTCAAATTAATCAGAATATAGATTTTTTCCTATATTCAACAAAGAAGTCATGGATTAGATCTTTGAATAAGTTAATCCATATTTGATGTACGCGTACATACACTTGCATTAATAAGCATATATGCATTCATGTTTAAACGGCATGTAGACATACACGAGTTGAAATATAGGTCCCTAGAAAGCCCTAATACGTAAAGTTTACAACACTCGATTTTGTGACAAAGAAGTATGGAGGATGAAGAACATGCTTGTTATGATGCCCACTTCCTAGAGGAGTTGGACTCCCTGAAGGTTAACATGGCTCGCATAATAAGCTTGCTTGAGCAGACACTCAAACACCTCTATGGTGAAGGCTCGTCTAATCGACCTGTTGCTTTTTCAATAATTGAACCTAAAAAAAGGATGAAGGGATAGGCTTAGGACCCTCAATGTAACACAACCTTTATGCAGTCCACAATACTTGTACCGGCCCCGGTAGTTGTTGACGTATTTGTCAACGAGTCCAAAAAAATAAAGTATGTTAAGGATATTGACTATGACAAGATAAAGAGTTATGAAGGCTATCAAGCGAGCAAACTTGTATAACCCCATACAAGCTACAAAAATATATCTAATCCTGAATGTGATTGTACCAAAAAATTTATGTGTACCTGAGTTCATAAAGTACATTAGAACTCAATGCCCTAACACTCACATTAAGTCCTATTGTAATAAGATTGCAGAAGTTGTACACAATGAAAAATTATTCATGCATTTCTTTCAGTATAATCTAAATAGGACAACACTAAGCTGTTATATGAGGCTAAATAACACCAACTTTCGAAGATGGAAAGACCTTGTGGATTTCTTCATCAAGTAATATAAATACAAAATGGATGACTCTTAAACAATCCAATATATTAGCATTAAAGAAAGGGAGCCATGAATTAGTACACGAATATGCTAAATGGTGGAGAGAGAAGGCTGCTCAAGTTGATCCACCCCTGTTTGACAAAGAAATGGTCAATCTATTCTTTAATATTTTTGAAGACCCTTAATTTGACCATCTAATTGGTGCCCCAACCCAACACTTCACTGATACAATGGTGGTGGCTAAGAGAATCAAGCAAGCCATAAGAGTAGGTAGAATTATAGTCGGGAAAACTAAAAAAAGACAATAAGGTTCACCAGTTGGGGTTCAACCAAAATCAATCAAGGGAGAAATGGAATAATAAGAGGATAGTAGGGCAACCACATGGCCTTGATTCGTATCAGGACTTGTTAAGACTCTTGGTCCTTAGACTTGTTATATTATCATTTGAATGTATTTTGGATCTGTTATTCTGAAAGGCTCGTTCATTTATAGGTTTAGGGTTATTATTTTATTTATATTCCTTTATGGTGAATTCTCGTAATTAGTAAATTTAGCATTTGAACTACTTTTAACTTCCTCTATCACTTAAGGCCCTTTTTGGACCATTCTAAGTTCAAACAAAGGATTGTTCTTTATATTGTACTGTTTTGGCCAACTTGACCATTTCATATTTTGTTTAAGATCAATTTTTTTAAAAAAGTTTTGAGTCCTTTTCCTCCTTTTCATCTAAATGGTTATTTACTTCAACAACAACTTGTTTTGAAATCTTATTCACTGTTTCCATCATAGTATGATTAAATTCAAAAATTACTTCATCATTTTCTTTTTTTTATTTTTCCATCCAATTTTAAATTGACATCTTCTAATGCTTTGATCATTTCTTTATAAGATTCCTTAGTTATGTCTTGCAATTTCCTTACTTAATGTTCTAGACTTCTTTCACCATTGTTCTAGATTTCTTTCACCATTTTATCTCTTTCCAATATTTTATTCTAGAATTACTTGAGTAGATCTCTCATTCATTGCCACAATCTCATTATAATGATCCTCAATCATTTTCATTTTTAGTTATGTTTTTCCTCAATTTCTTTAGAAAAAACCTATATCTTTCTTCAGGTATTTTGTTAGCTTATTCCACTATTTGTTCAAAGAGTATATATCTCTTTTCTACACTCATAAACATGTGTTTTCCCTCTTCATTTTTTATTGTTTTCCTTTGAAGGATTGATTCTTTGTTTCCTTTTTCAATAGAGACATCTACCAACTATTCTCTTTCCTCTAAGTCTTCTTATAGTTTTGGTTTTTTTGGTGCCATGGTTTTAAAGAAACAAATATGACACTCTCATTGTGATCATTAATTATTTTGGGTTCTTTTGTGTCTGCCTCAACTAAAAAAACTTTGAATTTCAAAGTTAGATGTTAAATTTGATGTTAACAATATGAACTTCAAACATTGTTCCTACAATTCCAAACTTGTAACAATGTTTCTAAATTTTATGGTCTTTTTATATGCAGAAAGAAAAATTAAACTTGAAGAGTAACCAAATAACCTAAATGTTTTAAATAAAATAGATAACTTAACAATTCAAGATCAAAAAGCTTATATTCATTAGATGATTCTTTAATTAAGAATTATTTGATAAAAGAGCATGAAATGATATATATTTTTTTGGTATTTTCTGGGTTTTTCAGTAATGGGAACTGCAAGTCTATTAGATTACAATGAAAACTGCAAACCTATTGATTATTGCCTATAACTTATCAACCTACAAGTTATATGCCTATTGATCATTGCCTACAAGATTATAATTCTACTAATAAACAAATTTTGAAGATCTTTAAAACATAATTCAATTGTAGAGCAACTATTCTTGTTGATTTTTGATGAATTTTTGTTGTTGATTTTATATTCCTCCAGCCTCGATTTATATAGGGAATGTTATAGATAACCTTTTGTTAACTACTCATTCTCTCTATTACTCTTTATTTTGAGAGTGCACAATTAAAACTGCCCAACTTTACTTATTTTAAGTCAGTTTCTTTTACAAGTGTGGATCATATTTTTTTATGTATTCTTTCCTTTTTAATCCAAAATTCATAATACACCTCGTTCAATCTATAACCAATTTTTTCCTTATTTTAATCATTCCTAGACTTTATTTTGATATGGAAATATTTACCAAGTATAACGGATTATTTTATCTTTCTTATTCTTTTACCGAAATTACATTTCTCTTATTTGTGTAACAATAACCAACATGAAAAAGTGAGAAATTATGGGCATATATGATATGGTACGTCTCTTCTTTTGTTATGGCTCCGCAGGTCATCCCCTTTCAAGATCTTATACGTCATATTTACTGTTTCTCAAACTTATTTAGAATGAAGAGAAAAGTGGGAGCAAATTAATGAATTTATCATACATAGTATCAATAAATGCTGAATTAAATTCGAGTTATTCCCTCCCTTACTAAGGTACCACTAGATGCATAAACCTTCAAAATCCTTGAAGGCTTAGATTGAGTTGATAAGTGAATTTGTACTCTTAATTTGAAGTAGAAATACAATGAGCTTAATGGTTTTTCCACTAGTGACAATATTCACACTGAACCAATCCTTCATAAATACAACATTTTTAACTGTTTGTGTCAGTTGCTTAATAGGAATTTCTAAAAGGACACATATTTAGTGCTTAACTCAACTTCATACCAATAAAGATTGATGAGAAGGGTAGAATGACTCATTCAGGCTTTAGATTTCAACATAGCCAAAGCAACTAAACAAACCTCCAACAACTATTGAGAATCTAAAGAATTTGGCATTCTTAAAGAAAGAAAGAAATGACTTGGAAAAGAAAAGTCACTGAAAGTGTTGAGGACAAGAACTCTAGTGAAGGAACCATTGCCTTAGAAGAAATAGTTAAGGAAATCAGCAGCACTATTAGGAGTTAAGAGAGCTAGAAACCGATTTGTTGGTGCTCGAAAAAGGCCTTCGAGTAGATGGTTGGCTGAGATTAAAGACATTATATAAAAAAACAAGGGTGTGGTTAGGCACCTCTGATACTCTTGAGGAAGCAGCAAGAGCTTGTGATGAAGCTGTTTGTTTGCTTCCCAATTTCAACATAAAAAATAAGCTATTTGTTAGTATATATATACCTTATAGCTAATCATTTGGGTTATAAATAGTATTTAATTTGTTCAAGTAAATCTATTTAATTTTTAATAAAGGTTTTATTTATATTTAATATTAATCAAATATTTAATCAATAAACCTAAAGTAAAGATAAGTTTTTGGAGAAAAAAAATATTTTGCAAACGAAATTATAAAGTTATTATAATTATAGGATTTTTATTGTATCAGAGCATTGTTCCTAAACATTCTTAGTCAATGCTCTATTAAGATTGAATATTAATTAGAGTTGTTAAGACTGATACATATTATGTTCTTTCCTTTATGAAACAAAGAAGTTGTTCTCATAAGTTGAGGAATGAGGAATACTAAGAATTAATATGTAGGTTCTTGTTAGATAACATGTGCGCTGAACAAATTCGCATGAAAATCCTATATCAAAAGATCACTTATATCTATTGAAAGGCTCACATGATGGTTGTGTTAATAATTCTTAGACTTGATATCAATAAGTTATTTTATATAAAAAAATATTATACTTTGATCTTGACTACGCGTTATCCTAATCAAGGTTAACAAACGAGCAAATATCGGGTATAAAATGAAATAAATAAAGGTATTAGAGTGATCAAGAGAGAATTCATCATCTTGAGTGAATTAGAAAAAAGTTCCACATGTTATCAAATAAAATTGATTGTAAATCCTTGCGTAAGGTAGAATGAGATTTGAAAAGAGTTTCAAATCTCATTCTAATAAAGAATGACTATATTGTTGAAAACAAACATGATTTGATAAAGTAGACACACTCTTTGCTATAATGTCTAAATTAGAACATTGTTGAAGAATGAATAAAAATTACACTAAGAAATTAGTCACTTCAGAGTTAAGCCATACTATTTATGACTTTCCTAATATTTAAAGGATCTTGATAGTTGCTAGATATTGTATTTAATTTTCAAATATAAATCAATCAATTGTTGAATTGGTAATAAATTAATTTATTTAATTTATTTAATCCTATTTTATTTAGGATTGTGAATTATATTTGGACCAACTTATTAGAAAATCTAATAGGTCAAACACATAAGAACCATTGGTCAAAAACTAAAATTGAATTATTAATCATGCGTGAGTTGATTGTTAATAAGTTTTAGAAATTGAGGACTATAATTTAATTTATACAGAGAATTATAATTCTAAACTTAGAAAAATCAAGTAGAGATTTGATTGAATAAATTTTTAAAATTGTCATGAAATAATATATGTGATATTATTTAGGGGAAATTGATAATTTTTTATTTATAGAGTTTTTCAGTTTTCCTATAAATAGAATGTTATGCCTCTAATTTTTTATGTAGAAAATAGTATTATAAATAAGACTTGAAAAACACAAAATAAAAGGCTAATACTCAAAGGCATAACAATACATCTTTCCTAAAAGGATTTGAGAGATTTCTCATTAGTGGTTCGTGTAGATTATCATTAGAGGTCGGATATTTAGACGGCTTGTGGTTTGCAATAATTTCACCTTAAAGAAATTATCCAAAGTCAAAAGGAACATCTTATCTTCAGATAATTTTCGTATAAACCCTAAAAAACTCTAGATTTATTTAACGAGATCTTTGAGACTCCCAAAAAAAATTTACATTTACTATTACCATTGCATATATGTGTTTCGAGAAACCTAATAGTGGCAACAGAGCCATCATTAGACAATTAGAGTTCTTGATTGCATGTTTTAATTATTATTTGCATTAATTACAAATTAATTTTTTATGCAAAATTATTTTTCCAAAACTTATTTCTATCTAATAATTTTTTTGAAAAAAAAAATCTTTGGTTTCTGTTTTGATCAAATCTGGCTGGATTTTTCAGATCTAGTCAGAATCTACCATTGAAATAAAAATATGTTTTTTTAATGGCTGCAACGCAACCAATGGTTACAATGATAGTTTTGCTGGCATGCCTAACCATTATCAGCTCTCTCCTAGTGAGCAATAGCAACACATCATGGCTACACTAGTAGCCACTATGTTGTTGGCAAGCTACTGTACAAAATTATTGCAAGTGGAGTAGCGCAAGGCTACTGCTACTAGTATGGGAAGCCCATACCAACAATAGGTGTAACAGTTGTCAGCCCACTGCTGGCAGTATGAAGAAGATAGGAGAAGAGGGACAATCATGATTCTCCCTATGATCTAATTTTAGGGTTTTAAGATTTAAATCATGAATTTACCCTACAATTTAGACCTTATTACAATTATATCCCTAGACATAAAATATTGATTTTATTTTAAAATTGAAACCCTATATTAAATTAATTATAGAATTAATTTTTCTAATTGGATTATGATAGAATTGAAATTTTTTGAGTTATGTAATATCTTAATAGGATTAGGATTTAATTAAATAATGTTTAGAAAAATTATTTTTTTTTCTAAAATAAAGAGAGTTTTTAAGTTGGAAGATTTTTATTTAATTGATCCTAAAATAATTTAGGATATTATTAATAATTTTAATATGATTAATTTTCTTATTAAATTTTGAAAAATGGTTTTTCAATGAAAATTATGTATTAAATAAAATTTATTATGTTTGAATAATTATCAAATTGGATTTGATTTAATATTTCTAAATCTTAGAAATATTATTTCAAAAGTTGCACATTGATTAGTACTTAAAAGTGTATTTTTATTAAGGTTTTATATTATCATTTTGCACTTGAAGTATCAATAACTCCTTAACTAAAGCATGTTTTATAATAACAAGTCTGATACCATAAGATACCTTTAATTTATGGTAAATGTTCATTTTAAATGCATGCCTATCATATAAATGAAAGGATTGATTGATGAGTTTAAGTACGAAAATTGAAAGGACAAAGAGAAGGCCAAACTTAGAAAAGAGATGCTGGTTCAGTCTAAACTGGAACACTGTTCGGTAATTGGGTCATATCTGGAGCTGTAGATCTTGGATTTAGGCCTGCCTTATATGGATTGAAAGAGAAGACATAAGACTAAAACTTTCATGGGAGTCCAAGATTTAAAAAGGTCATTTTCGAGTCCAAATTGTAGCAACAATGGAGAAGTCTGAATCTGTCCTGCAGCCCAGACACTGTTCCATGTTCAGCCCATATCTCGAGTTCTAGAAGTCTAAATGACCTCAAATGTTTATCCTGGAAAGCTAAGATAATTTCTTAGAACTTTTATGATTCAAGTCTGTTCAAATTATGACATTATCAATGATGTTTTTGGCAGATAAGAAGATAAGGATTGTCACCAAGCCAAGATGTGGCCACCCACTCAACAAATCAATAGTTCTGAATTTTGGCCTTTAAAAGGAAGCATTTGCCATGTATTTAGGATCTTGGTGTTCAAATCAAGATCATGCTCTTACTCTCTTTTTATATTTTATAATGCTTAAGTTTTGCTTATATTAATCTCTTGCTTATACTTTTCATTTCCTTTTCTTGTTTATTTATGTTTCTCTCTTTCATTATGTTTAGCTACGTTTATCATGTCAAGGTGAAAATGGTACACTAATGGTGTAAGAATAAGTATAATATAAACTCAACATGGACCTTAATGTTTGATACTAACATTTTTTATATTTGTTATCTTGTTTACTTTTAATACTTTTCTTGTTAAATGGTTAATCTAGATTTATGTTATATAACTCTTGGTACAACAAATACTTGGCACTTTTATAGCCCAACCATATGGTATAACCGACACATGTGCTATGAAAGGAACTTGATTTGTTGTTAACATAAGTTATAATCATGAATGTCTGACAACATTTACAAGTATTAGCATTATTCGAATAAGATAACTAATGTAATCATGTTAACAATTTATAATCCGATTGGAACCTCCTTTATGTGTGGTTTTCAGTTGAGTAATAAAAAGAGTTTATACTATATTTGTTTGAAATACCATTAGTGAATCCTCTAACCTTGATAATTATTTTATCCTTGTTTAATCCTTACATTAATATCACATCTCAAAGCTCTCTTTAACTTATTGTTGTTGTTGTTGTTGTTGTTGTTGTTGTTATCTATAATTTATATAATTAACCTCCCTATGGTTCAATCCCGGTCTTGTCGGGTTATTTATTACTTCGACACTCCTGCACTTGAGAGAAGACATCAATCTTTTGGTCGTGTCACACATCAAGCCAATAATTAGAATTGAAGCATGCAATATATTTATTTATGCATATTAATATGTTATTATGCATAATGGATGATTATGGACATTTAAAGACCAATGTGATCATGTTTTTTATGGTTGAATGATTGTAACATTAAATAGGGCATGTGTATCCTACCTTTTCTTTATTTTTCTTCTAGTGTTGTAAAATTATTTTCTCATCTAATTCTCATTGAATGTAACTCAAATTTTATTATTCAATTATGTAAATATTATGTAATTTAAAAATATAAAAATTTAGATTAAAAAAATATTTTGTAATCTAAGATGAAAAATGAACGGTGGAAAAGATTACAACTGTGGTGTTGTCAAAGAACTTATAAAGATTTGTAGCAGCTATTTAGATTTTGACCTTCTAATTCCCTTCGATGGCTTGAGAAAATTAATTTAGATTTATCTATAATCATCCAATTAGAATACCATGTTATGGGTGTATGTTTATATATAATTGTTATGTATGATATATAACTAATACTATAGAATGAGACTGAGTTAAAATAATAAATTTCTCATTAATATATTAAGTATATGTTAAAAACATGATTTGTTGTCTTCCAATTTTATTTGCATAAAATCAAAGTTCTATTCATAAATAATTTGTTAAGCTACTCAAGGTTACTGTTAATCAAAAATATTTAATGCTATAAAATTGGGTCATGCTAAACTAACTGATAACAATTTAAATGAGTTACTTATGATCATATAAGATTAAATTTGTTAGTTAGGTGAAATATATATGATATGTTTAGACAAATAGTTGTCCCATAACTAATCTAGGAGTCATGTAAATATGTAATTGATAAACTATGGTATCTATTTAATTTAATTATTTTGATTTTTTGAGTTACTTAAGGTTATATAAATTAAATGGGATCCTAGCCCACTAGGAAATCTAAGTGAGATTTCCTGAATTAATAGTGAGGGTTTTATTTTGAAGAAAAATAGTAGGAGATCAAATTATGAATAAAGACCTTATCTAAACTTGGTTATAAATATTTATAAATTAAACCAATACTTGTTATCTTTAAATGAATAGGTTGATAGATTACCATGAGTAAAAATAAATATATTTCTATGTAGCATATTTGATGCTTATAAATTGACTTGTTCAAACTTCTTGGATTAGTACGAAAATGTAAGGTTTCTTCTTAAATAAGAAAAAAAAAATATATGTTATTGAAAGTTTGATTCCTTTTGTCTTTGATGAGGACGTTGATAACAAAGTTAGGTTTGATTATTAACGTAATATTGATGATAATAAGCAGGCCACATGTGTGATATTAGCTACCATGTCACTTAAACTTCAAACACAACATGTAAATATAGATAACCATATAATAATTATGCATATTGAATAGTTATTTGATGCGACTAATAGAACTAAAAGGAATGTGACATATAAGAGATTATTTTACTGCAAGATGATAGAGGATTCCTCGATGAACACCCATGTGCTGAGGATGATTGGCTATTTTAGAATTTGGTCAGATTAGGCTTTGTCATGGACCATGACCAAGTCAACCATGATTAGAATTCCAAGAGTGAATGCTAAAAGTTAACTTGGTCTTGCAGTCTAAGCATGGAGTTCTACTTTCAACATCAAGAATAACAATGGTACTTTTCATCATTATGGTAAGGAAAATCACTACATGAGGAATTGTAAAGACAATCTTGTAATTATGAAGGCTAAAAATCTTATTAAAAAATTTGTTTCATGTGTGTTTATGATTGAATAAAGATAAAGTGATAATACAAGTTAGTAATAAAGTAATGGTTAATGCATTAACTTTTCCAAATAGGCTGATACTAGAACTTGATATTTGATTTAGCACTTTCTAGAGACATCATATCCATTTTTTAATGGATTTAGATTTATTATTTAAGGCAAATTTAATTCATTTTATAATAATGGTGGTTATTATGGATCTGATACTTAGATAAATTTGGTTTATATATACATGATCATGAAATGTCCAGGTGCAATATAATAGCAAGAACATATTAGATAATCAATATTCATATTATTGATGGCATTGTAGATTAGGTCATATCAATGAAACAAAAATCATTAAGTTACATAAAGAAGGATATATGATCCTTTTGATTATGATTTAAATCAAACTTGTAAAGTTTGATTATTGGATAAGATGACTAAAACATCCTTTACTCAAAGAGTGAGAGATCTAATGAATTGTTATGTCTAATATATGTAGATGTATATAGACCAATAATGATTCGTGTCATAGAACATGTTTCGTCAATGATGACATATTGAATATGGTTATGTATATTTGATGAAATTCTGAATCATTTGAAAGGTTCAAAGAATTTATAAATAAAGTTGAAATATAAATTGAAAAGAGTATTAAGATACTTCGATCAGATCGAGGTGGTGAATGCTTCAGCTAAGATTTTAAAATTACCTAAAAGAGAATGAGATTCTCTCATAGTGGACACCTCCTGGAACACCACAACATAATAATATTTCTGAAAAGAGAAATTGAACTTTATTGGATATGGTGCAGTCCATGATAAGTTATATAGACCTTTCACCTTCATTCTAGGGTTATGCCCTGCAAACTACTGCTTACCTTTTAAATGAAATGCCAGGAAACCAATATTATCATACTTAAAGATTTGAGAAATGATGTTTATGTGACACGTATTATATTTGAAAAGATGGGAGCTAAGTTAAATAAATATAAGTTCATGGAATATCCTAAAGAAACTATTGGATATTATTTATATCATCCCGTTGAGAAAAAATATTTATCTCAAAACATGTTACCTTTCTAAAGAGATAATTTGTTCTTAAAATGAGTAGTGGGAGGATAATAGAACTTGAACAAGTTCAAGAACCATAAAGTGATAGCTAAATGGAACTTAAGCATGAGGCTATAACATTGGATATTCAGTCTGAAGCTCAAGAAACATAAGAACTCCTCTATAGATCTGGTAGGACAAATCATGCATCAATAAGATATGGACTTCTCATGGAAGTTGAAAATGAAAAGTTACTCATACTTGATATTAATTATAAGGAACCAATATCTGGTATTGATTATAAGAAAGGGCTTGAGGTCATGAAATCTAAAATGAATTCCATATACACCAACCAAGTATAAACCTTGATTGATCTACCTGAAGGGATAAAACCAATTGGATGTAAATGGATATTTAAGAGAAAGACTCACATTGATGACAATATACAAACGTATAAAGCTAAACTAGTTGTAAAAGGTTACAAACAAAGACAAATAGGTTAACTTTGATGAAACCTTCTTGTAGTAACTATATTAAAATCCATAAGGATTTTGCTTGATAAAATTGCATGCCATGATGATGAGATTTGTCATATAGATGTCAAAATTAGATTCCTGAAAGGGAGTCTTCTAGAAGATATGTATGTGACACAACCTGAAAGTTTTGAATCTAAGGAATTTGCTAATAAAGTACGCAAGATATAAAAATTTATTTATAGACTTAAGCAAGCTTTAAAGAGTTGGAATATCTATTTTGATGAGATAATTAAAAAGTTTGATTTCATAAAAAATACAGATGAGCTTTGTGTTTATAAAAAGTTTTGTATGAATAGAGTCATTTTCTTAATATTATATGTAGACGACATATTATTAATAGGAAATGATATTTCTAGTTAGTAAAGATATGGTGTCCAAGAATTCCTCCATGAAGGATATGAAAGAAGTAACCGATAAACTAGGAATAAAAATCTATAGAGGTAGATCTAAAAGGTTCCTTAGATTATCTCAATCTACGTACATATATAATTGTTAGTATATATGTCATGAGCCAATATGTTGGTTACAAGTGGCATTGACTTTATTTATCTTTAATATTTATCGAATATTTCATTGATAAATTTAATATTTGATTAATGAATCTATAGTAAATATAAAGTTCTTGGGACAAAAATACTTTGCAAATAAAATTATATAGTTGTTATAATTATAAGATTAATATTGCATCAAATCATTGTTCCTAAATATTTTTGGTCAATGCTTTACTAAGAATGGATATTAATTAAAGTTGTTAAGACTGGTACATATCATGTTCTATTCTTTATGAAAGAAAATTGTTGTTCTTATAAACTAAGTATGAGGGATATCTAGACTAATATGCAGGTGCTTGTCAGATGACATGTATATTGAAATGACCCGCATGAGAATCTCATATAAAGAGATTATTTGTGTATATGAAAAGACTCGTGTGACAGTTATATAAGTGATCTTTAGATTTGAGAATACTAAGTTATCTTATATAAAAAAAAATTTATGCTTTGATCCTGCTACACATCCTAATTAAGGGTAACAAATAAGAAAATATTGAGTATAACAAAAACTATATGATGATATTTGAGTGATCAAAAGAGAATTCATCACCCCAAGTGAATTAGGGAAAATGTTTCACATGTTCTCAAATAGTACTGATTGTAAATCCTTACGCAAGGTGAAATGAGATTTGAAAATAGTTTCAAATCTTATTCAAAGAATCAATGACTATGGTGTTGAGAACAAATATGATATGACATAGTCGACACACTTCATGCTATAATATCTAAATTGAAATATTTTTTTTTTTATAAAGGGATAATAATTATTCTGAGAAACTAGTTATTGAAAGGTTAAGTCAAACTATTTGTAACTTTGCTAATATTTAGGAATCATGACAAGTTGCTAGTCCCCGAGGGGCGTAGCGTGATGGCAAAGGGTTTGAGATCTGCACAGCAGGTCTCGAGTTCGAGTCAGGGCGTACACCTCTTGTAAGAGCCTAGGACAGCCGGGGTTTTACTCGCTCATCTGGGTCCACAAAGTGTGCTTTCTGGAGGGTGGGGTTTTCTCGAATCCAAAAAAAATGACAAGTTGCTAGACATTATACTTGATCTTCAAATATAAATCAATCAATTATTGAGTTGATAATAAATTAATTTGTTTAATTTATTTAATTCTATTTTATTTAGGATTGTGATTTATTTTGGGCCAACTTATTAGAGAACCTAACGGGCCACACACATAAGAACCATTGGTTAGAAATTAAAATGAGATGATTAATCAAGTATGACTTGATGATAAATACGTTTTAGAAATTGAAAACCATAGGTAATTTATATAGGAAATTACAATTCTATCTAAAAAAATCAAGTAGGGACTTGATTGAATAAGTTTCTAAAAATATTCTAAAATAATATATGTGGTATTAGTTATAGGGAAAATTGATATTTTGCAATTTATAGGGTTTTCAGGTTTTCTTATAAATAAAATGTTATACATCTTATTTCTAAAGTACTATGTAGTAAGTAGTACAAAAAAACTATGTAAGTTACAGAACACTTAAAAAACCCAAAACAAAAGAGCTAGCACTCAAAGGGATCTTGGAACTCCTGAAGAAATTTCAAATTTATCATTTCTACTATGCATATATGTTTTAGGAAGCCCAACAATATTATGTTAAAACAGTTTAACATAGAAAAATCCAAAAGATGATACTTACCTATTTCGTATAGAATTCCTCTCTCTAAAGATATGTGCTTTAAAACAAAAATTGAGAGAGATAAGATGAAAATGATTCCATATACTTTGGATATATGATCCATAATATATATGATGTTATGTACAAAACCAAATGTATCGTATGCTTTAAATAGAACAAGTAGATACCAATTTAATCCAAGTGAATGTCACTAAAAGATAGTTAAAAAAATATTTTTCTAGTACTTGAGAATTAAGAATGTTTTTTTTGTTCTATAGAGGAGATGAACTAGTAGTTCATAATTATTTGAATGCTAGTTTTCAATCAGATATTGAAAAAAAAAATCCAATCGGGTTATATTTTACTTTAAATAATGATGGTGAGTTGGAAGAGCTCTAAATAAGATATCAAAGTAGATTTTACAACTAAAATTAAGTACATATCTACGTTTGAGAGGATAAAAGAGGTTGTTTAGATCAAGAAGTTTATTATTAAACTAGGTGTGGTTCCTAGCATTATTGATTTTGTAGCTTTATATTGTGATAACAATGGAGCCATTGCACAGGCAAAGGAACCAAAGTCTCATCAATGATCGAAAAATATACTTAGACAATTTTATTTTATTAGAGAATCATGAAAAAGAAAAGATGTAAAGATAGAGTGAGTACCTAATAAAAAGAATCTTGTAGATCATTTTACTAAGTCACTATCCCAGTAAAAACATTATCGTCAAGTAAAGCAATATGATATTTATACATGTGTGATTGGCATAGTACAAGTGGAAAATTATTTGTACATATGCTCTATAACCAATCAATTGTTACACGTCATATTGAATTTGTTCATGTAAACATATCTAATTCTTAATAAAGACTTTGATATTTATCAAATATCTAATTAATGAATCTAGAGTAAAAATAAAGTTCTAGGGACAAAAATACTTTACAGAGAAAATTATAAAGTTTATAATTATGAGATTTATATAGCATCACAATATTATTCCTAAATGTTTTTAAATAATTGGGGAATAATAATTACACTAAGAAATTAATTATTGAAAAGTTAAATCAAACCATTTATGATTTTTCCAATATTTAGGGAATCATGGCAAATTATAGGTATTATACTCGATCTTTAAATATAAATTAGTCCATTGTTAAATTGATAGTAAATTAATTTATTTAATTTATATAATCCTATTTTATTTAGGATTGTGATTTATATTTGGATCAACTTATTAGGGAATCTAATGGGCCACACACATAAGAACCATTGGTTAAAAATTAAAATCAAATAATTAATCAAGTGTGACTTGATTGTAAATAAGTTTTAGAAATTAAGGATTAAAATGTAATTTATAAAGAGAATTACAATTCTAGACCTAGAAAAATCAAGTAGAGACTTGATTGAATAAATCTCTAAAATTATGTTGAAATATTATATGTGATATTATTCAAGGGAAAAGTTGATATTTTATTATTTATAAGGTTTTGAGGTTTTCCTATAAATAAAATATTATACCTTTTTTTTTTTTGAGAAAATAGTTTAGTACAAAACACTTGAGATTTAAGAAAAGAGAGCTAGCAGTCAAAAATATAGCAATTCATTTTTTATAAAAAAATTTAAAAGATTTTTTATTGGTGATTTATGTGGATCAATATTAGAAACTTGACATTTAAATAGTTAAATAGTAAGTGATTTATAATAGATTATTCTTAAATCAATTATTCAAAGTTGGAAATAACTTCTGATGATGATTGAGTAATTTTTATATAAACTTTAAATAACTGAAATCTTTGAAACTCTGACAAATATATATATAATGGAAGTCACTTGCTTCGCGATGCCAATACAAGAAAATACTTTTGGCCTTGTTCGCCAACTTCTTTGACAACTCCAGATCTTCTATCAAAGATTACTAACCTTCTCCTCCAAAGGCTTAAAGCAAGAAACAACTCTTGTTCTCCTTCAGCAACCTCTCAGCCCCACGATCAGCATGAAAAGCAAGTTGAGGAATATAGAGAACCATCAACTGATTTCTCAGACACCCAATTTTCTGATTTCCTTGATGATCACGAATATTAAACCATGTGCAACGATAATATACATATCGCTAAAGGAAGTGCAATTGGTGGCACGACTACAGTTCTTGAGTCATGCTTTAAAGAGAAAGAAGATGGTAGGGGAAAGGAATTGGCTTTGACTATAACAGGAATGATGTAGTACGGTCCTCTAGCGGTGATGGCAACAACTTGGGTGGTGAAGGGGAAGAAGATGGTGAAGGGGAAGAAGATGGTAAGAAGGGACCGATATCGGAGCTCTGGATTCCCATTTTGTTGATAATGTCGAGTTTTATTGTTACAACTCTCCTTTCGAGATTGCTGAAGAGATTGAAGAGCCAGTGGAGCCAGAGTACTAAGCAGATGAGCCTTCAATGCTTAAAGCGGCCCTGAAGAGATTGAAGTATGAGAGGAAGTTCTCTCAGCTTCTCTTCATTCTTTTAATAGAATTCCTGAACGCTTCTTTAAAGTTGGAACTTGGAACGAAATGCCAAGGGGAAAGGAAATTCAGATCAATTAGCCAAAATTCGGAATACATGTAACAAGAAGAAAGAGGAGAATAGATCAAAAGAAGAAAGCATGGAAATGATGCAGAAACAGGATGAATACTTGCAAAGCTCAATCGAAATGGGGTCTTCTTCTTCCTCTTCTTTGAGCAATGACGGGGAATTCTCTTTGGAGCACTCTTGATCTACCACCAATCTGTTTCATCAACTAAATGGTCGAGGATCTTCATTCCATACGCATTTCATGCTCTAATTAACTACACAACATTCCATTCTGGTAAGTGCTGAGCTTCAGATTTTTTTTGACGTAATATTAGCTTTCTGGAGAACAACAGAAAGTATCTTACATCAATTTCAGAAGTCATTAACAGTTAAAGAAAATTCAGATGTATAGAGCCCCTGAAGCATTTGAGGCTTGATCGCATCATCCAGACTGTAAGCAAAAATTACCATGTCTCCGTTTTGCTCTTTAAATTCTTAACCGGTGATAACTTCGAAAGGATTAGTGGGATAACTGTCATGAATTCTAGTTCTTATTGTCTAGTAAGAAAATCTAAAGATGCAAAGGAAAACGTTTTGCAGGAGTTCAGGAATCTGGACTTTAGCACTTGAACATGAAACTATTTCAACTTTTTAATAAAGATTTAGCTGACATCAAGATGCAAGAAAAAGCCAAGCATGAAGTTGAATCCTAATGGAAAGCTTATGGATCTTAGTTTTTCCTCGGTAGATTCTTTTCTAAGAAGATAGCAGAGCAATTAAGTGTATGATATTATTTCAACTGATGAAAACAAACTGCAATTAGCAAAACCGATTCTGTATGATCTCCACTATCTTCTTTTGGTAGGATGGAACATTTGGATTGACAAACCATGACTCTAAGAAAGTATTTCTTGTCATCCGAACACATAAAACAACAGGATAGAAAAAGAAAGCACTGAGGCAGCAAGTAAAATTGTCGAGTGAATGCTGCATTTCACTGGAACAGCAGCAGCACAACTGTTACCCGCAGGCAAAAATGAATTAACAAGTGCAATCAAACCCTAATTTCAAAACTTCGCAACTTTACAGGCTTGGACATGGCAGAACACCCAAATTTGCATGCTTGTTCAGGCGTTTAGTCCATCATCCTGCACTGAAGTCAGGGTGAAGAAACTAGGACCTCAAAGTCATAGCTCATAGTTTGTAACATATAGTTCGAAAAAATAATTGCATGCACAATTATTGTTACAATAATGTCATAACTTCATGGAAAACAACTAGATTTGGTTAATCCTTTCCTAGAAATTATAAAAAGAAAAATTCCTCATTGGTCACATAACTTTGAGGGAAATCCTAGTTAAGATAAAACCACTTTACGTAACAAAGACTACTGGTGATTTTACCCACAGCACAGCAGGATGTTGGCCTCAAACAACTATTACCCACATAAAACCAAGGGAAAATTTTAAAGGTAAAGACAGGCTCAGGTCGAGAAGCTATATACATCACGAGTGAATTCCTATTCACATGCATGACAAGAGATCCGTGGGCAATGGTCCTCTCAAAAGCCTACCTACAGGACCCGGAGCTGAGCAAGAAAAGCTGCACAAAGATCCAAAAAGAGAAACTGCGGGCCTTGTACTCTTTGCAAGTCCAGCAGGTACTTCTCATCACGAGTTTTGTATAGCTGTTCAAAACCATTGCAATAGCACAAATATTAGTAAAACCTTCAATCTTAGCCATCAAACTCTGGAAATCAGCTCAATACAATAATCTACAAAGCTACTGACATGAAAAATGATCCTTTATCAGCACTGCACATTTACAGTCGTCTATATCAAAACAATATTTTGAGCATCTTAAAACTAAAAAAAATAAAGCAATCTCCATTATTGTCTTTTGTCCACCCACTGAACCCAACAAATGACAAACTTTTTCTTTACGAGTTCTTTCTAGGAGGATCGAAATGCAATAGTCAAAGAAGCAATCAGAATGGTTAACATTACCTGCACTTCAAACTTGACCACATTTGGTGAATTAGTGACTCCATCATTTTCAATAATGGTGGGTTCATCCCCAAAGAAATGATTGGTGTGCACTGGATCATTAACCATTCCTTCATGGTGACCAGGAGTGCCTGGAATCCACCTGCACTTCATATTGTACTGACCAATTTTCTTCCAGGATACATTCAGTTCTTGCAAAGCTCTGAGAACTTCTGTCATTATTTCACGAGGGTGGGCTCGAGACTGTCAAAGTGTAGGGGGAATATATGATCAATTATAATTGTAACATAACCACAGGTAGTCTTAATAAAGCTGTTCACACCATCATTTCACATGTTCTACAAACTACATGGCTTGAACAATTGCCTAGACTTCCCAAACAAAAAGGGCTAAACAAGTAAAACTCCACATTCCTCAAATATCATGTCACTTGTATATGACCTTGGACTCTTTTCCAGATCAAACCCCCTTGATTCACACTAGAAATTGGCTCTTAGCATTCTACCATTGGAAACACCTAAAGAGCAAAGAAACTTAACCTGGAGTCCAAGAGCCCATTTCCTCTCTACTAGGAACTGTGATTTCAAACCCATTCCTTGATAATCCATGAATCCTGGAAGGCGGTGTCCACCAGCTGGAGAAGAAGATTCATTCTGTTGCATTCCATTGAATGCACATTCCTATAAAATTCAGAACAAAAAGGGTCAAAATGATTATGGAAACAAAAAAGGGTCCAATGTTTTTATCCTGGTCAAATGAAAAAAGGAAGTGAAGAAATATAATGGAAAGCTTGTTAAGAGGAAAATGTCACCATTGATCAAAAAATGATTGAAACAGTAGTGCACAGAGTACTATCCCACCTCAGCCATCACACCCAAATATGGCATGCCAAAATTTAGAGGTCCCAAGTCTCTTTTAAAAAATCATTATCGACTCAATATGACTCCCTATACATAAAATACAATGAGGAAACATTTTCTTCTTCTCTAAAGTAGACTTGGGAAACCAAACGCACCATAGTTTCTTGGAACTCAGCTCCAAGATATCCATTGGAAACACGAAATCGATTATCCAGTAACAAATAGTAAGCAACAGTAGCCTGAAAAATCCATGGTAAGTGATGAGACCATTTCGATTATTGTATACAAAAGGAGTTCTAATAGACCAATCACAGAGTTTCAGAAGGACCAAACCTCATTTTGCATTCTGTTGCGAAGAGATTCAATTAGCTGGTTCCTGTCAAATCCCATGTTGATCACTTCTTGGAGAATTTCCTCATCAATCTGAGCAATGACAGTCAATGGTTCACTAAATTGCTTGACAAATCTCTTCATACATATACAATAAAAATATAGACTGAACCTTTTTAGCTTGTTGCATTGTATCTGGTGGGGGCACGGCCAAATAACGGGGAAGGCGAGCTTGGAACCATTGATGTTGACGAATTTCAGGAATGGTCATTCGCTTCATTGGATCAACCACAAGCATCCTTGGGATAAGATCTCTTGCTCCAGGTGATAAATGGCTGGGAAGAGTGTATATCCCACCCTAAAGACATAGATAGAGAACACAATAGGTTAAATCCATGGACCACTGAAATATGATAAAATGATCCTAATCTTAGAGATCTCATGATCACCCATTAACGGAAGTTGTTTGATGGCAAGCTCCTCAATGTTACAAGCCATGGACACACTACTTTTCTTAATAAAACAGGATTTATATTCTTAAATCGAACTCCGACACATGCTAGGTGAGCCATCGAATGCAAGAGAATCTACATGGCAGAACAAGCCATAAAGAACAAGTAATGTGACATGGGTCACAGCTGGACAGTCAGTGTACTATGTTAGAGAACTTATAACCAACTCAAAAGCTTAAGATGGGCACTTCCCCTTCACATTATAAACCATGCCAATACTCTTTATTTTAAATTGTGTTATTTTTTATCTGAATACCTAATAATTTAGAAAATCAGTAATTCCAAGACCAGTAAATAAAGTTAACAAAATGATAATATTACTATACAGTAAATTTTTATTAGAAAAACAATGAGAAGGGAACTAACTGCTGAAGTAAGATGGTCATGTCATCCAGGAAAAAAAAAAACCAACAAAACAAGTGAGGTCCATTGAAGCCATGCATGCAAATTATATTGCAGGGTCTTCAAATCTAAGAAAAAAGTTTCAAAAAACAGAACTGAACTCTGGGATCCAGAGCAGTCAGCAGAAATGCAAAATTCAAGTCCAAGCATGCATAACTGGATCTGTAAGATAAGTAATAAATAGAAATAAGTCTACAAACTACTTAGACAATATTCCAAAGATGTTGATGATCTAAAGCCATGAAAAGCATTATGTGAAAGGTCATTATTAGGCATGCACTGATCTTAGTGAAAAGAATTCCCAATACCTTTATTTTCTTAAAGAGGTTGGGAATGTTTTCATCATCGAAAGGTAGTGTGCCGCAGAGAAGAGCATACAATATAACACCGCAGCTCCATACATCTACTTCAGGTCCAGCATACAATTTCCCAGAAATCACCTACAAAATAAATATATCAACAAATAATGCAGAAATTAACCTTAAAGTTAAAACCAATACAAGGGACAACTGTATTTTGCATGAAAAAGAAGGGCGTCTTCGTTTTATCAATTAAATGTTTATAAATCCATTAACAAGTAATACCACAACTCCATACCTCTGGGGCGGCATAGTTTGGGCTTCCACAGCTTGTCTTTAGAAAATGACCATCTCGCATTATATTGCTCAGCCCAAAATCAGCTATCTTCACATTCCATTTAGAATCCAATAACAAATTCTCAGGCTTAAGGTCTCTGTGAACAACCATATTCCTGTGGCAATATTCCACACCAGAAATTATCTGCACCGAGAAAGAATTTGGCATACTGTAAATGAAGATAAATTATAAGAAATTTGTGATGCATATTAGTAGGCAATACTACCTGCTGGAAGAAATTGCGTGCCTCATCTTCCTGCAATCTACCCTTCTCCACGATATAATCAAAGAGCTCCCCAGACTTCACATGCTCCATGACAACATATATGTCAGTCGGTGTTTCTATAACCTCATAAAGTCGTATAATGTGAGGATGCATAAACAATCTCAAGATTTTGATTTCTCTTCTCACTGCAAAAGGGAAGACAACAGAGGGCATAAGCCCATGAAATTGAGCTGCAACAATCCTTGAAAATTTGAACAAAACTATCACCCACAAGGAAAAGAACAAAACCTTACTTAAACTCCCTAGAAAAATGTTTAAATAACTTCATATATAAATCTTGATGGTCTCAGTATAGCATTTTTCATTTAAAGTTTCAAATGGCCTCCTTTTAGTCATATAAATGCTATTACATTTACTATGGAAAGAAATCATCCATTCACATCACAAATAGGAGCATCCATCATTGAAGTTAATGGAACAGCAGATTACCCAATCACATCTACTTGTTTTGATAGAAAAAGAGTCACAGGCAATACATACCTTTTTCTTCCATATCCATGTTTTTTATCTTACGGCGGTTAAGTATCTTGATGGCAACTTTGTGCCCCGTCAAAGCATGCTCTGCTATTTTCACCTTGCCAAAGGAACCGATTCCAAGTGTTTTACCAAGCTTATAATTTTGTAAATAAATATCCACACTACTGCTGCCTCTGTAAGATGACCCATCCATTTGCCTATTCAAAAGGAAAGGAAAAAGCAGAAATTCAGAGAAACGTGAAAGCAATTACACAAATATATCAGTGTTGTATATATGCACTAGCATGTTGAGGTGGCTTTAGAACTGGAACATAAATACAAACATTTCAGCATGGCATTTCAAGGAAACTGGTTCATTATTAATAAAAGAAGTTGGCTTTAAAAGAAACATTTCATACATGCATAGAAATCTCCTCCTTCAGGCGATGACATAAAAGCTAACACATATGAAACAATCAACAACCCAATGGGTTGCTCAAAATAAATTATGAAAACCTGATATGGAAATTTTAGTAGCACGCTAGGAACAGTTGCATCAAGAACAACTATCTGTACACTCTACAGGTCTCATTGTTGATAAAATCCATGTGTTGTGAGCATGGAATCAAATAATTGCCTTGAAAGGAAATCAGAGGGGTGGGATTCCACTATTCAGTGAACGAGGAACGATTTCAGAATAAAACCTCTAACAGCCATTGATGGCCAGTAACAGACGTTGATTGCTCAACATGTTGTGGCCATTTCATTTGAAAACTATCGATGTATTACTTCTGGGAGATAATTGAAAGAATCTCTTAGCTATGCATGTACTAAGCTCAGTTGCCAATAATCAGGTAATAAGGTAACATGCGTATGTTCCATGAAAACTAAGGTATTTACTCATTTAAAGTATCAAAATTGTCATTTATATAGTAAAACTGTTAAAACCTACGCACTAAACAACTCAGCAACAGCCATTACCATTACCTAACCCGCAATCGCCACGGAGTAGCGATCCTAACCAAAATTTAAAACCATGGCTGTGAGCCCCATCAGTGGAATTTCCCACGATAATTTCTCCAACAGTGAGATCCATCTAAATATTTTAATAAACAACTGCTCTTAATCTACCGTAAATAAATTCTACTGTCTAAGTAGTTTCCCCAGTTCCCTAAATTTTGAAGAAACAAGAACACCCCATGAATAAAAAAGCACACCCATAAGTAGTCATGCATGGCTGAGATCACAAACAATTTCAAAAACCCCTTTCAGTTTTTACAAAGCAGTGAAATTTTACAAAATTGTTACTCCCAAGAATTTCATAAATCCCAAGATTTCACATTTCCAAGCATGACAGCTTAATCACTCAATTAATTGATGATTTCACCCAATTCAATTAACATGCCAGTGCATTTCGTAGCCCTAATTTGAACAACTCTCAACTTTAAAAAGAAGAGAAAAAATAAATGAAAAGGAGAATGGGAAATTATCAAAATCATATCAAATTAAGCTCGAATTACAGAGAAAAGAAAAGAAAAAAGAAAACAAGAAATGAAATTCTTAAATCAAGTAAGGAACCCCAGCTTCCCACAGATCTTACAATCAAACATAAAAAAGTCAAACATCTTACAATCGAAGACATACACAGAGACGTACCGAGAATGGGAGAATCTGTCGCTAAAGTCGCAAAACCGAGCTAAAAAAAAGACAACAAGAGGCAGAAACAGAGATTCTAAGATTTTATAAAGAGACAGTTCTAATCATCGATTAACGTGATTACTTTGTAGTTAGACTTAGGAGATCAATTTACTTTTGTTGTTAATCCTCTCTCTCTCCCCCTCATTTGCTAATTCTCTCTGATTTAATTACAGATTCACCTCCGAAGACAGCAAAATCTTCTTTTTTTTTTCCTTTCACTTTCTCGACCTTACTTGCCCTTATAATCATTGGTTGATGGCAGTGGTGTCCTATGTTGGGCATTGAAATAATGTTTAGGTGTTGAGGGTAAATTTGGTAATTTAAAAATGAGATGGTTAGCGTGGAGGGTGTTATGGTAGATTCTCTTTTCTCTCCTAGAAAGCGGTACGATCATCGGTGAAAACGTTCGCAACTTTGTATGTCAACGCAACGAGTTTTTTAGCATTATTATTAAATTCTAAAATATACTCATTTAAAAACAAAATCAAACTTTTTTTATTAATATATTTTTTTATTTTTATTAATGAATACAAGGATTTTAACTAAAATTATTGTTTCTATTAAAAAAATAAATATTTTATGATTGTTAAAATAATTTTAAAAAATATTAAAATAGCATATTCTTTATTTTATATGTGATTAAAAGTTAAAAATATCACAAATATAATAAAATTATATTAAAAATTTTAAAAATAAAAATAAAATTTTATTGAAAATTTATATTAGTATTTAAAAATTATATCTAAACTAAAAAATAAGCAAAAGTGTAAAAACAAATCTTGATTGCCAAAAAAAAAAAGAAAAAAAGAAAGGACATAAAAGGGCCTGACTCAGAAGAATTAGACAGGAACGAAATATTATAGCCAACAGCATTCAAACCCGCGATCTATACCCCCTCTCAATCATGCGCACCTCAGCCACCTCAGCTATGATATAAAATTGTTATAAAATAATTTTGACGTAATTCCTGTTTATTTCTGTATTTTAAAAGTATTTTTGATAAAATTTTAAAAAAAATTATTTTTTTATTAACTTCAAATTAATATGTTTTTAGTGTTTTCAAATCATTTTGATATGCTGATATAAAAAATGATTTTTTAAAAATAAAAAAATATTATTTGCATGTATTTTGACACGAAAAGCTATTTAAAAAGCAACCGCAACCACACTGCCAAACACACTTGTAGTTTAACAAGGTTAGATCGTGCGTTTACCTTTTAAAAATTATAAATCCAAGTTTTATAAAATTTAGGTTTACAAATGATTTATATAATTATTAATTTTAAAATTTATAAAATTATTTAAGATACGGACAAACAAACCCGAACAACAATATTAATAAAAAAAAGTATTATAAAATGATCAAACAAAATAAATTAAAGTATTTCACTGGTTATATTAACAGTATTATGATTTAATCCATCTTATTTAATATATAATTAAAAAGAATTAGTGTTTATTATTGATTGTAAATTCACAGTAAAATAATTGATTTATTTTTTAAAAATATTAAAAATTAGATTACATATAAAGATGGAATAATACTTTTACATTTTGTTGCACAGTATAATTACATCCATGAAAAAAAAAAGGCTTATGTCTAGAGCATTATTAAATTTTCATATTTTTAGTGTAATTATCAAATTGCCTTGGGGTCAAATTTCTTTTTCTAAGGGAAAGGGCATTTGGTTTTTCAAACCTCGGTTTTTTTTATAATTATCACATGAAATCAGAGATATTCTAAATTTTTATAACATATTTATACAATCGAATAATTATTGGGAACAACCTTTTCTTGCTCAAAGTTAAGGGGTATTTTCAGTTTTTTAACATCGTGTTTTTTTTTTTAATTATCACGTGGGTCAACCTAACTTACTAATTTTACTACATGATTTTGAGACCATGATAACCTCCACATAGAAATATTAAATAAAAAAAATAGAGTTTAACTCCTGAGCAAACTAAATGATGAAAGACGAAACTGAAAAAAAAATCAATTTAAAAAAACACGTTGAAAAACAAACTTGAGTCAACTTAGATTAACTTGATTAGCTCATGACTTAAGATATAAGATTAGGATAACCTCATAGAAAAAAAAAACAAGATAAAATAAAATCATGAAACTCAAGGTCCAATAATTTAATGTCGAAAGATAAAATTAAAAAAAAATTAGTCCTAAAAAAGACTGAAGTAAATCAGTTAATATTCAAAACTTGTGAATGGGATCATGAATCCGAGATTATCCTATAGAAGAAAAAATATGAAAAAATCACGAAGCAAAATTTTTAATCATCCAAAGTTAAAAAAAACAAAATAAATAGCAATACAAAAAATAAGGACCAAATATGATATAAAAATTAAATGACAGAAAATAATGAGGGACTAAATTGAAAAATAAAATAAATTAAGAAAAAAGATTAAAAAATAGTAATTAAAAGAATGAGACCCAAATTGAATACAGAAATTAAATGAAATAAAATATTAAGGGATAAAATTAAAAAAAAATCAACTTATAAAAACAATAAAAGCAAAATAAATAACAATAAAAAAATAAAAACCAAAATTTATTTTTTAAAAGGTTAGTGCAAAATTCAAGGCACTTTGAAAAAAAATAATTAAAATATTAGTGCACTTTGTTTTAAATTAATTTTTTTAATGTTTTTATATTATTTTGATTTATTAATATTAAAAAAAGAAAAAAAAGAAAAACATTGTTTAAAAACAGGTAAGCAGGAGGGAAGGACACCATATGCTGCTTCTAAAAAGTTTAGTTATGTGTTTTATATGTTTTTGTTTTTCATGGAAACTAAACTATTCTCAAATGTTTTTCCTCTGTTTCTAAACAAAAACTTGTGCTTTTGTGCTCATCGGGAACAACCTTCAAGTGCTGGTTCTGCCACTGTAAATCCTGACTGATACGGGTTTCAAGTTCTATTAAGGAAGACCTTTTCTCTATTTGTTTGAATGCATGGTGGTCTTACTTGGTTTGCATGTCCTTCGCATTCATCTGTTTTTTACCGATATGAAGATCTTAATTTATCTTTTAAGATCTTAATTCATGAGAGAAATCTGAGCTTTTTTTTCTATGTTACGTTCTCTTCGACTAGATCATCACTGTCCTTAGAGTACATTTTCTTTCGCAAGGTTTGCTTGCTCTTTCCTTTTTGGCTGGTTTGTATCGCACATCCTTCTTAATTTTCCATTGTCGTTTGGTTCACTCCTTGATTATTTTTTACCTTGATATTGCTCCTTGTGAGTTTTGATCTCTTAATTATTAAATTTTTTTCTAGCTACCAACACCAGGCTGCAGATCTTACATTCATCTTCGTTTTGAGTGTGTTTACAGTTTTTTTTTTTTTTTTAATGATAAAGCTGTTTGCATAGCACATGTAACAAAAAAATATATTATGTTGGAAGATCGACCTTTTTTTTTAAATGTTTTTGGAGGTCAAATAGTTAGTGTAAATTCCAGTTATGAATAGCTGCCACTACCAATAAGCAACGAACTGTAGTAAATTTAGCTATCAAAATAAAAGTCTGTGTAGTCAGCTCCTTCAACTTGAGTGAATCTTCGTACTAGCTATTCCATCAGCTTTATATTTAATTTTGTAAACCTAGAGTCAATGCATGTTTTGTCTGAGGAAGACGTTCAAGGGTCCAGGTATTGCTGGCTTTCAATGCTTGAATCTCATTTTGCATGCCTTCTTTCCAGCGAAGATCTTGATTATCCTGTGAAAAATTACATGGCCCATCTACAGAAGAAGAAATGGCTACTAGAAAAGCCTTGTTGGAGGGTGAAAAATGATTGCATGTCATTACAGATGAAAAAAGGGTCTTTGATCGTGCATGTCGAGTAAACAAAAAGAGATAGTTGAGAGCTTACATTCAATGAATTATTGGGAAAAGAGGGCTTTTAAATTTGTAACTGTGCCACTGTCACTCTGCATTTATCGTGCAGCTGCATGCTTAATTTCTCCCCTAGATTTTTAACAAGCCATTGCTGCATTTTTTCTTTAACATGACTTCATGGGAACCATACTGTGCATCACTTTCTCACGTTTGCAGCTAACTTTTGCGCCGTCTCTTTGTTGCAGGCTAGAAGAAATGGCTAGCAGGATTGAACAGAACACCTTCAAAGATAAATGGGCAACCCTCCCTGCATTTTCACTATTTTTTTGTCAGCCGATTTTGTGGCTTTGTTATGCCTAACGTTGTTGCTTTTAGAACACTATGACTTTTGCTCTTTTGATTGACAGTTGTTTAGTGTTCTGGTTAGTTTGTGCATATTTTTATTAATTTTACGGATTCTGAAATTAACGATTATGTAAATTTCTGATGATCCTGAGATTTGTGGAACTCGAATTAATCTTTTAATTTGCTTTGTTTTTTAATTTGCTTTGTTCTTTGTGATGCTAAGTAACTTTTATTTTAATTTCTTGTTGTTTACCTTGAGAAATTATTAAATTAAATTTTAAAAACCCAATAATAATTGATTTTAAATTAAAAAATATGTTTTTATTATCATCCCTTGTACTCGATGGAACTATGGTAGGATACGAAATACATCTTTGATGCCATATATTAACTTTATGTAGTAAAAATTCAAAACATATAACATTGAGTTTCAAGGCCGGAGATTGAAATTCATCAAAAATACTTCAATTGCCTCCGTTTTTAACTTTATATTATTATTATTATTATTATTATTATTATTATTATTATTATTATTATTAAGGATTCCATGGTCGAAATATTAATGAAATGTATTATAAAAGGACTTTATTAATTAATCGTATTAATAATAAAAAGAACCAAGTAATTAAATTCCAATAATAGATAAATGTGGCATTTATTAAGCATCCTCCTCGAAAGGCAAAGACTAAGTTGCCTAGCTTAAGCGATTCTAGTTGTAGAGGACATTAGTACGTGGCGCGCGGTGGATGCATTGATCTATTGTTCTCCGACATTAGATCAAATGTTTAGCTAAAGTTTATTTTTTATTTTCTTTATATCTCTTAATTAGTCCTTAATAATAAAGTTCCATCCTATTCATAAAAGAAAAATGTTAATTTGGCAAGTCTGAATGACATCTATGATGATAATATCATTGGATATGAATATTAGGGGTGAGCAAAAAAAACCGAAAACCCGATTAAACCGAGAAAATTGAAAAACAAATAACCGAAAAAACCGAACCGTGAAAAAAATTGATGAAACCGATTAAAATTTTAAAAAACTAACCGGTTCGGTTCGGTTTCGGTTTTATAAGCTTGAAACAAAAAAAACCGAATTGAACTGAACCCAAACCGAAAAAAACCGGAAAAAAACCGAGCAAAACCGGAAAAAACTGAGCCAAATCAAAAAACCAAACCGAAACCGGCGGTTTGAACCGGTTTTGGTTTTTTTAAAAAAATTTGGTTTGGTTTTTTTGATAAAAACCGAAGCGAACCGAAAATGATCACTCCTAATGGATATAATAGGTGCGGCTTTTCACTTGTTTCATTATAATTACATACAATTACAACTATATATTAATAACTAAATTGTTAGATGGTTTTAATATATATGTATTTCTCACAATTCATGGTGGATTTTAATAATGAATTCTTTTAATTTTGATCATTAATTTTTTTTTATTTCATCCTTTCATGTGTTGGTCTTTGTGAGTTGATGGTTTCTTTACTTTGCATGTGCTTGAGAACTATTTTGATAGGATTTTAGATCTTGATAAGAAGTCAATTTAATGAGATATGATTTTAATTTATAGGATAAAGACACAATTAAAAGAATAAGGACTATACTTAGAAATAAATAAAAAAATAGTTTGGCCTATCTCGAATTCAGTAGAAAAAGTACGATTTAGTCCACATATTCTATGTTGACCTCTTTTTTGGTCCTTTTAGTTTTAACATTTTAAGTTTTTATCCAAAACTTCATTATATTCACGTTTAAGTCCTTATGTTTGAGAGAGAAGATTGAAAGTCGCTGGAAAAAAAAGAGAGACAAAATATTTAGTTGACCACTTTCATGCAACAAATAAATCAATATTGAAGTCAATAGATTTCATTTGATGAGAGGAGTTCTATTAAGGTATTTTTAACCCTTCATCTTGCTGGAAAAAATATATTAGATCTCATAATTATTTATTTGATTGAGTTTTTTTTTTTACATGATTATAGGTTGGTATGAGGTTGAAAACGGGTTTATTGAGATATCTAAAGTGTTTTTTTAGGTATTTTCATGAAAAATAAATTATTGAAAATGAGTTTTTTAGGTCTTTGAAGTCAAACCTTAACTTTCCAGCCATCACAGAATTCAACTAGTAGACAACATTCATATACTTTTTTTTTTGTCATTACCCTTTTTTGAAGCTCAAAAATTTCCATGTATTTTCAAAAATATAAAATTAAATTCATTTAATTTCCATCATTTCATTGTTTTTGATATGTTCATTTATTTTATATTAATTTTTTTTGTGTGACAAGATAGAAAAATACAATAAATATAATAAAATAATAAACAGATAAAAAAGATTGAAAGATTAAAAAAAAAGAATTAAGGTGCAAAACAACAGGAAAAGAAGGAAAATGAACCAAAATGATGAAAAAATAATAAATGGAAGAATCAATCAAAACTGGAAAATTTTAAAGAGATCCTATTTTTTAAAAAAGAAATAGTATAAAACCCTAATATTATTTTTTGAGTTGAGGTTTTTCCTGTTTTGAGAGAAACATAGAAAATATAAATAGAGGAGACTAGATAATATAAATAGAGGAGGCTAGACATAAGAAAACCTACAAAAAAAATCAAAACAGAAAAAAGAAATAATTTAGCCAACTAAAACTAGAGCAAAAGAAAGAAAAAAAACACCCTAAAAAACCAAAACTTACAACAACCCTTTTGTTTTTCCCCTTTTACCAGATCCACCCACGCAAAGTCATATTAGCTCCTCCATCTAACAGTCTTACTCTCGTCTCACCATTAGCCTTCCTCTGCCTAAAACCTAACCACCATCTACACTGAACATGGCAACCAGAAATCTCCATCTTCTTCCTCCTCTCCCTTTAAAGTAGCAACCATTGTCAAACTAGTCTTCCTATTAACACTAATAGCCATCATCCTGAAACCATCTCTCTTTGTTAATTCCACAACTCGGATCACAGACATTATGCTAGTAGCCTCAACACAATATAGGCCCAGTAACCACGACCTTTTCCCCCACCAAAATCACCTTTTTTTCCAACAAAAACAACCCAAAATTATAGTTTTTTTTGTACCACTAAACTCACCAAAAATCACACCATAAAGTCCATAAGTTCTAACAATAAAGACAAAACAAAAGAGTCTGAGTTTTACTGTGTTTTTTTATAGATCAATCTCGATGCATGAAGAATATGTGCCACCATTACAATATATATTCAACCTAATAGTGCATGAAGACCATTGCTTTTAAAGGTCAAATCAACATCCCTAACACATTGAATCATTTATTTTGATTAATATTTAATATGCTATTGGTTTCAGAGTTATGATGAATTTGTGTTTGGTTGATCAATGAGTGAATTTGTTATTGGTATTTTTTATTTGGCCATGTCGTTTGATTTAATTTTGTTTGTAACTAGAAATCAACCCATAAGTTGTAAATTCTATTTAGATTTATCATCAGAAGTGGCATTAAAGGTAAATGATTTTGTATTGTAAATATTAATATAGTGTATATGTTTATGTGCTTTTATTTTTTCCTTTTTTTATGATTGGTATTTTTATCGTAACTCGAGATTGGCTAGGAACTGTAAATCATAATTAAGTTTTATCACAAATGTCACATTAAGGTTAAGTGAGTTATGTATGTAAATATTGATATAATTTATCTTCATATTCTTTTCTTTATTTAATTTGATGTATTTTGTATCCTCATTGTCACTCAAAATCGACTCAGAAATTGTAAATTTTAATTAGGTTTTTCTTTAGATGTCATATTAAAGGCAAGCTAGCGAGTTTATATTCTTGACGAATGTGTATGAATTTTGTTTTGCATTATAACAAGTGAATTTAGGCTAGATCAGCGCAATCCCGTGTAAGCCCATTGAGAAAGAGTGGTGATCTTCATACCATTTTAGACATAACAAAATAAAACAAGCTAAAGCCTAACTAACCAATATCATCCTCTTGGTTCCAAGGCCTGTACTCAAAAAGTGAGTATTAAGCCTTGTTACTAGGCTTAGGTTCCAAATCACTTTCTTAGGTTCGAATAGTCTAACACCTCCAATAACCAAAGCACATAATCCAGTTTAGAAAAAATATTAGCATGTATGCAAAATAAGTACCCTTTTATTATTAAAAATAAACATGAAACAACTTATCTTAGGTAGGATATTTTAAAGTATTTTTAATTTTTTCTTTAGCATAACCAGGTTTTTACCTAGAACCTTTAAAGACCAATTAGAATTCCTAGTTACCATAAAAGTAGATAAAGACTCTTTTTTTCCTCTTTTATTTTACCCTTTTTTTTTACATATAGTTTATTGAGATATCCCCTGCAACAAAATGGTGATTGCGCTGGGTAACCTTAGAGCTAAGCATTTTTATTTATTTATGATATGTGTTTGGTGTACTTTGATATATGCTTTGAATATATTTGTGATGCTTTGATAATATTTTTATGATAATGTGCTTTGATAATATATTTAGAGCCAAACATTTTTTTATGATAATATGTTTGGGGTACTTTGATACGTGCTCGGAATATATTAATCTATGATGCTTGTCTAAATTAATTAATACATGTTTACTATATGGTTTGACATTTGTATTTTTGTTTATATAATTCTTGTATGTCTAGATCTTACGCATCATTACTTTTATTTTTATTTTTATTTTGTTTAGATATGGATTTATGTTCACACATTACACAACACTTTATTTTTTTCACACACTTTATTCGTAGGTAAGTATAAGGAATTAACGATGTCCTGATTGTCATTGACCCAAATAATGCAATCAAACTCTCGTAGATAGTCTACTTGATAATGATTTGTAGTCAATGAATGTTGCCCTAATCAACACTATTTGCACCTTATAGGCCTTGGTTAAGTTTATTAGGGCTATTAACTAAGCAGTGAGGGATCATCTTGAGACTAATTTAGTTAAATAACCTACACTTACATGAAATGATTAGAAACTTTTCTTATGGTGCCTCCATGTAACATCATATCAAATTAATCATTTTTATTCTTTATGAATATTTATCTCTACACATTATTTCTTAATTTTCACATAAAAGGAAAAACAAATCTAAATCAAGTTTTAAAAGTTTAATTTTCCTCAAAACCTACATCATACCAAGCTATGATAGATGAAAAGAAAGATCATATCGAAAAGAACTATACATATAAGATAAGCTCTTTGAATGATTAAATGAATCAACTAATTGGTTTGTTAACGAAAATTATTCACTGTGAACAATTTGATGAAAGATTACCAAAGACCACCACCATAAAGCTCAGTGTGGCAATGTCTCTCTTTTTATCCTACATTGATCAAAGTAACATCCTCTAGATGTCGAACAACTCTAAGCACCTCCATCATTATCTTATCGTGCTTTTCAAAACATGTAATCCAAGCTATAAAAAGAAACACAATAAATTGTCATCTTTGTTTCCACTTCCTCTCATCAAAATCTATAAACACCTTGTGAATACACATTAGATAACACATCAGCCACTTAAACCCATCTAACCATCTTTTTCTAAATGGTACAATAAGAATGCCAAGTTCACATGCTATGTACAAGCCGCGAGACATTTCATTAATCATTATAGAGGCTTCAAAAAACAAATTAACAACCTTATCAAACATAAGCAGTTATCATTTAAAGAGAGAAATAATATTTATAACATAACCATAATGGACACAAGACCATTAAACGAAAATACTTGTATGAGCCTTTTTCAACTAATAAAATATGTCATGTGTCAGATATTGACATTTTTAGAAAGTTCAAAGTCCTTGAATTTGTTAAATACACAGGGAGCTCGATGTTTAGAGACTCATATCAAGGTATACTATAGTAGGATGACCAAGGCTATTCATGATGAGAAAATTTTGATCAATTATTTTTGTGAAAGTTTGGTTAGACATATTCTTAGCCGATATATAGGTTTGAATGACTTCAAAATGAATACATGAAAATAATTGGTTGATGCCTTTCTAAATCAATATGGGATCAACTTAGAGGAAACTTCAAGAAAAACTAATCTTTAAATAATAATAATAATAAATAAGTTGTTAAGGAGTATGCTCTAAGGTTGTGTGGAGAGACAGCACAAACATATCATCCTCTATTTAGGAGGGAGCTCACCTCTATTTCTATTGACACCTTAAAGGTTTCATATTATAAATACTTGTTTAGTAACTCATCAATCTATTTTATAAAATGGTGATTGTAGTAGAAAAGGATGAGCAATGCTTAAAATAAAAAAGGATAAGGAATCCAATAATGAGGTTTGGTGTTGTGTTGGTTAATGAATCATAAAATGGATATCAAATTAGATATTATCTTGATTATAAACATCTTATCCAATTATCTCTGGTACTATCAAGTTTCACTACATCACAACGTTCTTGAATACCATTATCTGAGATTAATATACTTCTACCGTTCATCATCATTTACCAACACCTTTTAAGTATCAGATACTCTACCATAACCCCATCAAATCTTGTACAACTATTATATCCTAGGTGGTGTAATCCAAACATGAAGTGTAAATATCATGATAGAATTTTGGATCATTCAATAGAAAGCTACAATAATTTCAGGTATCAAATTTGAAAGTTAATAAGTAGAGGCCATGTATTTTTAAAGAATACATCATCATCAATCTATTATCAACTATAGGAACTAGGAAGTGATTAACAAAAATGGTGAAAGAGGTATTGGATGAAAGTTGTCCAAATGCAAATGTTTGCTAAAAGAAGTTGATATGAAAATGAATAAAGCATTATATTGTCACTCATTTTGTAAATCAATTTTATGAAACTTTGTTTCGTGAAAAGAAAGCTTTATCAAGATTTTATATTTTTAAAGATTTGTTGTGGATGGTGGAGACACTTTGAGATTAAAAAAAAAGATAATATATACTCTATCTTTTTAATATTTTTTGGGATTGAAAAAGAAGATTCTGGAATTAAAAAAAAAAATTTCCCCCTAGCATTTGTATGATACATTTCTTGATTTCAACACAATAATTGGACATAAAGGGAAAGAACATAATTAAGAAAATGTGATACAGTCCCAAGACAAATGAAAAATAAATCCAAGAGAAAAAATTTTCAATAACTTTTAACCCTCTAATTTTTTCCATGTGTTTTCAAGAAAATAAATTAAATTAAGTCAATTTTTAGCATTTTCATTTATTTTATATTATTTTACTTTTGTGATAAGATATAAAATGAAAAAAATAAGGTGTAAAACAATAGGTAAAGAAGGAAAAGGGACCAACAGTGATGAGAAAATAATAAATAGAAGAATTAAGTTAGATAATTGTAAAGAGATCCTAGTTAAAGAAAGAAATAATATAAAAACATAATATTTTTTTTCTAGTTTAGGTTTTTCCTATTTTAAGAGAAAACCCTAAAAAAAAAATCAAAATAGACAAAAAAAATAACAAATTGAGCAAACCAAAACAAGAACAAAAGAAAAAGAAAAAACCCTAAAAACCCAAAACTTGTAATAGCCTTTATTCCTCTTACTAGATCCACAAAGTCATAATAAGTCCTTCATCTTCACAATATAACCTTACTCTCATCTGTCTTTCTCCGCTTAAAACCCGAGTAATAGCTACATCAAGCACGACAACCACAAATCGCCACCAAATTCCAACCTTTCTCATCCATGACATCAACCACTATCAAATTAATCTTTTAATCAATGGTAATAACCATTAACCCAAAACCATCTCTCATCACTATTTCTATAACCCAAATCATAACCACTACACCAGCAGCCTCAAAACAGAACAAATCCAACAACCATAACCCTTTTTCCTAACCAAAATTTCCTTTTATTTCAAAAAAAAAAACCTTTAAATAAAACCAAAATTATAATCCTTTTCTTTTCTAAACTCGCCAAAAATCACACCCAAAACTCTATAAGTTACAGCTACTAACACAAAACAAAAGAGTTCGAGTTTTACTATGTTTTTTTTCAGACCAGTCTCAATGTGTGAAGAACAACATGTTACAACCACGCGATGTCACTACCGAGTCAAATTCCAGCAGCCTTTTTCTTATTACAGCTGCTCCTAAAGGTCAAATTCGAATCTTCAAAGAACTGAATCATTTATTTATATTAATATTTAATATATTTTTTTTATGATATATGATAAATTTTGTGTTTGGTTGATCAATGAGTGATCTTCTTCTTGTTGTTTTTAATTTACATATGTCATTTGATTTAAATTATTCATAATTAAAAATCATCTCATGAGTTGTAAATCTTATTTAGGTTTCTCCTCAGATGTTGCATTAAGAGTAAATGATTTTATATTCTAAATATTAGCAATATATATATATATATATATATATATACACTTTTATTTTTTCCTATATTTTTTTATTGACATTTTTTTTTGTAACTCAAAATCAATCTAGAAATTATAAATCATAAATTAGTTTTTTCTTAAATGTGATATTAAAGATAAACAAGCTTATATTCTTAATAAATATGTATGGATTTTGTTTTGTATTCTACCGAGTGGGTTTGGGTTGAAATGGTACAATCTCGTATAGACCTATTAAGAGAAAGAGATGGCCTTCGAACCTATTTTAGACACAACAAAAGAAAATAGACTAAAACCCAATTAATAAAAACCAGTATCTTGGATCCAACAACCATACTTAAAAGGTGAGAATTGGATCTTATTACAAAGCCTAGGTCCTAAATCACAATCCTAGGTTTGAATGGTCTCATACTCCAATAACCAAAGCACATATACCATTTTAGCTAAGATCTTAGCATGTATGCATAATAAAGATTGTTTTATTATTAAAAATAAACATTAAGTAAGATATTTTAGGGTGATTTTAATCTTTTCTTTAATATAACCAACCCCTTAAATAAAATCTCTAAAGATTAGTTAGGGTTTTTAGATATCATAAAACTAGGTGGTGATTTTTTTTTTCTAATTTCACTTTATGTTTTTACATATTGTTCACCAAGATGTCCCTAGGATTTATTTTTTTTTAAAAGGTAAACAATGTGACATTCACCCAATTTAACCAAAAAGAAATATATATGCCTAGACGTGTGGGCTTAGCCTTATAGACCTACACATGTTTGGCCCAACAATTGACACTTTTATGTTCAAGTGTTTGAGCTCTTTTTATAAGGTTTTTTTTTTAATTTTAATTACAATCCCAATAAAATAAAATAATTAAAATTATATTTATGATATTATTATATTAAATAACTTTTAGTTTCTATTTTTTAATAAGATTATAATGTTTTTTTTAATATTAGCAAGCATTCGTTTTATATAGCCTTGCTTTATTATTTCATTAGAAACCATTCTATTTGGAATTTATTTCTAAATAAGATTATAGTATTTTCTTATAATGTTAGCAATCATTACATTAATTATCATATGTTAAGCTACCGTGAAGACTTTTTTTAAGTTTATGGTCATGGATATTTTATGAAAATGTATGGTTTTAGGGAAAAAAAAAACAATTATTGGTATTTATGTTTTATTTAATGAACTTTACTATTTATAAAAAATAATTTTTTTTGTCAAACAACAAAAAATCACTTGAATAAAAAAAAGATGATTTTGACAAAAAAAAATGATATATTTTTCTTCCATGATTTAATTTATTATCTTTCATTTGAATATCTTTTTCTATCATCGAATGATTAATTAAAAAACTAGAATAAAAAAAGTTCAGGTGGCAAGGTAAAGAAATGTTAATTTTTTTTAATACATTCACATCAAAGTTATTAAAACATATATTTTTTTTTTATTAAAACATGTTTTTATAGTTTTGATAAGCTATTATTTAACAAACAATATTATGGTGAAAAAGGTATATAAAATTAAAAAGTGAGCATATTAAGAAGATAAAGAGTTTTCATTAAAGAGATATTTTTCTTATTCTTATTTTTTTAATTTATTCTAATTACTTTTGGTTTTCATTGAATAAATGACATAGCTCAAAAAACTATTTTTTTTGTTAAAAAAATATATTAATAATAGAAGTAGTAATTATACTATGTTATTTTAATAAAATTTAAATTATTATTTTTATTGCAAAAAATAATTTTATTTGTATATAATTAAATAAAAAAAATTTGAAGAGCTTCCCATGGATTGAATAAGATAATTTACATTTTTCTCTCATCTTTTTTATTTAATTTTTAGTTAGCGTTAATAATTATTTTAATATTTATTGATTCTCTATTTATTTTATTACACAAACACATCAATTTTTCAATATATAATTAAGATTTTTGATGATGTTAAATGTTAAAAATTTAACAACACACATATATTTTTTTATATTAATTTTTTTTTAATCTGACCTCATGCAGTAGAGCCCAAGTGAGTAGGCAAATCTTTATATATTACATAAGTCGTTGCTGGGTTGGGGAATTTGGCCCTCGCTGGTGAGATGTTTTCAATCTTGTATTTACTTACATTTGTCCATTATTATGTCAGCAATCTAGCTGTAATTGGGGCGAATCTTTTATATATTCCGTCACAAACACCATGTCTTTGATCTAATCGGAGAAATTAATGAACATAAAACTTTTCATAAATTTCTCAGTTAACCTGACAAAGGTAGTTGTAGCGTCTAATTTCAGCCTTAAGGAGAAATGAACACAAAACGTTTTCATAAATTTCTCAGTCAACCTGACATAGGTAGTTGTAGCATCTAATTTCAGCCTAAAGGGTGTAATAATAATTAGGGATCAGGTGTCTGTTTTAAGGATACTATTATACATAACTTTTTATTGATTTTTATTTTTTTTTTTACATTCTTCTGGCAAACTTGAGATACGCAAGTGCTTGTATGGGAACATGAGTGCTGTCCTTGGTGACAGAGTCAAGAAAAGGCTCTTAGAACTTGAAATGATCATGAAGGGATCCAGTCTTGATGGAGAAGATGCATCAATTAATCTTGAAATATTTACTTGGAGATGACTGCGGGAATAGCTGCCCTCTTGGTTGTCACCATCGCTAATTTACACCACCAAAGGATGCTGCTGGTCGACGATCGGTGGTAGTCTGTCACCAATCAGCAGTGTTTATTTGGGAAATCAGTTGCGGACTTGCTTGCATCTGGGGTTATTTCCTTCAGGCTTAAGCCTTTTTTCAAGACATCTCCTTAACCTCATTTTCAGACCTTGGATGAGTTTGAAATGACCCCCACCCTTCCATTGACTCCCTTCGACCAATAGAAACAAAGAGCTTCATCTCAACTCCGAGAATATAGCTTAATTAACAGGTTGTAAATTTGTTTATTAGATGTTATGAATTCGAATAGAGTTATTGAAATTTTATCTGATTATTAATTTTAGAATTTTAAAAAATTAATCATGATACAAGTAAACTGCTCAAATACCCCCAATTAAAAAAAAAAATAAAGTTTCACCTCTCTTTAAAAAATATATATCATTTCATTTGTTTTCAAAAGAAAGATGGTAGAAACAATCATAACCCACCAGTGTCCTATGCCTGCGAATCCACCAAGAAGATCCACCCTTCAGGCTAAACGTCCATAGTAGTATGTTCTCAAACTATATCGGAGAGATGAACTTAATTTTAAAGTGTAAGAATTAGCTCGAGAATTCACTTTGTGGGAAAACAAAAATAAAATTAATTTGAAATTGCTTTGAAGTGTAGTGTACATTGTATTGAAATCTGTTCGTATAAAAAAATACCTAATCCATATATAGCCTGTATACGGGGCTAAAGCTAAATTCTTCTGGGCATCCATCTCAATATAAGACAACATTGAATGACAACACAAGCATCTATGTTCCTTCTAAAAGGTGACAAACATGCGTGCTCGGAGTCTTTTTCAAGTGTCTCCTCTCTTTTTTTTCATTGTTTTGGTATTCAAGCATGCGTATGCTTTCTCAATTAGATTCAACAAGTCGTCCACACAACGAAATGACTAAAAGACGCAATGCTTAATATGTCCTGGTTGGCAACACTTCTCTTTTTTTCCATAGCTGCAGTCAATGGAGTGGAGATGCACTTGCTTCATTCTTGTACCGAAAGAGCAAAAGATGGTGGCTTGACTTTATTAAAAACAATTGCTTATACATGATAGCTCTATTGGCCCGATGCATGTTTCATGAACAAGCTGGTTAAAACATTGTGTAGATAATAGCTATTGTGCCCAAACTTTAACTAGAGAAGGTGGCCCGCAGGAACTGCACCTGCTGCTCACTATCTCCATCACTCTCTTTATGTTTATCAACGTTTCTGTCATAATTTATCTCTGATTTGTGGCTCAGGAAGAGGTTAGGAAGGCTTCTGATTGCTAGATTAGCACCCATATGTAGTTCTTATCTGTATCTGATCTACTGGATTTCGGTCTAGATATAGCGTGTGCCTTCACTTTTATTTTGTTCATCTCCATTGAATGGCCCTGCTTTTCCTTTCTTTTCTTTATTTCTTGGGATTGCTGTTTCTTTCTGCCATGTAGTTATGTATAGTAATGTTGTTTGTTAGCCCATGAAAGAAAAAGGACAGGGAAGGCCTGGATAGACAAGAAAGGTGAAAAGGAAAAAGGAACAAAAAAAAAAAAAAACAGTGAGCACTGCAGAAATTAATGCAGGCGCTCAGGCAGTGAATAATGCAAAGATGGGCAGAGATCGAAGGTAAGCTACACATACTCTCTGCCATGAAATATATAAATACAAATTTATCATTAACAATAAATCGAAAACTCTTTCTATTATACTCTCTATTTTCTTCCTTTCAACTTCCACTAGTTACTTACCTATATAAGGAAGCTTAACGGTTGTGATACTATGTTTTCTATTTATATAAGGAGGGCTATATATAAGTATAGCACACTACACAAAATCAAAACTATAAAGCTATACAAGGTACATATAATTTCCATAACTATGCATCCTATAGTTCAGCACTGACAGGATTTATATAGTTGTAGTATATTATGTGTAGTATATTATGAGATGTAATTTATCGCAATGGTGGAAAAACTTTATACGTATTACTTTTGACCATGACGATAAAATTGTTATTATCAACTGTATTGGCAGGATTTGATGTATGATTTATTACCGATTGAAATAATAAAAATCACAAGTAATTTGTATTAGACCGCCACAGAGAAAATTAATGTCTAGTGCGTGTGTGTGTGTGTGTTAGAGAGAGAGAGAGAGAGAGAGAGACCTCTAAAATCATTGACGTTTGAGATAGCCCGCAAGTGAATAGATAATGTTGTGGAAAAGGTGTTTCACATCTTAATACCTTATTCAACAAATTCATTATATCAAGCAATGCAAATTAATATATTAAATGTGGTATGTTCTTATCTTTATATTAATATGCAGAAAATTTATTGGGGAATAATGAAAAATGTAAGATGTTAAAAATTGATATAAGATCAATGTTTTTACAGAAAAAATTATGAAATTGATTTTAATCATATGATTGTTAAATGTTGGTAATTGAGAAGATGCAAAAGTTTAATATGATTTATTTTGTAATTTTATGTATGTCACAAATAAATCCCTTTGAGGACATCTATTTTTTAGGGTCACTAGGCTACCTAGTATTATACAAAAAGAATATTTGTATTCTTAGAGGAAAAAAACTTATAAATAGTTAATATGGATGTAAATTTTAATAAAAGTTGTAATAAATTATGTACATTTATAAAACTATTGAAAGAATATTGAAACTTTATATATATTACCATGTTTTTTATGGGTTCAAGCCGTATAAGGTTGTTAAAATATCAGGTTTTTACAATGAAAAATGGGATTCGCAGACAAATAGGTAGCACCTTAATTATCTCACCAAAATATAATAACAAAAGTAAGAGAAAACCATAGATCTAACAAAAAAGAACAAAGTCATAAAATATCAACAGTACCATAAGCTAAAGCCTTGTATTCGGCTTTGGAAAAATAGCCAACAACAAGGTGTTGCTTTCTAGATTTCTATGAAATAAGAGTGTTCCCTAAATACACAAGGTAACCACCATTCGACTTATGATCATGACACCACCAGCCCAATCACCATCAGTAAAGCCTTGAAATGACAAAGAGAAACATTGAGTGATGTGTAAACTATAAAAGGTTATAGCCTTCAGATAACACATAATATGTTTAACTGTAGCCAAAATGAACAACAATAAAAGCATATATAAACTGGCATACCTTGTTCACAACATAAGATATATCCTGCCTAGTGAAGGTTAGATATTGAAAAACATCAACAATTTATCTAAATCTTGTGGGATCAGGAAAAAAAAATCTCTAGACATTATATCAAGTTTTGATGAAGAAGCAAGAACATCAACAGGTTTACAAGATGACATAACTTTATAAAAAATATCAAGAGAGTATTTATGTTGACTAAGTATGAGACTCATACAAGTAGGGGTAACTTCAATCCTCAAGAAGTAATAAGCAACACTTAAATCATGAAACTTGAACTTTAAACTCGACAAGGTAATCAATAATTTAAGCAAGACTTAATTACTTTCAAGAAGTAAAATATCATCTACATAAACAAGTAGATAAAATGATATCACTACCAACAAATAAAATGAACAATGATGTATCAACCTTGGATGTATAGAAACTAATATAGAGGAAATAATCACTCAACATGTCATACCAAGCCTAGGGGGATTACTTTAAGTCATACAAAGATTTATGAAATTGATATACATGAGAGGAAATAGTAGGATGAATAAAACCCAAAGGTTGCTCCATATAAACCTCTTCTTGTTATATCTTATTTAAGAAAGTAATTTGAACATCTAGTTGGTTGATCTACCGACCTCTAGATACTACAATAGTAAGAATTAACCAAACATTAGTGGGTTTAGCCACGAGACTAAAAGTTTTTGAATAATCAATACCCTCGTGTTAAGTGAACCCTCTAGCAATTATATGAGCTTTGCATCTCTCAACATTACCATCAGCACGACACCAATCTTATACACCCAACAACTTCTAATCACATTCGTAGAAAGTTGAAATGAAACTAATAGCCATGTACAGCTACAATGTAAAGCATGAATTTTAACATGCATGGCTTGATGCCATGACACATGTATGTTTGCTTCTTGAAAAGTTAAAGGTTCATGAGCAGGAATGGGTGTTACCCGCAAAGTATAGGAGACTTAGAAAGCCAAAGATAAGCTCATATTTTTTGTTTTGTGCTTTCTTAGATGACGGATCATTAAACGCTGGCGGGAGGCTAGAATAGTAAATGTTTGATTTGGAATCAAGACCTGCTAAAAAGAATATTATGAAAGATCAACAACCAAATCTAATCTTGAATATAATGTCAAGATACTAGAATGGGGAAATCAAAACTGAAATTATCTATGTATTAATATCAAAAGAGGCAGAGACCTGTCAATCTAACAAGGTAGAATCTAAACCTAGAGAATGATCATTAGATAAAAATGCATGTGGAGACAAATTAGCAAGACTAGTTTGTGTAAAGATAAATTCAAGAAATATCAAGAAAGGCAATGATGTAGTTAAGAGTGATGTAGGAGAAGGCATAGATAATGATGCTATACATTTAAAATTGTAAAATAAAAAAACATGTTCATGAAACCGAATGTCATAAGCAATGTGAATTTGGTTGATACCTATCATGATGGATTAACTCAAGTTATTGGTGAAGTGGCTAAATTTTAAAATTAATATAGATAAAAATCTATGTACTTTTATATATAAGGGGGTGTTTTTAAAATTATTTGAAAAAATAAACCTTAATCTAAATTAATTTATAAACAAATCCAAGAAAAACGCTTACTATAAAACTAGAATAATATAATCATAACTTGAAAATCAATTGAAACAATAATATTACATGTATGATCAAAGCCTATTCTCTTATGTGAAAAAAAATGATAAAAACGCAAGAAATAATCAGCCATATTTTTATTTTGTTAAATGGTGTGCCATGCATGTCTCTGTTTGGGAAAAAAAAAAAAAAAACTTGTCACCATGCTTGTCTGTCTTTAAGAATTGGGATGGTGAGGGTAAATTAATAGTGAAAAAGATGAAAAATATGTTACCAACCTTAATCTGACCAATGGTTTGTGTCCGTGATCTGAGGACCATTCATTTGCCAATAACTTAACCTTTGGGTCAGTCAGTAGTCAGAACTGTGTACAGAAACCTTTCTACGGTTCTTCCACCGCCACTGCTTGTTTAGAGAGAGATGGTAAGAGATTAAAACCCTAAAAGTTTTCTCATCCATCCCTATCTCCTGTAACACAAGCAGTGAAGGGCCACTCTCTCTCTCTCTCTCTCTCTCTCTCTCTGGATTGACAATTGCTCGTTGGGTAGCTAGGGGATGCATGTCGCTAAAGAAGCATATACATATTTTCAAGAGGAATGCACACTTTTTTTTAGTCTTATTTTTCATCCAGATTAACTTTATTTATTCAACTTCACAGGTGTTTAGGCTCCAAGATTTTCATAGTCTAGCTTGAAAACAATCTGCTTCTTTTTTGTTCTTGAGCCAACGTTACAATATTAATGGATTCGCAATTCAAAGTTTGGCTTGAATGTAATTATATTTATGTATTTTGTCTTGTTTTCTTGAAAGAGATTTCCATCAGGAAGCCATCCGCACCAGAAGGCGGTGGTGATTTAGAAGATGAAATAGCCACGCATTGGTCGAAGCAAAAGTCCACGGTCAACATAAACACTGTGAATTCCGGCTAGGGTTTAATTAGAAACTGGGTTCCACACATGCCTTAATTATCAATGAAGAAGGTGAAATGAAGAAAGCGTGGCCTTATATCCTTGTCAAGGAAAGAAAAATAAACTTGAATACGTTTCAATTTCCATCTAACAAGTCGGCTTTTATCCATCAAAAGAGAGTTTCTTACGCAGTGTCAGCTGTTTGGTTTCAACACTTCAACTTGCTCCATGCATATCTCTCTGCAGAAAGTTGTGTGGTCCTCATCTCAGTGGGAGTTTTGTATGTTGGTCCCTCACCTATAAGGTAGCTATACGGCCTCTCTCTCTCTCTCTCTGCTTCCTTGAGTAGCTGTCATTTACATCAACATGACAAGCCTCTAAGAGTACTGTAGACCACAACTTTTAATGCCCAGGAATACACTTCTCATCTTAGTGGATTTCTTTTTGTCCTTGAATTCTTTTCTACCCTAACTTATAATCTCATGACTTGATGACAAGATGTCTTATATTGAGACATTTAACTTGTTTTATTAGGTGATGGATCATAGGACGACATCTTCCAGGACTGCCAAATTTCCTCAATTACCAACCAAAGTCATCACTCCTACTTGGTGTTAAGAACGTGCCGGGGTTTGGAACTGGGCTGCCGTGTATAATATTGTATCAGACGAGATGCAGACATGAGCTCGCTAGCTAATTTGAAGCTGCTGTTTCCAGTTCTGGCTCCCTTTAGCACATGATGTATACTTGGTACTAGATAGGCATGCATTGATCGACCCATGTGACCAGAACTCAGCCACAAAACCTTTATTTGTGGTTGCCCATAAAGCATAACTCACCGCTTTTCGAAACGTCCAGCAGCGGTATGGTCCCCAACTCAATTTATGCAATGTGTTTGCGCAACATTTTAACATGGTGTTTTCCACAAATTGACACTCTAAATTTTTACCCTAGCTAGCCAAGGGAAAATTAATTAGTCCTAATGACCATTCATTGAGACAATGATTGCTCAACATGCGTGACAAACGAAATGATAAGATATGGACTAGCATAATTTATTTGACCCGAGGGGGGGGGGGGTATATGACACGCGGCTCCACTGATGCCATTGCTTTATCTTTACGTCTTCCTTGGAGCATGGTCGGTTGAATTCCTAGCTTTCTCAAATGGCGTACCTTCTCCAATAAGTTTATTCTCTGTGATCGAAACAAAGGAAAAGTATTTCCAGATATTGATACCAAATTGCATAAGATATATACAGACAGGCAACCTTGGTGCAGATTTCATTACCTTTCTTCACACTGTAAGTGCGGCAACTAATCCCAAAGTTATGTGCATGCCTAGCTATGATTACTAAAACCCTTCCCTTCCTTTAAAAATACTTCTTTTCTTGATTTATTCATGTAATACCAGCTAGTTACTTGTTTTCAGCTTCGGATTACCTCGTCGATGAACACAATATTGTAAGAGAATATGATATTGAATATTGTTGTCTTCTCTTCACAACTGAAACCTTCCAGAACAAAAAAAAAATGGCTAGTTGAGAATTCTTACCAAGGAATTCTTAAAATGTTTCTGATATATATTGACTATATATGCTTTTGTTGAGTACTGTTTTTCTAGAGATTCCCTTCTACTTGTGCAGAGATAGCTTGTTTTGATTATATTTTTTTTAATGTTTTTTCGATCTTCTTTGACCACTTACTCTTTCTTTAAGGGAAACTGCAGTTTGGACCGATCTTGTGCTGTGTGGTTATGTTAATCTGACTGCTCATTTTCTTCCTTTTATGGATCTGAATCAGCATGAGAAGCTGCAGCACAAAGAAACTTTATGCAGCAAGGTTTCTTTGACACTACAAGGAGTCTGTGCAAACCTCCAGTTATTTAAGGAGTTCAACTTGCTTGTTCAATTTCGTATGCACCGATGATGAGAGGCATAAGATGATTACTAGTTCAAAGCAAGTGGATTCTCCAACAAAAAAGGAAGAGGATTCAAATGATGGCAAGATTTCTAAGGCTTCATCTAGCTCAGCACCATGGTTAAGGTTGAAGGATCCAAGAATTGTGCGAGTGTCGCGTGCTTTTGGAGGAAAAGACAGGCATAGCAAAGTTTGCACCATTAGAGGGTTGAGAGATAGGAGAGTTAGGCTTTCAGTTCCCACTGCTATTCAGTTGTATGATCTTCAAGATAGACTTGGCCTTAATCAACCAAGCAAGGTAGTTGATTGGTTGCTTAATGCAGCCAAGCATGAAATTGATGAACTCCCTCCACTCCCAATGCCACCAGGGAACTTTTCCCTGAATCATCAAGCAATGCTGGGTTCTTCTAATGAAGTTGGCGCCTCACGGTCTAGCAAAGAAGTGTTTAAAATGAACAACGGCGTTGATTGGGAGGATACAAGTGCATTTACTAGACCGAGTTTCTGGAATGCTGATGCAATTTTGAGGGCTAAGTCGAAAGAGGTTGTGACAGATCCAGTGAATGAGAAAGAAAATTGGGCAAAAAGAGATGATGAAGATAAGGACGATGGCAGTATTGAAGGGAATACTGCGCAAGCTTTATCTAGCAGTTTCTTACAAAGAGCTAGTCATTCTTCCTTACCAGGTTTGATAAATAATGCCATGCCTTATGGTTCTTTCTTTCATTTAGAACCTCAAAGTTTTCCATTATCTCATATGGGAAACCATGGATTTGCAACACAAACAGGAGATATACACAACCTAAATGTCGTGCCATTGTCATCTGCCTTGTCTTTATCATCTGGCTCTCAAATTTTAGTGTGTCCACCTGGGACAACACAGTCTTATTTCCCTTCACATGCCACAGCTTCCATGGAGATTGATCCGAGACAAATCAACCACTTTCAATGGTTGACCCCAAGCACTCAAAATCTCTTACCAAATTCCCTTACCCCAAGTCCATACCCTATAAGCCAATCCATGAGACCTTCCCAGTATTTCAGTGTGACTCCTAGGGTTCTCCACTCTCACAATAGCGAAAGTCCACCGGACAAGGACCCACAATTTCCTTGTAAATGACATGATCAAAGCAGTGCAAGGATTGCAGAAGAAGAATACATGGCCCTTCTTCCTAAAACAAGCAAAGCTTCAGTTTGATTTAGTGTCCCAGGAGAGAGGAAAAGGTATTGTTCTATTAAAAACTTATACTAGAACACTTCTACCTGTCCTGTGTGTTTATTTGCAGACAGTTTTTCTAATGGTACTCATAGTCACAATCTCATGTTTGATTTCACATTTTTGCATCTTAGTGTCTGGTTCATCAGTCCTAGGAGAGTGTTTTATGTCGAACGAATGGCTTGATACTTGTGAGACAACCACAGAATCTTAATAATTTGATTTTCAGTTGATTGATCATAGTGATAGCAATTTGTACAGGTCATGGACCTAATAATTATGTGTTATATTTGATGTTGCATCTCAATTTTAGTTAATAAAAGCTTATATATGCTGTGCTGATCAATCTAGTAAGAAGTGCAAGAGGAAGTAGAGGATGGTTATTTGCACCTTAAGCTTATATGCTTTATATGATATTCAACTTTTTGTATGCCAAAGCCATGAACATTATTTGCTTCAACAAGATTTGGAGTCTTCAGCACTTTCGAGTTTGCAATCTCATGAAGTTAAGGCAGTTTTGACACCGGATTTCTCAACAAATACATACATACTTGTTAACTCAGAGTCCATGAGCATAATTTTGAAGCAAGAAAATTAAACCTTGGAGAAAACAAAGATCAGTAGAGAATGATAGGCTATTTATAGAAGTCTGATATGAACACTGGAAAAACTAGCAAAGAGTCAAACCAAAAATAGGTTTTGAATTGAGCTTGTGTAATTTCAAAGAACGAAAAAGAAAAATTAATTTCTTGCTTGTGTGAGTGAATGAGACATGATTGTGCTAGTATAAGTGTCAGCTTTGCACAGGATCCAACAAGATAATGGAAGGAGTAGCAGCTTTAGATGATCAAAGGAGCTCGTGAAAGTTGCATATATCCAATGAACTGAAAAGATCATCTGTGCGTGGTCCTCGAAAAGAAAAAAAAAAATTGAGGGAGAGACTAGGAGGGGTATTTTACCATTTTAACATGGCTGGTAAAAGTTAAAAATAAATAAATAAATAAACGCAGGTTATAAAAATATTTGAAAAATAACACCATCTTCAACGTAACCATGATTTTAAATAATGGTTTTCTAACAATTCTTATTGAGAATAAAAGTTGTTTACTTAAGAAATCAAAAGTGAAATTAATTAACATTTATAAAAGTCAATATAACATTTTATATAAATTCAATAGTCAAGATATGAGATTTAAGATTCAATCGTTAAAAAATAAAAGAAAAGATAATTTGACTTTGTATGAGAGAGAAACGAGATTAGAAAAGAAAGGAAAGAAAAAATGGATCATCCAAAACACGCTGGAACTTTGTTTTTTAAACACCCAATACCATTAAAAGATCTCGGCGAGACAATTCTAACCACACCATAAAAGACCACCGAATAAGATTATAATTTATTAGTGATTTTGTTTTGAGTTAACTAGAACTTAAAGTACCTTAACCCAAAACAAAACTATTAACCAATTACGATTTCATTTGGTGGTCTTTCATGGTGTAGTTAAAATCTTCTCGTTATGATATTTCTAACGGTATCAGATATGTGAAAAACAGAATCCTGATGTGTTTCTGATGACTCATTCTTTTTTTTTCTTCCTTTTCTTTCCTTATTTCTCTCTTATACCGTATCAACTTATCTCCCCTCTTTTTTATTGACCATTGAATCTTGAATATCATTTCTTGACCTTTGAATTTTCTTAGAATTTTATATTAACTTTTGTACATATTAATTAATTTCACTTTTAATTTCTTGAGTAAACAACCATTATTTCCAATTACAAAACCAATATTCCAAATCGGAGTTGAATTGAAATTGTGTTATTTTTTAAGTACTTTTGTCATATATCATTTTAATTATCAAAACTTTTACCAGTTTTTCAAAAAGAAAAATCCAAAAAGGAGTAGAATAAAAAGATTTTAGTATTACCGTTTATGTGTGATTAGGCAGGGGTCCAAACTCCAAATGTCCCCATCATATTTTCTCCTTGTACACTAAAACACTATCTGTCTAATTAATCAAATCACCATTATATTAGGTTTTGTCTTTGCTAAGGTATTATTCCCAGCCAGCTCTCCTAGGATTAGGGCATCTTCATGGGAGGTTGAGAAACGGTATGCAGATGAGAATTGGGGCATGCAAGAACTCACACCACAATCCCAAACAAAATCTAGCTACAGTTTTTATATATATATACCAGTTTTTTTCCTATGTGATGACGGAGAAGAGATTTTAGAGAAAAGGCATTATATAGGCCTAACTCTATAGGAAAGGGTAGTAAAATATGTAGTTAGTTATCAACATCTCCCAAAAATACCATATTGTTTTCTAATTAAGCAGATAAAATCTAGCTGTGGGTGACCCTAGCTATGGCGCCGAAAATAGCTTTCTGGTGCAGCCAACAAATTAAGACTAATGAATGTTTTCGTATCTAGAGAGTAATTAATTGGTGTATTCTGTTATAATGAATGAATATATATAATATAGTGTTCATATTCTGTTATAATTCGGTAGTTAAGACGAGTTTATTTTTTTGGTCATTTACTTATGGGAATGCAGACAAGAATTTTACTTTCGTACTGTAAATTGTGCATGGCTGGAATTTAATAACGAGATTCTGGGAAGAAGGGAAGAGAAGAGAAGAAAAAAAAGAGAAAAATGGGATCTCTCATGTTAAAAATCGAAATTAAATCATTGTAGTGTATGGCGAAATTATGTTATTTGAGAAGAATCCATGATAAACAAGAGCTTAATCTCACGTACGTGCCATGGAAAGAATATTGCGATTTCAATGAAGATTTTGTGGAGAGAAGTAATCATCACGGGCTATTAATTTATTTGGTGATCATTCAGATATATAGGCCAAGCGCTGATTATAACCAAAGAGGTGCAGAAACCAATGCTGTAAAATGATTTTTGGAGCACTATATACAGACAAAGAGAGCGCGTTCTTCTCTTGCTTGATTTCCTTCTGCCTCTAAAGGAAAAGGTTTCTGGATTGTTACTTTTCTCACTTTTTTCATTTTACCCTCTTAAGCATGGCAAGATCGAGTATTATATACGGTATTATGGGGTGATATATACCTGTCCTGTTTCTGGAGTTCTTGAATTCCATTGCTTAGTTAACTCTTGCCCTAGCTATGAGTTAGGTATTTATCTTGACAGCACCAGGTCTCTGCTGAGCATGTTCCTTGCCAATCTAAAACAGTTTAGTGCGAATTAGAACACATCGGATTTAGATTCAAGTGTTATCTTCACGACAAAGAAATTATGATTAAATCCTCACTAGTTTCTGGTTTATCAGTAATGTGAACAGTCGTACGCGTTATCGGCCATGCTCCCAGTAAATTAGTGTCTGAAGAAGATTTTCTGTCGATGGTTTTGCTGAAATACTAAGTATGAATATTCTTGTTTATGTTTTTATTCGTCTTCATAGTTACTCTTCTTTTTGCTGGCCTGTATTCTATCTCTTTTGTCGCCAGCCACACTGCTGATCTGCTCGCTAGCTATGATCTGTTAATAAGATTTTTCACTGGTGATTGAAGTGATTATTTGTATGCGATATACTTAAATGATTTTTAATTTACAACAACATAGTTTTGAAGAAATTAATTCAACCGTATAAATATAGGATATAATATTTAGATAATCTTTGATAAAACTTAAATGACCCTAAATTGTCTAGTAAGATTTTTGGGAATCTTGAAAACAAAAATAAATTTATTATTTTTGTTGCTTCAGCTGCAGTGTTAGAAGCATGTCAATGGATATGCAGTGGATATGCTACAATAAATTTTTTTTTTTCCTTTTTGTTTTTTATCACATCTTCTTGGGAATTATATTTTAAAAAACATTTATTGAATTTTTTTGGGTTCATTTTTTATAGGGTTAGTCTCAACTTCATGATTTAATCGGGTCATGAGTTTCAAATATTAGCCCAGAGTGTCTTTAGCCTTTTTTAGGTTTATTTTTTAAATTGATTTTTTTTTAAATTTCATCATTCAACATTCGGTGGTTGGAGATTGAGTTTCGTGATTTTTTTCACTTTCTTTTATATGAAGTTATTATGATTTCATGTCTAGGGTCGTGGGCTTAGCGGGTTAACCCTTATTGACTCAAGTATTTTTTTTTCTTTCGTTTCTCTTTTTTAGATTTTTTTTCCCAGTTTTGCTCTTCAATATTGGGTTATTTAAAATTTGAGCTTTATTGTTTTATTTAATTTTCTTACTATGGAATTATCCTGATCTCATGACTAGGTTATATATTTGGAAGGCTGACTCAGGTGGACTCTAGTGGATTTTTTTTGTCCTTTCTTAATTTGTTTGTTTTTTCAATTTTATCCCTTAATATTTGATTTATTAAGAATTAAGCTTCGGACTTTTATTATTTTACTTTAAGATAATCACATCCTTATTTAATTTTTACTTCGTTACCAAATAAAATAATAGGAGACCTTTTAAAGATATTATGAGGATATTTTTTTGTAATATTTTTTTAGTTTAATTTATTTACTTTTGTTGTTTTTTTAATTATATTATTAAAGAACCAAGTTGAGTTAATAACCCGAATTTCTAATTTTTCTTACTTTTAAAAAAGATACAGTATTATCTCAACATCTTTCTTTTTTTTAAATCTGATCTAACTTGCAGCATACCGCAAGCAATCAATAAATAATTAGCTATTTATGAGATTAAAAGCGCGGTTGAAACTGTGTTTCTTTAAAATTCAAAATATTTTTTTTATTAAAGTTTTTTTAGATATTTTCAAATCATTTTAATGTGCTGATTTTAAAAATCATTTTTTAAAAATAAAAATATATAATTTTAATATATTTTTAAATAAAAAATATTTTAAAAACATTCTAAACTACTGCAACAATTCCAAACCGTACGGAATGGACCCCTGACTAAGTATGTCTTTCTGTTTTCTGCTTTAGGAACTCCTTTTCCCTGTCTACTGCTGCTGGCCTGCAGCCCTTAACATGACAGAAAATTAGTTGTTGTGACTATAAATTTGGGAGTTTGTCGGGAGAAGTACGGCCCAAGAACCAAATCCAAGCTTTCAAGGGCAGTCTAGCCCACTCAAACACAACCCGCGAGCAAAGATCCACCATCTAATTTCTCTCTCCTTTGCATTGCAAAATGCAAACTCCAGCAATGCAAAATAAAGCTGAATAAATTCGGACATGAAGACTCCAACCTTGGTTCTGTAATAATCGGAGATGAAGATATGGAAATTCAGTCAAAATTGACTTTTATACCGCTTGTTTGTTTGCTGGAAAGTAATTTTTTTTAAAAAATAGTTTTTTTAGAAATAAATTCTGGAAAAGTGAATTATTTTCTGATATTTGGTAATATAATAAAAAATAAGTTAGAAAACACTTTCTAGTGTTTGGTTATATCATGAAAAATGAGCTGGAAAATAACTTATTAATGTTTTATTTTTCTCAAGTTTATTAAAATAATGAGGAACAAATTTTACAAATTAAAAAATTGAATGGGAATAAAATTGAAAAAAAAATATAATTTCATAAATTATCTCAAATAAAATAAATAATAATCAAAATAATAGAGATCAAATCTAAAAAAATAAAAGATAAAGAAATTCAAATAATAATAATTAACATTTCATAAATTATTTCAAATAAAATAAGTAACAATAAAAAGAATGAGGATCAAATTTGATACATAAAAAATTTCAATAAAAAATAATAAAGGAAAAGCAAATAACAATAATAAAAATAAGGATCAAAGTTAATATAAAAATTAAATTTTAAGAGATGAAATTGAAAAATAAATATTCAAAACAAAATATATATAACAATTAAAAGTTTGAGGATCAAATTTGATATAATCAGCAAATAATATGACATTTCTAAATTTTTCATAACTTCTGAAAAGTGTTTTCCGCCTAAATTTTTTAGAAAAACACTTTTCTGGAAACTAAGCTAAATTTTTCTGTTTGAAAAGTATTGTGTATTAATTAACTTTTTTAATAATAAATAAATACAAAAAAGTTTAAAAAATAATTTATCAGAAAGTGAATTCTACAAAAACAATCATAGCATTAAAGTTAAATTATACATCCGAACGGCTAATGACTGTTCATCACTTCATCTGCTGTCACACAACGAAGTTATTTTCATTTTTTATTTTTTTTTATCATATCCTCCATGAAAGCAAGAACGTGAAGAGTGTTTTTCCATTTCCAATCTTGAGAATACTTTCTATCAACTCATAATAACTTCAGCTATCATCTCGAAGAGAAAAATTAAGATTAAATCAAGTTTTGTTTATCATTGAATAGACTTCTCAAGCTTCGAAAATGCTCACAGCAGCCTCCTCCCCCTCCTCCTCCTCCTCCTCCTCCTCCTCCTCCCCCTCCTCCTCCTCCTAGGTATCAAAGATAATGATATTATTAAATCAGTTTTCATAAACAGAAACTGTCATCCACGCATACTAATAATATATTTATAGGAAATTATTTTCTTACACTTCTTAAAAGAATCAACCTGTGATGATAATCGGAAAGCACCCACTAACTTGCCAGCGAAGTTGAGCCTCCAAAGATAGTCCCACTTGAGGCTATAATTTAGAATTCTCCCTTATTAAAGCACCCATTTGAATATATAATAGAATTTGAAATTAGAATAAATCCTTGAAAAACCCTCTTTCGAAAGGATTAGTTTTTCTTCTTTTATGAATTTTTGTTTATGATAACATATGTTTCCGAATTAATTAGTTTTCATGTGATTGATTTTTTTTCTTTTTTCCTTTTAATGGTGAGTCATTTAATAGATATAGTAATATTACCATTACAATAGTTACAATTTTAAGCCAATATATTGATATCATGTGATTGCAAAAAAAAAAAAAAATTGAATTTTTATGGAATAATTATTGAGACAATCATAAAAGTAGATTTATCAAAATGAAAAAAAAAATCTATGATAATTGATTGAGAAAAAATGAAAGTTGAGTAGTGTTTGGTATGTTGTTTATAAATGGATTGAACATAAATATTATTTTATGAAGTTGTTTGGTGTATTTTTGAATAATATAAAAAATATTTTTTGTTCTATTTAAAGTTGTTTTAATGGATAAATTTTTGTTTTACTAAAAGAGATAGGAAAAACTTCTCAATTCTTTGTACAACCGTTGTTATTTATGACATGACTATATTGTTTATTATATAAAATCAATTTTTTTGAAGGATCAAAACAAGAAAAAAATTTAAAAAAAAATCAACGAGTTTGTGATGGATTTTACTCAGATCACGGGTAATCTTTGATAATTTTTTTTCTATTTTTTTCTTAAACTCAAATCTATGTTATGGACATATCAATATTTCCTTTATTTTTTTAAACCCAAATTAGTCTATGTCTTGGGTCTGCTGGGTCCCAAGTCAACCAACCAAACCGATCCAAATTTTATACCTAGAGTTATTATAATATTATTAATTTCAACACTTAATATAAATTAAAATAAAAAATAATATCTAAATAATTTTTTAAAATATTTTTGTTTGATAGTAATACATGTTAAGAATAAAACAATATTTTTATATTTTACCTTAACCTTATATTTAAATACTACTTCTAGATTTTGATTTAAAAAATAATACATATTATAATTTACAATTCAAACATTAGATAAGATAAATGATTATTGTTATTAGAATATGCTATTCTATCTTGTTTAATGTGTGCTAAATACAAAATATAACAATTATTTTTATAGTTCAATTTAACCTAATCCATCCAATTAATATTATCTACCAAACACTACCTTATTGTAATAACAATGTAATTTTCATTTAAAGGGTGCTTGACAGTGTGGTAGTGGTTGCTTTTTAAATAACCTTTTGTGCTGAAATACATACCAATGATGTTTTTTTATTTTTTAAAAATTATTTTTGACATCAGCACATTAAAACGATTCAAAACGTACAAACCATATTAAATTTTAGCAAAAAAAAATAATTTTTTAAGGAAAAACATGTTCTTAATTGTACAAAAATACTTGATTGAAAGTTTTGAAATAATTAATAGATTAGAACAAAAAACAAATCCATGTACTCGATTGAGAAATATTGAAAAGTTGGTATACCAATAATGTAATTATGCCAAGATGATAACAGGGTGTCCAAAGATTTTTAAAATTGGGGGGATAGCTGCCACCTGTCAAGAAGAAATTAGCTCTCTCTTTTTATTTTCAAGTTATTAAAATAAATAAAACAAAATCATCCTTTTACTTTTATATTAAAAAACAAAACAACACAGCACTACAGTGCTCCACCACTACTCCACACCTGAAGCTAAAAAATCTCTTTCAAAGAGGTTTTACAAGGGTTTTTTTTTTTTTTTTTTTTTTTTTTCAGATTCTCAAATTCAAAACCCTAAATCCAACGTCTAATCCAATACTGATCAATCCTTCCTCGCTGCCTAGGGTTTCTACTTGTGATCGATCGATCGATTTCTGTATTTGTCTTCTCATTTTACTCCGTTTCTTCTTCGATGCTTCTAGTATGTTTCGCTCCAAACCCTAGAATTGAACGGTAAGCATTCACTTATCATTTATTATACGTTTGCTTCTTCTTATTTGATATAATCTCCTTTAGATCTCTCTCTATGGTTTGCTTCAATCTCTTTCTGGTTGGTTGCTAAGAAAATGTCAGAAGATTGAAATTTACTTCTTTATTTACGTAATTAGTTCCTTATTTTAATTCCCCATGTTTTTGCTCAAATTGGAGAAATTTAGGTGATTTTTTTATTTATTTTTCAGCGACCAAAGGAGGAATAAGAAGTGAGATGGATGATGTATGGGTGAGAGAATGGTGCTATTGAATGCTAATATGTAATGTGAAGTGATATGAGGTATTGAATATGAGCCATGGAGGTGGGGAGAGTGGAAGATTGCATGAAAAATTAGGGCATAATGGTAAGAGAAAATCCCGTGCAAGTGTAGATGAATTTGCTCGAGCGATTGGGAAGATTGCTGTAGCGCAAATGTGTGAGAGTATGGGCTTTCAGTCCTTTCAGCAGTCTGCTCTTGAGACATTGACTGATGTTACTACTTGGTATATACGGAATATAGGAAAGGCTGCACAGTTGTGTGCTAATTTAGCTGGTAGGACGGAGGGTAATGTTTTTGATGTTATTCAAGGATTGGAAGAGTTGGGTTTGCCACAGGGGTTTGCTGGTGCCTCAGATGTTGACCATTGTCTTGCAAGTTCGGGTATTGTTAGGGAGATTGCTCAGTATATTGGTGATGCAGATGATATCCCGTTTGCTTATTCTATTCCTTCTTTCCCAGTTGCTAGAGAACGGAAGCCTGCCCCAAGTTTTTCCCAGATTGGTGAGGAGCCTCCTGAGGAGCACATTCCAGCTTGGTTACCTGCATTTCCTGATCCCCAGACTTATGCTCAGCTGCCAGAAGGGAATGAAGGACGTGCTGATTTAAATGCAGATAATATTGAGTCTGTAAGGCAGCACCAGAAGATGGATGTGTCTTACATGAATTTGCCACAGCAGTTTAATTGCAATGGTTCTGAAGGTCCTTCCTCTGTTGCATTTGGTGACAGCGCTAAGGCAACACAAAGGACTGTGAGTAACCCGTTTCTTGCTGCTCCTCTGCAATTTGGAGTGAAGGAAGTGTCCCATGTTGTTCCTCCAGCTAAGCTTTCTGATGAAGCAGCTGTGAGATATCCTGTTGAGCAAACCCGTACCATGGATAACAATATGTCAGTGATGAAGACATTTGCTCCTGCCATTGAAGCAATGAAGAGTAGGTTATGTGATTCTGGGGAGGGACAGAAGAAGGTTTTTTTCAATCAAAGACCTGCCGTGCAATTTAAGATTGGGGTTGGAAAGAATTCCCTGGATGGAGCTCCAGATTTGAGCCTTCAGAACAAGGGTATTAAGAAGATCAGCATGTGGTCTGGGAAAGATAGTGAGAATGATGATCAGAAAAGGAGAGCTGAGAAAATTCTAAAGCAATCGATGGAAAACACTGGTGAACTGGCTCAGTTGTAAATTAGAAATTGTACACTTGTTTAGGAAACTGGCAACAGAATCAGGTTCCAGAGTAGTTAAGATCATGGCCATGTGGTTATCAGCACATGGCTCTAAAAAACAGGAATTACGAACTACAATAGAGAGTGGTTCTCACTTTAGAAAGTTTTGGAGGTATGTGAATGCTAATTTATCATCATTTGCAGCTGTTAGTCAATGATTCTTTTTAGTGGAAATACTGTCTCCTGTTTCTGTCTATACTGGATTGATACTTAGATTTTGCTATTTATGGTCAGAACTTAATTTTTTCTCAACATAAGAACACTATAATTGATCTTACAAATAAAACAGATATGTATATTATGCTACATGATTGAACTAACTGAACTTGGAAGACAATTTTCCTTTGAAACCCAGCTTATCATCAAATTCTTTATCTTAGTTTCTTGTCCTTTTGGCAACTCAATTCACGTTTGTGGCATAATTTGTAAGCGGCCATATATTTCCAATATCGACCATGTTGTCTTCCTTTCTCTACTTTTATTGAGAGTAATGTTTTATGCACTCATATTGAGGGCATTATTGTAAAGTTACCAGGATGTATTTTAGAATACAAAGTGAACCAACGTTTGGGATATCTGAAAATCAGGTAGAGATTGGGATGGAAGGTGTATGTAGTCAGTAGTAATTCCACTATTTTGAGACATTACCAGACACACTGGAGGTGTGTTTTGTGGAACCTCAAGTCAATAATTTCAGGCATAATTTGATTTGTAGGTGTCAAGCCTGATAACCTTCACCTCATAATCTGATAATTCTTTTTAACTATCAATGTAAAGAAACAGAAATCATAATTCATCCTGCTATTGCGTCACATACTGAGTTAAAACTATTTGGACTTGAAACAACTTAAAAAAAGACGCTTTGTACAGGCTTCTGTTGCTTATGAGATGCTATGGACAGCGTGGAAAGAATGAATCTGTTTTCTGATTACATTTGCTGCTTTAATCTTATGGTATTATTAGACTAGCTGTAGGAAAATAAGAACAAATAAATCTATGGTTGATGCTCTATGGCATGTAGTAACTTGCCGTGCGCCCTTTTGTTTTCAAAAGTTTGCTATGTGTTATGTTGAAATCCCATATACAAGAACATGCATCTACTAGATGCTGTGGGGCCAGAGACAGATTAGTGAATGAACTTCTTTCTTTATTGATTATTCTTTCCTCACCCAAGATCTTGTTCCCTGGCATAAAATTCTTTTGATCCTATAACACAGAAAGTTGCATGATAATACGGGTTTTTTTTTTCTTTTCAATATAGCGTTTTCAGGAGAGTCTTCTGTCTCACAAGGATCATGGAGACAGAACAACATCATCAAAACTTTCACGAAGTTTTTGTTTCATAATGACTTTCTTGGAATGGGTGACTTCCCAATTCTCATGCATGAACTTTTCTTTCCTTTGCTTGATGATGTCTTCCTCTTGGACTTCTCAATAATGTTTCCCTTTTAGCAATCTGGAGGTCATGGGATGCAATATGGGGATGGCATTGAATTCTATATGATCTGTTTCATTTCATCTCATCTCATTTTTTGGGTAATCAAAAAAAGCATTTGTTTGCAACTATTTCAGTTATCTTTCTTTGGGCATAGTTTTTTTGGATGTGCGTGCTAAATTTAAAGCAAAGATGGCAAGGAGTTTTTCTTTTTAAGTTAAATTAAAGTGAACCATAGCATAAACATTCCTATCATTTAGGATATTTGTTTGGAAGTGTGGCTGCTATTGTTTTTCAAAGTGTTTTTCATTCTGAAATGTATTAAAATGATGTTTTTTTATTTTTTAAAAATTATTTTTGATATTTGCGTATCAAAATGATTTAAATCATAAAAAAATAATTAATTTTTAACAAAAAGCATCTTTGAAAGATTTACATGCTACCATAAAGCTAATTTATACTTGATGAATTGTTTTGATTTTTCCTAAAATTGGAACATCAGTGGGAGGGACTGACTAAAAATATGATGTTGAAATTTATATATATTATATTGGAAACAGTTGCCTGTGATGCCCAGCTAACCTTCCCTGTCAGCCAATCCTCTCACTGGTTATCACCTCAGTTACAAGTCCTTAAAGATCAAACGCTCTACATTCCTTGAGTTTCATCATGGCAAGTGGTCCAGTGATCTCTCTGATGCATCGTATCTTCACATCGGATGCTTCTTGAATTGTCATCTTCATCGTCGAAAAGGCGAAGCGTACCTTGTAGCCCATCTATCTCTGGGCACAATTCTCCCAGTAGCTGCTGCCCTCTTGTGTTTCTTCCCAGCCATCATTTTTCACCATGGCCACTGTTTGGAAGAATTTTCCGGTGGTAATTTGTTGACTAATATTTCATTCACAGCATCAAACATAAGTTTTCCTTGAATTTTGGCTTGAGTTTCTGTCTGGGAAATCTTTTTACTATTGCGATCATCATTGAGTTCTATATCTTCTGGATCATAAGGTTGCAAAAATGTGAAAATTGTACGACTAAAATCCTTTTTGGGACGAGTATGAATGTGCTCACAAAAAAAGGTCTTAAGTTAGAAAAAACAAGATCTCCCTGGAACCTATCTCAATGCCATAAATCTAAGTCACAACTCTAATAGGAGTTCTACTTCACTAACTAGAGAAATGGACAGAATAACCTATTCTCTGTAAAAACTCCTTAATAGGGCATAAAAAAAATCATATTGTCAAAGAACCCACAACTGCATATCTCAATTTTGAAATAAATAAAATAAAAAAAAGAAATCAAAGACTTGAAACAACATATTGCTTATTTAAAATTTGATTACTAGGATAAATCCTCTAATCAAAACCTCCTGTAAGAATATAGAATATGTCATAAAAATCTCTAATCTAGAAATTAATAGCATGCATTGGATTAATACCATTGGCAGAGTTATCACTTAGAAATGATATAATCAAATCACACTCTAATCAACAAAAAAATTAGATTAACTACTGAAGGTTTAGTTGATGTAATAGCTGATTTAATTGCATAGCTAAAGGACCAATACTATACTTGCATGCGTGCTTTCCCTTTTGCTTATGAAAATGCATGGTTTTCCTTTTGCTTGAAAGGTTTATGAAGACTTCATCGGTGCATATCTCATTCAACAGAGGCAGAGTCGCATTTGTTCAAGAAATTTGCAAGTTTAATGCTTTTATTTGTTCACTAAATGGAAGAGGACCTATGCAGAGGGCTCGTGTTATCCCCTAATGTTTAACACATACAAAAATTATCCAGAGGAAGAAATGAAACCTCAATAACCCTATAGCGATAGGCTCAAACATCTTGCAATTTGCAACTCACAAACGATTACCAAGCATATCCTATGCTTAGCCTTTGCAATTTGCATTGCTCATGTCAACGTTTCACTGAACCTGTCTCAAGAGGAAGATCTAATGATTAAAACTGAAAATTTCCACTTGGAGGTCTCAGGTTCAATTGTTCATATCTGAAAATGGTGGAATGAGATTGAAAAATGTATAAAAAAAGAAATACCAATGTGTAGGTTCAATTGTTCATATACTCATTGCCCTTGGATCAATGCAAGTGAATATGCTATAAAATACAACATAAATTTCACATACCATCTCAAAATTTGGTGAATCTCTCACAAATACTATTTAGTCATGATAATTAGAGCTCATAACACCTTCTCAAAATGAAAATCCCTTTTTCAAAAAATAGAAAGAATCGACCTGTTCTATTCTTGAAGCTAATTTAGGAAAAAAGTCACTCATTTGATTCCTGGTTAGCAATTTGAAACCTTGATGAAAGCCATGCCCTGTTCTTTCTCCCGTGCTCTCTAAAATGCTGACCATGTGAACTAAATATTGAGATAGCGAAACCATACTGAATGTTAGCAGAGACTCACGTTATCTTGTCACTTGTACAGGACACACTGATCTGATAGCCTTGAGGAAGAAGCCCCAATTTGGACTTCTTTGAGAGATAGCTCGTTGACCAAATGGGTGGTGTTCTACAAATTCCTGCACATTATCAGCTGCTGCCAATTCTTCCAAATAAACCCTTAGATCACCTCCAGCACCTGCCATGAATTGGATTCTGTTCTTAACATTTTCCTAGTGTTCTGCAACTTACATATATGATAAACTTCACATTTCCATTTTCATAAATGAATTTCTGGCTAAGCTAAAGACATTTAAATCTAGAAGATTACGCAATTCACAAAGGGCACAAGTAGCATAGTCCAAGTCAGGACATCTGCTGGGTCTTCAGTATGAGCCTCATCCAACATAAATCAGAAACAACAGTTGAAGAACATTTGCATGGCACTGCGTCAAAAAGTTACTTACCTAAAGAATTATCATTGCTGTTCTGAAACTGGTACGGATAAGGGAAGATTGCAGTGTTTGCCTACAATTTAAGTCCAATACAAGCATCAGATCATCTGATCAAAAAACTGTAAGAAAATTAAGATAACCAGCCTAAAAGAAGATAATATAATTACAAATACTTACAGGATTAAGCAAGGCTTTGTAAGGAGAATCATCCAATAACATCGTATTTGATTCACTATAATCTCCCTTCTCCCATGGAAGTTCAGAATCGTCTTTTTCCCAAATTCTCCTCAGTTCCTTAAAAACCAAGGGTTTATGCTTGTTTTCTAGAGTACAGAACTGTGTTGCAGTGCATTTGGATAGATCCTAATAGAAATGAGAGTGAGCATCTTAAGAATCTGTGTACACGTCAAATGTAGGGTGATTTTGAAAGGATACGATAACTAGTTGAGTATAAATTTCTGCTACTCATCCCTATCCTACGATATTTTGCAGAATCATACCCACCAAAAGAAACTAGAAAACATTCAAGTCATCCAATGATAAGAATGCTTTCCACTAGTCTATTTAAAAAACCATACACTTCAGACTTTGACAAACTCATATATGCTGGTAAGACTAGTTCATTAAAAAGGGAAACTAAAATATTTTTGTTTTTTTTTAAAAAAGGAGCTTGAAACAGGGAGGTGGAAACATATTTGCTAATGCAAGAATCAAAATTGCATATTGTCTTGCAGACTTTACGGAAAAGCGTGAACAAAAAGGAAATACAAGACTTAAAAAAGTGCTTACCCAACAAAACAGCAACTTTTTCTTCATATCTCCCATCACAAACTCAACCACTCTATCAACATTCTTCCTACAAAAAATCAAGATGTCTAGTGGTCAACTGTAGCTCACAAAAAAAATTCCCAGTGTACTAAGGAAAAAAAAATGTTTATCTTATGAGCAAAATAAATAAAAAATAAAAAATGATTCCACATTACAAGGAGATTCAATTAGAATAAGAAGTAGGTAAAAGAGTACCTAGTTCTTGAGGACCAAACGCCCACTTCAAATCTCTCAAAGCAGAACTTTAGAAAATCAAAGCAAAAGGGTCTTCTAAAAACTGATACAAGAAAGCAAGCCAATTAGATTTAATTAATTGGAGTGAAAAAGCATTCAAGTAACTGTTATTAAAGTTTCAAAACTCACCTGCTTTTTTTGCAATCTTTATATCTGCTATATAGCCCTTTGGAGGAGGTGACACTATATCCACAAGCACCCCATTTATATCAAGAATAAGTAGTTTTTTCCTCACAAGACATATGGGTGTTATTTCTAGTAAGCAAGATAAACTCTCAGGGGGTACATTCTCTTTGCCACGAATAGCAAGAGAAGCAGAACATGTTTCCCTATCCAGACGATTATTTCCCCTCCTGTTTCTTCGTCTTGCTTTTGTTTTTTGCAAAGATGGTACTTCTGAAGCCTCCTTGGTTGTTTCCATGCCCTTGTTCACAAGTTTTGTTTCACCTTTATCTGATAAAAAAACCACTTCTCTGTCTGTTTCATCTGATAAACATACAGTTGACACGCTATTCAAATTATAAGTGCTCAGCATGCCACCTTCCTCCGCCTGCATATGAGCTGGATCACTATCCTGTTGATTATTTCTTCTCCTGTTTCTTCGTCTCGCTTTTCTTTTTTGCAAATGTACTTCTGGAGCCTCCTTGGTTGTTTCCATGCCCTTGTTCACAAGTTTTGTTTTACCACTATTTGATAACAAAGCAACTTCTCTGTTTGTTTCATGTGATAAACATACAGTTGACGCATTATTCAAATTATTAGTACTTGGCAAGCCACTTTCCTCAGCCTGCTTACTAGCTGGATCGCTATCCTGTTGATTATTTCTCCTCTTGCTTCTTTTTCTTGCTTTTTTTTTCCGCAAAGAAGGTACTTCTAGAGACTCCTTGCTTGTTTCCATGCCCTTGTTCACAAGTTTAGTTTCACCATTATCTGATAAAAACACTGCTTCTTTGTTTCTTTCATCAGATAAACATACAGTTGAGACATTATTCAAATTACAAGTACTCAGCATGCCACCTTCCTCAGCCTGCATATGAGCTGGATCACTATCCTGTTGATTATTTCTCCTCTTGCTTCTTTTTCTTGCTTTTCTTTTTTGCGAAGACGGTACTTCTAGAGACTCCTTGATTGTTTCCATGCCCTTGTTCACAAGTTTTGTTTCACCATTATCTGATAGAAAAACTGCTTCTCTGTTTCTTTCATCTGATAAAGATACAGTTGAGACATTATTCAAATTATGAGTTATCACCATGCCACCTTCCTCAGCCTGCTTATGAGCTGGATCACTATCCTGTTGATTATTTCTCCTCTTGCTTCTTTTTCTTGCTTTTCTTTTTCGCAAAGAAGGTACTTCTAGAGACTCCGTGCTTGTTTCCATGCCCTTGTTCACAAGTTTTGTTTCACCATTATCTGATAAAAAAACTGCTTCTCTGTTTCTTTCATCTGATAAGCATACAGTTGAGACATTATTCAAATTATAAGTACTTGGTAAGCCACCTTTCTCAGCCTGTTTATGAGCTGGATCACTATCCTGTTGATTATTTCTCCTCCTATTTCTTTGTCTCACTTTTCTTTTCCGTGATGAGGGTACTTCTGGAGCTTCCTTGGTCATATCCATGCCCTCGTTACCACTCTCAAAAATGGATGCTAACATGGAGGTTATCTTGTATTTTGCTTTCAAAGATTAGATACAATTAGTATGTTAAAACCCTTGGTGTTTTCAAATAAAGATCTTTTTTCCACTATTTTCCTCAACTTTATTAGCTTCCCCATATCCTATTTCTCCATGTATCTCTTTCATTAGATTCCTGCAAGTGTGGAAATAGGATCTGAAGATGAGTTTGAAGTGAATTAAAGAAAAATTCCACTAACACACAATCATGGAGTATCTTTTAACAATTATTTGTATCTGATGTTTTATGGATTATTTCCTGTTTGTATGCTTTTGTAGTAGGGTGATCTCCTACTTTGTGCCTTTAGCTAATGAAATTTCAATTATCAAAAAGAAAATATTGAGTGACATGTATTCCTCATCATATGAATTAGAAAGACAAATGAGAACATTATACAGAATTCTGGATAACAAATAAATCAAGAAACAAATTCTTGAAATTGGAGTTTCAGCCATCAATCGTCCACCATGTCTTCTATACATGAGCCTAGAAGACATCCCTTCTAGAGGACTTACACTTGTCTAGCATCACCTATCATCAATCAAGTATATTATGTGGATTCTCAGTGTTTTGCAGGAGTCAAACAAGATACTCAAGTGCACTTCAAAATTCTACCATTTATAGGAATATTGGCTGCAAAACGAGAAAGAAAAAGGCAAAACAACATCCTTCAAGTACTTTAGTGAAGTGATCAAAGTTCTATTATTTTCCCTCTAATTATATGAGTTTAGACTACCTAATAGCTCATCCAGGGATTAAGGCAAGCGCCACTCCAACTGTCTCCTACCCTACAAAGCAACACAAACTAATTATCAAACATTGTTTATCAGGTTATCTTGAAACTTCCTCAAAATCAGCAATACCACTACCAGGTACTGTCATCCAGTTAATCAATTTACCTTCCTTTATCAAACATAATCCACATTAATACAACAATAACCATTTCTTTTACTTTGAATGCACTAGAATTCTGTATTAAAGAGGGGGATAAAGGAAGACAAGAATTAGATAAATGCAGACTCACATTATAACAAGCAAAAGGTAAGACACGTAGATAGTGAAAAGTGAAAAGGTAAAATGGATTTGTTTTGTGTAACAAAGGATAATGGCTCTCCAATAATGTCAAAACTTCATATTCAACTATTCGACGACAGGGGACGTTGTTCTAACAAAACGAAGGCAAAAAAAAAAAAAAAAAAAAACACACTCCAATGAAGATTGTTCAATTGTTTTAACAGAAAAGTCCAATCGAAAAGGCAAGTGGATTTTCATATTGCTAATCCCATAAAGAAATAAAAAGAAGACACTCTCGGTTGTGAGCGATGGTAATGTTTTCTAACATGAACCAATATATGAGACCAGGAACTAGATGCATCGGTGAACATTAATACAGCACCATTAGGCCTGAAAACTTAGCTCTGACTGCCAGCAAAGCCAAAACAGTTTCAGACTTTTCCAATTCCCACAAGAAGAAACAGCTATTTATAGCCAAGAAATGATTATTCCAGATTAAGATTGACATAAATCCCACGAAACATGGAAAAACAAAATGAGACGATAACCAAGGCCAGCCATAAATCCAAAACAACTGGAGTAACAAGCATATATCATGATAAACATCTTATATAGAAAACTAAAACAACCCACTGTCATAAGAAGGGTGAAAAACAATTTGATAGCTGAAGATACAATGCCATTTTATTTCCAGAGTAAAATAAATAAATAAATAAAGAATTACCCCGACCATGCCAGAACTTTCAAAGAAATCAATGCAATGAAGCAGGATGTCGAACTCCTATGGTAGGTTTTTTTACTTTGTGAGAAAATAAAGGCAGTGGAGAGTTGGGAGCTTCGCTAAGTTAAGTTTTGAGAGAGGCGGCGATACTCCATGTGGGGGGGATTCACAAGGAGAAGGAAACAAAAGAAACCCAGCTAGAATAGGGAACACAAAAAAGAGACGGAAGGACGCCAGAGCAGCGGTTTTCTCTATAACTACAGTTTAGTCCCCAATCTATTTAGTCAGCTAATTAGATCCCATAACTTTAGACTCTTCCTAATTTTTCCCTGTACTTTCTATGGCCTTACATGTTCATCCTCATAAAGTTCCTTAGCGTAAAATTGAATTTATTATATTATATTTTATTAGAAAAGTGCTATGGTATTATATTTTAAAGTGCATGAATTGGTAAAAAAGTGTACTTTTTTTTATTTTTTTAATTGATAAATAAATAACATCTACCTTGTTTTTCTTAGTTTTATCTTCTTCATATTTTTCACATGTAATTGTAAAATAAGATGGTGGTATAAATGTTGGTATATGTATAGATTTACTTTTAAGTAAAACTATAATAAAAATATAAAAATAATAAACTCATAGTGTAGATGCATGAATTTTTTTTTTATAATTTCTTTGATGAGTACAAATAAGAAAAATATGGAAATAATAATAGCAAAACTACTTTTAATGGAAATGAAATTTTTTTGTTATTACATTTTATGATAGTTATTTTCATAAATGCAAATTTGTCCCAAGTCTTTCAACCACTTGTTATACTTTTATGATAATGGAAATTGACTTTATGGATAAATATGTTAAATAAAAGAGAGATTGGGGAGAAATTAACAGAATTTTAAAGGCTGGAGATTGTTTTGATTGTTGATAATAGATTTGTGAGTTCACGCTATGTTGTGGGCCGAGGTATTTTTTTATCACTAAAGAAATAAGCTTGTTTTAAAAAACAATTGCGACATAGATCTAATCATAAAAAAAAATCAGTATATGAGCCAATTTTATTTAAGAAAAATCATAGGGAGCTTAAAAAAATAAAAAGAATGGTTAAAATAACAAAACAAAATAGATGACAAAGCTAAGGTTCCATCCAATCAAATGTGAAAGTTTTTTAACAAAAAATCTGAGATAACCTAGGTTATTTTAAAAATAAGTGAAAAATCCTACATAAAGCAAAAAAAAAAAAAAAACTCAATCTCCTATTGAGTTAAATGTTGAAGGAAGAAACTTAAAAAATATGAGCTTAAAAAAAAACAAGAAAACCTCAACGAATATCTCAAATATGGGTTACTCTCTAAAGTTCACAACCTATTTGTTTTGTGGCTGCTTCTGCGTTTAAAGCAAACCACAAAAATAAACCGTTTGGTTACGGTTAAAAACGAATTACTGTTTGTGGGACCTATTACTTTTTTACGTTTACACCGCAGGTTAGCAAAAAGCACCTTCAAGCTGCTGTTTGACAGATGATGGTGAGGAATGGGTTGGTTAACCAATGCTACCTCCTCTCCTCTGTTCTTTTTGCTTGCTGGATTCTCTCCTCCTCTGCTTCTCTCTCTAGTCTAGGGGACACGGTTGAAGACGATGTCAGGCTGCTTCCTATTCTTTTGTAAATAGAGGCACAACCTGAAAGAGAGAGAAGAAGAGCAAAAACAGAGGCGTGACCTTCCCTTTCTCCTTCTCCTTCTCCTTCTCCTTCTCCTCCTCCTTCTTCTTCTGCTGCTTCCCCGTCTCCACTGTTCTGTAAAGTGAACAGTGTAGAGTGTCTCCACTGTAAACAGTGGCGCGGCCTGAAAGAGAGAGAAGAAGAGCAAAAACAAAGGCGCAACCTTCTCCTTCTCCTTCTCCTTCTCCTTCTCCTTCACCTTCAAGCTGCTTCCTCATCTCCACTGTTCACGTTGCATGTGAATAGTGGAAAGTGACCAGCCTCCAGCGTTTCCACCGTCCCTCAGTCCATCACTGCGGCGCTACTTTTCCCCTGCGCTGCTCTTCCCCTTCCCCTTTCCCTTCCTTATCTCCTTCGTTTGGGCTACTCTCCACTGTTCTGCAAAGTGAACAGTGGAGATTGTCTTCACTGTTCTAGCTGAACTGGGTCTGACCCAAACCTAAATGCATTGGACCGGTCCGACCCAGAAAAATAAAAAAATCCATAATTTTTTTCTCAGATATTGTATTTTATTAAAAAAAACTAGTGTTTAACATTAATCAATGACACTACATAATTCCATTAGAAAGAGATCGCATGATGACGTAGCATTTGCAGAATTTGATTGCAATCCCAATTTTGTTCTGATGATATTTTACCTGATGTTGTTGCACGCTCAGGAAGCCATGGAAACTGTAGTCCTTGTCGGATGGATTTCGTACGTGATGGAATTACAAATAGTTTAATGGAACAATAAAAAATATTTTATATAAAATATTATTTATTTCATGATGTAATAGCAGTAGTTAAGTCTACAATATTAAAATTAAAAACCATCAATATATATATATATATATATATATATATATATATATATATATATATATAACCTCAATATCAAAAGCATTCTTAATCAAATATATTAAATAATTTTTTTTTTCAACTTCAATTGTAACAACAGTTTTAACCAAACATATATTTTAACAAACCAACCTCAACTAAAAGTATTTTTTATAAAATATCTTTTTTCAAACCACAACCACAAAAGCTACCACAATACCAAATCATTCAATCTAACATTGAATGATGGAATAAAAAAATATAAAAAAAATTTGTCAATGTAAAAAATATCAATAAAAAGAACGTGGATCAAATTTTACAAAAACAAAATCTAAAAAGGATGAAATTATAAAAATAATAAATTCAAGAATTTATATCAAATAAAAAAATAACAACAAAACAATGGGGATTAAATTTGAAAGATTAAAATGTTAAAGGGGATGAGACTGAAAAAGAATTATAATTTTATAAATTATAAAAAAGAAATTCAAATATCGAATGATAGAATTGAAAAAAGAATATCAATTTCAAAAATAAAACAAACTCAATAAAAAATAAAAAATAAAAAGACCCGATATAGATGAGGTCTTTTTAAAAATCAATGAAAAATTATATTGAAAGCAAATAAATAAAAATAATAGATCTCGATCACTAATTGAATAAATAATAAAGGATTAAATTGAAAAAAAATATGAGCTTAAAGAAAAGGGGGGAAACCTTGGGCAAACTTCATAATCCGGGGTTAACCTCTAAAATTTACAATCCGTGAAAGCTCAATTCAAAAAATCAATTCCCAACCAAAATGTTTTTACAGGATAAAACAAGAAAAAAATAAATTTAGAAAATTTTCCAAAGTAAAAAAAATAAAAATAAAAAGAATAAGGATAAATCTAATAGAAAAACAAAAGGAGTATGAAATTGTTAAATTAAAATCAATTTAAAAAATAATCTCTGAAAGACATAAGGTCGTCTAACAAGTTTTTTTTAATATTTAATATTTATTAAAATACTAAAAATTCCCTTAAGTAAACTTAATAGTACAAAAAAAAAATTCATTGTAACAAAACCAAAAAGCCCCTTTAAGAAAGCGTATTTGATGTTGTTTTCAAGGGTAGTAAAATAATTTATATATTTTAAAAAAGACCAAAACACCCCCTAATGAAAGATAATCTATATATTTTTTTTTAATTTTAGGGTTAAATTAGTAATGTTATCATGCAAAAAAAAAAAGAAGAATTAATCTAACCCTACATAATTTGCAAAAAACAATTTTATCATGATAAAAAGATCATCTTGCCTTTAATGCCTAGTTCAAAGATCTTATAGCTCAAGGGCAATTTTGCATTATATTATTACAATAAGTAGAGTTTTGCAATTTTGCCTAGTTCATTAGATCTTATAGCTGCACAATAATTTCTCTTCTTTTAGGTTTTTGTTAATAATTAAAGACTGATTTATAATCTTTTTTTTTCTAATTAAATTTTGTTTGAAATGGAATCTCACTTATAAGTTTGACTAAGTTCAAGCATTTTGTCTTAGAAAGTTAAAATCATTCTATTTAAGCTCTTAATGATGAGATTCTTAGATAAAACTAGTTTGTATGTTGAACAAATAAAATTTTTTTAAACATCAAAAAAATATATAGGTCTTAAGAAATTATTTGGTATTATTATTAAATCCAAAAATACACTCATTAATTTTGAATTTTTTTCTTCATTAAGATAATTTTTTTATTAATATATATGTTGTTTATCTTAGTCAGCACAATAATTTTAATTTGAATAATTGTTTCTGTTTAAAGAAAATTGTTTTATAATTGTTAAAACAAGTTAACAAACAATCTTAAAATAATATGTCCATGTTTTTGTGTGATGGAAAGCTAAAAGAAATCATAAATTTGATAAAATCATGTTCAAAGTCAATTAAAAATTTTAATAATAAAATACCAAGTTCATTCAAATTTTCATGAACAATTTATTATTGATATTGTTATTTTAAAATCAGATACGTACTAATTGAGAAAAATAAAATTTTAAAAAAATTATAATAATATTTAAAAACCATGTCAAAACTAAAAAGTAAGTAAATTTAGTAAATTTTTCTCAGAGTGTAAAAAAAAAACAAAGAAAAAAAAAGGAATGAAAGGATATTAAAGGGCTAAGCTCGCATACCTGACCCTTTCTTTAAGTTCTTTTTTTATTATTATTGTTAAAGGGACAGACACCATATTGTTTGCCTTTTTTTTTTAGAAACAAATGTGATAAACACCATGTTGTCTGTCATATTTAAGAAAATTTTACGCAAGCCAATGCTCGAACAGGCGATGTCAAAGTTGTCTCATGCACCTGACAAACTAAGTTGAAGCTTGGATTTGTTCTAAATTAAGGAGCAATAAAACATGATAAGAAACCTTAACTCTTTTAGTGTTCTAGGATAATTTGAGTTAGTCTTACTTAAAAGTTGCTTACTTTAGTGTTTAAAAAATTTAGTTAAAACTAGTTAGTTCACTTATGCTATGTTCAGGTTGGAACAAAAAAGATTATGTCGCCAATAAGTAATATGCAGGCATTAATAACATGTTTTTAATTACAAGAAAAGTATTAATTATAAATTCAAAACTTGATGTGCTTGTTAAATAAATTAAATAGAGAATCATATGTGATAATAAATATTAAAAAATTTGTTAACACTTACTAAATACTAAGTTGTGAAGTTGAGAAACAAAAATAGATTAAGATATTCGATCCAATTTGACGAGTTAAAAACACGAACAACTGATAAAAACCTGGCTTAGCTTAAAAAAATCAAGATGATATATATATTTTTTTTAATATTGAGACAAAGACATCTTGGATCGATTCGAGTTAACTTCGGTTAACTTATCACACTTGTAACTCATGTCAGTGACCCGACTGGGTTTTATAACTTTGTTTTTTTAACTATTTTTTTATTTAATTATATAATAACAAAAATAGATGCTCGCATGAAAGAAACCTAATAAGTTATTTTTTCAAATAATCATGGTTGGTTGTACAAAAATAAAACTTTCTAATGTTTTAAAAGAATGTTATAATTTTATTTAAAATGAAGAATTACCCCTAGCATCCTATAGTTTGGTAAAAAATGTACCTGCTTACCAAATTTTGAAAAATTATGATTTACATCCCAAACTTTATATGTGCTCTAACTTAACACCTAACAAAACAAAAAAAAGTCAACAAAAAATATCTAATTATTTATAGGATTGTCATTAAATATTATAACTTTTTTATCAATTTGTTTTTAAAAAACCAGCCAACACCTTTTTTTTTGTTCTCATTGTTGGAATCCAGATACTTATTCCATCCATATGCATGAAAACATCACTAACTAACCCTGGTGCTAAAAAACCATACACCCAAAACTCTTATTTTCCCAACAAATCAATCCCTACATCTTCTGAAAGCTTCACATAATTTTCAATTGGATTCATGTCCCTAAGGTAGCATTGGATTACTATCTCAGGATAGAAAAGATAAAGATACTGGAGACAGTTAAGACAAGATAAAAAAAGAAAAGAAAATGAAGACATAATTGTGTATGAAGACATAATTGTGTATGGTAGTGAGGTAAGATAAAATAATTGTGTCTGTATCCTGTTTAATTATGGTGAATAAGACAAAATAAAATATAAAAAAATCTACTTTACCCTTAATATGTATTGTTGTCAAACTTACATATTTGTAAAAAATAATTAAGGCCCCATTTGTTTGCTGGAAAGTGGTTTCCTTTTGGAAAGTGAATTCCAGGAAAGTAAATTATTTTTCGATGTTTGGTAATGTAATGAAAAATAAGTTGGAAAACACTTTCTAGTGTTTGGTTATGTCATGAAAAATGAGCTGGAAAATAATTTATTAATTTTTTAATTTTTTCAAGTTTATTAAAATAATGAGGAACAAATCTTACAAATTAAAAAGTTGAATGAGAATGAAATTGAAAAAAAAATTTCATAAATTATCTCAAATAAAATAAATAATAATTAAAATAATAGAGATCAAATCTAAAAAATAAAAAATTGAAAGATGAAGAAATTAAAATAATAATAATTAACATTTCATAAATTATTTCAAATAAAATAAGTAACAATAAAAAAAATAAGGACCAAAATTAATATAAAAATTAAATTCTAAGGGATAAAATTGAAAAACAAATATTCAAAACAAAATATATATATATATATATATATATATATAAAACAATCAAAAGTTTGAGGATCAAATTTGATATAATCAGCAAATAATATGACATTTCTAAATTTTTTACAACTTTCAGAAATTGTTTTCCGTCCAAAATAAAAGGAAAACACTTTTCTGGAAACCAAACCAAATTTTTCTTTGACTGGAAAATATTTTTCGTTGACCGGAAAGTGTTTTCCGTTGACCAACTTTCCTAATGACAAACAAACACAGGAAAGTTTGGAAAGTGATTTCCCGGAAACCACTTTCCAGAAAACAAACATACCCTAGATATTATTATTTTTTACTTTAGTTTATATTGAGAGCTAAAATTAATAATATGTTAATAACCTTAGTTATAAAACCAAACTAACTTGACAAGTTGACCCAAGGCCTGAATTGATCCATGCTTAAGAAAAAAAATGAAGGAAAGTGAATCGACCTCAGTCAGTAAAAACCCCAAGTCAATCTAATATAAAACATGAGTTGAAAACCCATTGACTATTTTGAAAAATCTTTTGGTCAAAATAAGGTGCTTTGATTATTTTTTTAAAAAAATTAGGTCAGCCAGGTTGACTCTCTCGATCCGTAACCTAAACATTGCCTTGTATTGATTCTCGAGTCAAATTTTAAAATTATGATAATAATTATTTTTATTCATATATTAACCCGTGTTGACCTTTCTGATCTGTGACCCGAGCCTTGCTTTAGATTGACCCCTAAATCAAGTTTTAAAACTATAATTATAACTATTTTTTATTTTATGTTGACCTTCTTGACACATAACCTGAACCTTATCTCGGGTTGACCCCCTGAATAGGGTTTTAAAATTATGATAATAACTTTTTTTTTCTTACATTGACTTGGGTCAACGATGAACCCCACTCGCGACCTGAGTCTTGCTCAGGTTAACCCCCGAATCGGGTTGTAAAACTATGATAATAATTTTTATTCTTGGGTTAACTCGGGTCAACCCGACTCGCGACTCAAGCTTTGCTCCAGATCGACCATCAAGTTAAGTTTTAAAACTATGATAATAATGTTTTTATCCTTACATGTCTTAGTTGGACAATTTTAAAATTGAAAGTTTTTTATAAGGATATTTAGGAATAAAAAATTAAAAACATTATCTTTAGAGACCCATTTGTACATTCTATTTTGAAAGTATAAAAATTCACTTCTAAATTATTTCAAAGTTAAATTTATTTATATATTTCTTTTCTTTAACTAAACATATTTTTATCTCTACTATTTTCATTTTTTTTAATCTTTGAACTATACCTAGACCGTACCTAAAATCATGCCAAAGAAAAAGGTTCACTTTCATCACATAATACCCTTCATCCTACCAATGCATTTCTAGTTGTGATAATTAATATCCTTCTATGGCCAAACGATCTTCCATCTCCTACCAATGCATCTAGTTGTTCTATGAATTGACATCACCAAAACAACAAGAACTCTTTTATAGCATAGTTGTTCTTTCCATTTCTGTTTTTTATTTATTTAAAAACAATTTTCAATTGCTCTAATATATAAATTGATTTTAAAATTCCTTATTTTCTTTAGCACCAACATGCTAAAAATCCATACACCCAAAACTCTTACTTACCCGGCTATCAACACCAAAAAACTAAATTGAAACTAAGAAAAAATACTTGAATTTTTTGTTAAAAAAACTCTATTACAAAGAGATTATTCAAACTACTCTAATCCTCTCCCCCACCAAATCCATCCTGAACATGCAACAACCCTCTTTCCCTTTCTACCATTTAGATTTTAATTTTGATTTAGGTTTGGATCTGAAGAAGGATAAATTTATAAAGAGAGAGAAACCCATGAAAGTATTGGGTGAAACATCTCCATTTCAAAGAAAACTTGAAATGACATTGCTTTGAATATTTTTGTTTTTTTATTGACATGGCTTGAGTCAAACCTTGAATCAATTGCTCATAAGATTAACCCGCGGGCTTGATGATGGATGGATTAGAGCTTCGAGTGTGATTACATTTTTTTTTTTTTTATCAATTCAAGGAAACAAAAATATAAAATTGAGGATCAGTAGACTTGTTGAGAGGGAGGACATGGGAATAGTGCTATACCTTTTTACAATTCTTAGTTGGACGTGGCCCAGGCCTTCGTCAAACCAATCTTAGTTCTCAATCTATAGTTTGATTTTGGGTTTAGACTTCTTAAGAGCCCACCGGGTTGGAGTTGAGAGTTGAGGCTCAACAACAATGCCATGCCCGAAGGCAATACTTGGTGGCAAAATAATTCTCGAAAGGAAAAGGTATGGTAAAAGAACTTAAATCCCATTTGTCTAAAGTGCCTGAATTAAATTTTATGCACTGATTTTGGCACAAAGTCCGACCCCATTTGCCTCAAGCATTATAGCTAGGACATGCACTTCCTTGGCTTGTAAAATTTCTGAACATGCCTTTTCTTTCCTCAATTCGTCATGTGCATTCCACTGCTAGTCCACTTCTTGAGAACCATGGCAAATTATCATGACAGCTTGATGCCTTGTGGTCCAGATTTCAATGGACCACTGATCTTATGGAACAAAACCAGGTGAGTTTCAAAGGAACATTCTCTTTTCTCCAAAACCCATAAAGTTTTTTCGCAACTATTGGGCTGCACGCCCATTCTTTTTCGAGGGATATTACGTGAACCATATGTACTAACAAAAATAACATGTTCATGTGGTGATCAGAGAGGTGTCATCATGCCTCTTTTGGCTGAAAAAAAGAGATTATATAGTACAATTTTGTACTTCCTTAATGGCAACGGGCGTGATCAAGTAAAAATGATCAAATCTTTGATGAGTGAAAACTTTATCACTTACATGTGCTCAAATCTTCAAAGTTAAGCATGTGTGACGATCACAGGAGGGTCCCTAGGGTTTGTGTTCACATCATGAATGTTATGATTCCAATACCAAACAGCTCTCTCTTGTACAATCCTGTAATCTGCACCCACACACGTATATAATCTGACAATATCTACTTGTGATACAAGTGCAAACCACATGATCTAGCGCTTTGCTATGATGCTCCTAATGTAATATCTGCAGAAGTGCAGATTGGAATAAGTACAGACGAAAAGGAGGAAGTGGTCCTGCGTTTACTTTCACGTAGAAAAGTAAAAGAAAGAATAATCCACAAGTTCCCTTCGTAAATCCTTTAAATTCTCTTCAAAACTTTAAACAACTCGTAAATGTAATTCTTATATTGTCCACGGAATAATATAAATTATATTTTTTTTCTTTTTGAAGTGAAACATGCAGCATAAATAGGATAATGCGATTTATTACAGTTAAATTGAGTATTTTTTTATTATAGACTCGGATATGTGGGTTGAAGATTCTAATGGAAATCGAAATAAAATCATCTTACCATTAAGTCAAAGATGTCGGTGTTAGCATTAGTAAGAGAATCACATCTTAGGACAATATCCTAAGTACTGTTGTGTGGCTCTGGGGAATGGATTGACCAATCACAAAGATGTCGGTGTTAGCATTAGTAAGAGAATCACATCTTAGGACAATATCCCTTTAGCAAAAGTCAATTAATGTGCTTACATTTGTAAGAGAATCACATCTTAGGACACCCCTTTGGCGATTTGGGGGTTCAATGAACCAAACCATCCGAGGCATAAACAACGATGAAAGCAAGAGAATATAATGCGGTGTGATTTAATTATTGGATACAAGTAGGTGGGAAGTGAACTTGGCCGTAAGTTATATGGTTGGGCGTTTAAAGTGCATGACAAATACTTTACGCCATGCCACCTTGCCCACCACCCCCATACCTTGCTTGAAGATGCCAAAAGTCTTCACGCAACTAAAGAAAAATACCAAAACACAGCAATCAATTAGGGGATCTCCGAAAGACTGGCGACGAGGGACCATTTATGAGACAAAGGGGCTTGCAATTATATTACTACTCAACAGCCAACTACCAATGGAAGTTGGAGGAAATTAATAAGACTTCTGTGTTTTTACTTTCACTTGTCTTGTGTCTTTTCAATCAAAAGAAGAGGCAAGAGATATAAAGGAAAAGATTTCATCTATTTAATTGTCGGAAAGCTAAGATGATTCTCATTCATTCATGAATCATGTGCAGCATGGAATAGAACGAGGCGTCCTTTACCCTACGAAAAAAATGGCAAAGCTATGAAAATTACTCAGAAATAGCTCAACCAACGTATACTCCATCAACAATATTCCATTGCAAATTCCCTTTAAGTGCTGATGAAATATTCTGTCTCCAAATCCCTTTGGAAATATTTTGTTGCCTATTATGTTGGAATATGAGTGACCATTTTTTTATGGAAACACCAACCAAATTTTTATTCGGCATTTCCATAAAAAAATTCAAAATTTTCTATAATGTTTTTGATAAAATATGACCTAGCATTGCTGACAAAATTGAAATAACAAATTTCATAAAACAGCCACACTTTTTTTATATTCTTTTGTTGTTTCGGATTATAATTCTAGAAACTCACAAAAAAAATCTTATTTTATAATAAATATATTAAAATTAATTCCATAAAATATTTTTTTCAAACATATTGAAATTTCAAAAAAGATGTCGGGGGAGGAAAAGAGCTTGAACCAGAAGCGCCAAGAGGGAGAAGAAAATGTAAAACCAAATATACATGTATTTCCTTTTGTTTTTTATTATTTTTTATTTAACTTCTGCTCTCATTTGTTTTTTAGTTGTGCACTCACTTCACTCATTTATTTCTAAACTTTACCTCGCATCATCTAATCAATGACATATGATGTTTGTCTTGTGACTATTATTGAAAGAGTATGACCCATCCTTATATCTTAGGTTGATGTCATACGCATACCATAAACCTAATTCTTATCGGGTTCATTAATTGCTTTAGCCTCCAACCACAATTGAGTATTATGAAGAGGATGAGTGGAAACATCTTTTTTATGTTTTGCAACCATGCCGACATTGTATGTCTCCCACCAAACAAACTTTAATATACAAATTATACATTAATATAACAAAATTCTCTATGAAAAAGTTGTAAAATACTTAAATATACAATCAAACAGAAAATAATACAAAGTAATTTTAATAAATTAACTTAAAACATAAATGGATTAAAAAAAAAAAAAAGGATGGATTTCTTACTTAGTGTACCCAAGCTTCACAATAAATTAAATTAAGAGAGGATGCTAACGCTATTGATAGATATAGGTTGACAATGACAATTTAGGGTAGTCAAATTTACGAGGATGGTGGTTAGATTTGTGAGAAAATAGAGAGAGGGGGCTGGTGTTTTTTGGAGCAAAGAAAAGACGATGAAAGTGGAGGGAAAAGAGAATTGTCGTGTTTTATTTCATTTAATTTTTTTAATGAAATGTTCATCAATAATTTTGTCAAAAAATATTGAAGTGTCATAATTTCAATGAATTTTTAATATTTTTTTTATTTTCTCTATGCTGTTAGAATTCCTATCGAAAATTTTTGTTGGAACAATTCTATCGTAATTTTCATCAGATATAAATTTTTCGTTTCTATTTATGTCAAAAAAAAAAAAAAAACTGATAAGATAATTTTCATCAGCATTAATTTGCATTATTTTTTGCCAATTTTCTAGTACTTGCTTCGGACAAAATGGCAACGAACCTCGAGAAGTTGCCACTTTTCTATATTGCGAATTTCGTTTGATCTTTCCATATTGATCAATAGCGTCATAGGTTGTTCTCTTATTTGACCAGGTATATAACTATTAGACTTTGTGAAATGCAATCCCTTCCATCTAGCTTGATGATCGATTACGTCAAGGTTTAGCTCACATAATTTGACCATTTTTCCATTTTACGTCCACTAGGAGCTAGGAGCTAGGAGCTATCATGATTGAAATTCAAAATTCTACTCCTCTTTATAAAAGCCACATTAAAAAATCGTTGTGGTCTAAATTAAGTTAGTGAAATGATTACTTATTGATTAGTCTAATTAGCTAGGCTTTTATGAAGAAGAAAATAAAAACTTTTTATAATTAAGGCTATGTTTGTTTTTTTAAATTTATTTTTCAGAAAATTATTTTTTAAATTTTCATGTGTTTATTTGACATTAGAAAAGTTAGTTAATAGAAAATACTTTCCGGTTAAAGGAAAATTTGAAAGACAAATCTTACAAAATACGAGGACAAATGTTTAAAAAGAAAAGGGACAAATTTGAACTATTAAAACTAATCTAGGCTTAAATGAGTTTTTTGAAACATTTTAAGGGCCCTGGTTTACAATATGGTTTCTGTACACGTGAAATTTGCTACACTAACATTTTAGTGTAGATGACATATTACCTCCGCTATTTAAAAAAAAACCTAGGGTATGCCTTAGCTTCTTCACTGAACAGTGAAGGAGCTGTCTTTTTTTTTTTGTTAAATTATATTTTTTATTAAATTCTTTTTATTTTTTTATTTAATCTCATCTTTCTGTATTGTGTTAATTTTAAATTGGTTATCATAATTTATTTGATTTACTTTCTATAAAGTTATTGCAATTTCAAACAATCATCTTGATATTTTGTCGGTGCTCAATTTTATGAACGCTTATTTTTATTATCATATCATTAAGTAAAAAAAATGGTTGAAAAAAAAAAACAAAGTTGTTAAATTTAATGAAATCCATGATTTGGATCACAGGTTCAACATATTAAGTCGCGAAGTTTATGTCCATTCAATATGTCACTGTCTTAATATTAAAAAAAAGGTGTCATTTTGAAAGAAAAAAGAAGAAGCAAAACCATGTTTTTTACTGGTTGTTTTGAGTTGCTTTAGAACTTGTCAAGTTAATTGGATCACGTTAGGGCAACTTCTACGCGAGTTAATTTTAAACTCGGATTAGTTAAGGAGTTAGGTCAACAGATTTTAAGGTTGATCCATTGTATCTGGCCCTTTCTTTTCCTTTTTTTTTAAAAAAAATTCATCTCCCATTTTTTTTTCTTTTGATTGAATCTTTTTGCCTTTTTGTTGTAATTTCATACTTCAACATGTGGTTGGTTTTGAATTGCTCTTCATAATTTGTTTCGAGTTGCTTTCTTTGAATTATCGCAGTCTCAAACAAATATCTTGGTACTTGATTGGTGCTTAATTTTATGAGGGACTATTTTTGTTATCATATCATTAAGTAAAAAATAGTTTTTTTTTTTTAAAAAACAAATTGCTAAACTTAGTGGAGGCCATGGTTGTGTCGCGATATTAGAAGGTTGAGCTACAAAGCCCGAGTTGATTCAATGTCGCCGTCTCAAAGTAAATTATATTTTTACTATCATTCATGAATCATGTGCAGCATGGAATAGGATGAGGCGTCCTTTACCCTAAGAAAAAAATGGCAAAGCTATGAAAATTACTCAGAAATAACTCAACCAACATATATTTGTTTCTGAACAGTGTCCATTTTATTCTATCGCTTTCTATCTCAACGTATCACATTTTGTTATGTGATATTTGAGTCATCCCTTAGATTTACTCATCCAATGCATTATGTGGACATAAGTGTGTGTGCGTGTGTTAAGATGACTATTACTCAATATGCTAATGTGACTCAATCATTTGATCTGGTATTTGAATCTAGAGTTTTAACATAAGGACTATTTGCTTAACTAATGCCATCAACTTTGTTTGTGATGAATTAATGTGTTTTATATATGTTATTTTTGCTTAAAATCCATGTTTTAAAAGGCTAGAGGTAGGGTAATAACCCTATAATTGAGTCACAAGACCCTATATTAGATCATGAAGATTTGTTTGTTTATTCTTATATCTTTTAACATAAATTATTAAAATTCAAGAATGATCATCTCACTATATCCCTAGGTGTATAAAAATCCCCTAAAAACCTATCATATTGTCGTCTACATTATATTGTGTTAGGGATATATATATCCCTCAATAATATTATGTAAGAGATTTTTATCCTATATTAATATTGTGTAAAGGATATATTTTTTTTTAACGTGGGTGTCCAGACCAGCTTGTACGCACCTTGACTAATCTCACGGGCCCTGAAGTTAACAACCATGTAAGCCTCCAGTGGCCCTGAGGTTTGTGAGACTCGAACTGATGACCTCTAGAGAGCAAACCTAGAGTCTAACCAGTTGAGCTACACCCCTCAGGATTATGTTGTGTAAAATATATTTATCTCTCATTAATGCTATCAGGAGGAAATAACGTTCCAGCCCCTCCATTCAAGCAACATAACAGAACTCAGAGGCTATTTATACCTTCTTAACCACTCAGGTAAAGAGTTTATATTTCTATTCTCTAAGTATTCATACTCTTATTTTTAGAGCATTTATCATATACATCAAAGAACAAACACTTTTTGTCGTTAGAATTTAAAGCTCATTCTCTCATTTATTGCAATCTCTTTTATTAAAAGTCATTGTCTTTATCATCGAAAGGTCTCTAAATTCCACTAAAAAGGACTGTTTTGTAGGTTTTAGGTCTTATATCACCAATCATAAACTTCGTGAACTCTGGATAATGGAATATTAACATAATTGTGTGATCACCTCGATCCAAACACTCAGAAACCCTCATTCATGAACATATTAGATTTTGGAACATCATCAATTGGCGTCGTCTATGGAAAACTAATAAAAAAAGACATCAACAATTCTTTCTGAACTAGTTTTTGACATCCCTAATCGCTATTAAAGGTAGAAAATCAAGATAACCCTGGGATGGGCCTCCTTGCTGTTGCTGGCATGTCTGCTTCATAGAGTTCCAATAACTCATCAATCAGATACAAGCCCTCACCCAAGTCGTGTTGGCATCTCAATGGCAACATTAGGCTTTACCACCCCCAACAAGTCCTAACATATGAGGGAGCTCCTTTAATCTCAATCTCTCAACCACAAGCAATCCCCTTTACTAGGAGATAATTATATTATCCAGAGAAGGCTGTCAAAATGACTTAGAAAGCTTTCCACCTTGATGATCTCCTAATATCTCTATAGATTGTTCTCGTAGACGTGAAGTTCTCCCAATAAATAGTCACTCTAGACATGATTCTTCTAGCCACCACGTGAATGAAGATAGCTATCAATCCTTCTGTTCCACACTAGAATTATCCAGCTTCCTGGAGCCTATTCGATAATGATCAATAAGTAGAATGACTGGTAGATACATCCAAGGTATAGTTTACAATCCTCAAGAGATAAATGGATCACCTTTATCCATGTGAGTCTTACATACTTTCATCCCTAATGAGTACATCTCTACAAATATGATTTTAGACAACTATGATGGTCTTGTGGATCCACGCGAACATGTCCAAAATGTGCGTAAAAACTTTAAGTTGGTCATCCAAGATGGCGATGCTATGTATAAGATCCTCCTCATGACTTTTAAAGGGTCAGCATGAGCTTGGTATAACAACCTGAAGCTAGGCTCTATTATGGGTTTTAATGACTTATGTGTTAAACATGTGTCACAGTTTAGCACCAATATACATGTTAAGAGGAGCTCCATAAAACTCTTTGGCGTTACTTAATCAAGAGGGGAATCCACTAGGGTATATTTAAAGAGGTTCAATGAAGAAATGCTCAAGATAGAGGAATTGATTAAGCTAGTAACCTTAGAGACTTTGATAAATGGAGTTAGGGAACATTCCATATGAAAATATTTGTATGCTCTACCTAACAAAAGCTTGTTGAAGGTAAAACAAGTTATGAATAATCACTTACGGGTGAAATAAGCCAATATGTTGAGGTATAAGCCTTTGTATTTCTACTAGGAGGTTGAGGTTGAAAAACCTTTCAAATAGAATTGCACTCTCAGTAAAGATAATAATTCCAAGAAAGGTTAAAAAAGGTGGTAAGAGAGCACATACAAGACCCTAAAAGGAGACATATGAATCCCTTGAATACCACCCACACATAAGTCTTTACATCCATCAAGGAAAAAAACTTTGTTCAATAATCACTTTCAATAATGTTGTCTCCACACACACGTACCTCCAAGAAGTTTTGTTGTTCCACAAGGATAAATGGCATGATATGAAAGATTATTATACACTGAAGAAAGATATTGAGAGCTGATAACCAAGGGTTATCTAAAGCAATTTGTTAAGGGACATGTCATATGAAACGTGATAGAGAAAAGCCCGACTAACCAGCCCAAACTTTGCTTGAAATACATGTGATTTTAGAGGGCACTTCGGATGGAGGAGATACTTCTAGTGGAAAGAGGAAGTATGGAAAACAGGTTCTAACAACGACTCATTAGCAGAACCCATGACAAGTGTCTATAACTTATACTCTAGAAGATGGAGATGGGGTGACTTACCCCTATGAGGATGCACTAGTAATCTCCAAGATTCTAGCCAATCATCAAGTCCATAAGGTGTTAGTGGATGATAAGAACTTAGTTAACATCCTATCTAGAGATGTGATATCCTATATAGGGATAGATTCCTCTATAATGACTCATATAAAGACCCCTTGATTGGGATTGAAGGATCATAAGTGCTAATGAAGGGTGCCTTGGAGATCCCAATTATAATAGGTGTTGTTACCTGTTTTTGGGCCCCACATAAACAAAAAAAAATAAAAAAGGATAAAATATATAAAAATAAAAAAATGTTGGAAGAAAATAAAAAAATGTATCAGTGAGAAGAAAATACCAGTACACCTAGGAAATCACTGAAGACTGGTTGAGGAAGATCAAAATATACAATATTAGAAAATCTGACAGTGTATTTTCGACCACTAAAGGCTCTATTGGGAAAGAAAATTCAATTTGAGGAGGGAAATTAAAAATTGGATGTTTAAGGACTTAGCTAGAATTTTTCATGGTTTAATTGAATTTATTGAGGGTTTAATTGTAAGAAAAATTGATTTTTAAAGTCAATTTAGATTTCAATTGAAAGAAATTAAAGTCTACGGGTTGAATTGTAATTTTTAAGAGTTAATTTGGTCAAATAAAAGTTTAATTGCATAAAGATTGAAGTTTGATAGGCAATTAGAGACTTAATTGAAGAACTGAAATTGACCAAATCAGGAGTTAAATTGAAAAAATTAAAAGTTTATTGGTCAATTGAGGGTCAAAACACACAAATTCAAAACTAAGGACTAAAATAAAAAAGGTGATCAACTTTGGGGATGACAATTGAGTTTAGAAGGGATAAAATTGTATGAAATTAAAAGTTTGAAGGCAATTATGAGTGCAATTAAAAATAATTGAAAAGACAAGGATTTAATTGAACTTTACCAATCCCAAATTAAAAACTCTAAATGACATGTCATTTAGACTTAATGAAGAGAATGTGAGCGAGATGTCGTTCTGTCAACCAGGCTTTGTTTTGACAATTTTGGCTAATCAAGTTGGCAACTTCAAGCAAAGGAATATGGAGCTAAAAATCTTCAAATTGCGCAAGGTTTGATCCAAATAAAAAGTGTGAATCCCCTCTACCAAATTCAGGTAGTCTTAGGTGACAATGACATTATAATTTCTTTGACGAGGTCTTAAAAATAAGCAACTCAATTAACCATGATTGAAGCACAATTATGCAAGAATCGATCTTCTTTTCATGTGTTCATACACAAAAGCTTCTAAATGGGTTCTTATCAAGGGTTTACAATACTTATCTCAAGATCAAGAGGTCGTAAATGAACTCAAGACCTCTAAAAACCTTATAAATACCCCCTTACAAAGAAAGCTAAAAAAAGAAGGAAAAGGAAGAAAACAAATGAAAAATAAAGAAAAATATTCATAAGAAACTTAAATGAAATTGTCCACGAGCCTAATATAAAGATTTCCTATGCTTTGAAAGGGTAGTAAGTTAGTGAGAGGAAAAACTTTCCAAATAAAAACAAAAGAGAGAGTAGTTGTCTTAAGTATATTTTCTAATTCAAAAGTAGGTCCTTATGGCCTGCTTGAGGTGTTTTTTTGTTTTGTTTTTGTTTTATATTTATGTTTACAAGCATAGAAAAAAGGTTTGGAATGCTAAAAAATTGATGTTATATTCATTTCTTTAATGTTGTTTTTTTTTTTATTTACTAAAGTTTTTTTTAAGTTTTCTAATGTTATTGATATAATAATGTTATTATTTTAAGTTGTTTATATATATATATATATATATATATATATATATATATATATTGTTTTATTTTTTTTTTAACTTTTGTAATGCATGTTTAAGCAATGATGTTCTTCTTGGTTGTGCTAGGTCTGTTCATGACCATAATAAGTTTAGAAAAACCAATTTTGAATCCTTATTACATGAATATATAGTCAATTTTAAGTTAACAGATTTTTTTGGATTTGTTACCTCATGTATGATTTGATGTTATTTGTTAGTGTTTTAAATTCAAACATATTTGTATGATAATGTGACATTTTGGGATAAAGAAAACATATTTAAGAAGCAAAAAATGCCCATTTCTAGGGTTTGGCAATGTTGGGTAGCAGCTGGGTTTTTTTATTGGGTTTCTGGGTATGCTCTTCAATTAACATTGTCTAAGTTCCATAATTCGAACTAGTTTTGGTCCATTTCTTTGCACTGAACCCTTTAGGCAACTTGTTTAGTCAATAATATAGGGTTTATTTGCATCAATAAAAAGTTTTTGATAGAATTTAATTATAGGGTTTTAGTTTTGAACTAAAACCTATTTTGACAAAATTTTGTTTATTATTTGATAATTGAAGTGAACGAAGGCAAAATTATTGATCTTTGCATGATTTCTAAAGTGTATGTGCCCTTTGTTGGAATGCATTAGATCTTATTTGGAACCCATGTTGTTGGGTTTAAGATTGATGCTCTTCATTTTTATAGTGTTTGATTCATTTTGTTCAAGAATTTTTGAGTTTTTGTGTTTAATATGTTTTTTAGCTTTGGTTTTTTTTATTATTGTTTTCGGGTCAAACCATGATTTTTTATTTGGTTTATGGCTGAAAAAAAAATTTCAGGTCAACCCAATCAAGTCGGGTCAAAATTGGGTCAATGGTTTAAATTCCTGTTTGGCTTGCCATGTTTTTGTTAAAGGTTTTATGGTTTAAGGGTGTGTTTGGCAAACCTCCCTCTGATCTATTTTGATAGTTTTATTACAAAGAGAAATGATTTTTTGCTAAACAAAATGTAAAAAAAAATAAAAAAAATATTTTATTTTTTCTTGCATATGGATAAAAATCCTAAAGTTATTTAAGCATTTTTTTTTTAAAAAATCTAAAATACCTGGGCATGTTTTTTAAAAAATATTGCATGAATTTTACAATAAGTTTGTAAAATTCCAAAGGATTTTGCCCTACTTTTTAAAAAAATACCAAAAAACTTTATTTTGCACTTTTTTAATATGTGAAATTATGAACTTATATGTAAGACGTATTCCTGGTATTTATTAAAAAAGAAAAAAAAATTATTTTGTTTCTTTTAATGTGGGGGATTATGAACTTATACGTATAATGTATTCTTAATATTAAATAAAAGACAGTTTATTTACTTTTTATGTTGGCATTAGAATGACTATGTTTTAACTTGATAAGATAAGAGCTTCCTTACTGAAGAGGTCTTTTTCTAAATACTAGACAAATCAACGATTCGAAAACATAACATTACTTTAGTTTATATTAGACAAATAAATAATGCAGTTTACTTCAGATAAGACGTGCTAAGGGTGCCAATACCTTCTATTTACGCAATCAATCCCCCTACCCAGACTCTAAAACTAGTTAAGGTTTATAGTAACTAAAATACAAGGTAGCAACTCTCATTCCCCCTCTTTTTCTGATAAAGAACAAGAATTCTTCGTCCTTTCCATCCATATTATTCATGATAATCTCGATCCGAGAGGATAATTGCTGCAACGCTGCATACGTGTAATAAAATGGCAACTCCACTAGGGATATCCCGCGTACTAAGTTTTATTTGTTTGTTTTATTTTTGTGTTTTATTTTTTGTTAATATGTATATTTTTATTCATTTTATGCTTTAAATTTTTTACTGCTTTTTGTCCATTTTTTTTTTATTATCAACATACATTCTTTTTATGCTTTGATTATTTTTATATATATATCGCATATGCATTTGTATATTGGATATGGATTAGTGCCTCATGCATCAATTGCTTTAATTTTTTAAAGCACACATAAACTTCTAGTTTAGGTAAGAGATTAGTGATTTGCCCAGTGACTATTGGTCCTTCAGATGCGTGAAACATCCAACTCATATTTGAGTGTCTGCTTGGTAATGGTGGGTATATATGCTTTGACCATTCTTCGCAACGCTCCAATATTGTCTTTAAGAAGACCATCACAGGGTAGATATGAGATCTTTTTGAAACCAGGTAGAAAATCTTCCCATGCTCACTTAATGAATAGAATTTATCATTAGTTTGTATGTGCTACCTGTAATTTGCATCAAGGCAAGTCTGACCATGCTAATCCTGTATTGCAGGATTCTACATTGAAATCATAACTTCTGTAAAGTATCCATCTTTTTGAGAATTTGGGCAGGAATTTGAGCTAGTACAAGTAGCTGAAGGAAATTATCCTAGAATCAATGCTAGTGGATTGCCATGCATTACAAAAATAAATCACATGGTGAATGGTCTGGAGAAATTACTACCTATTATAAGGTACATCAACGAGACTCTCTTTGAGAGGTGATATAAGAGGATTGCACAACTAATGAGACTTCCAGTATAAGCAGCAGTTGTAAAAGCCCTACTGAATTTTTAGGATCCCAATTATAGGTGTTTTACTTTCGAGAACATCTATATGACACCTACCTTAGAGAAGTATGAAAGGATCCAAGATTTTTCAAATAACAACCATAAGATTTACAGTATAAGTGCTAAAAATAAGTAATGAGGCTTTAACAACCAGCAACGGAGTACTAATCTTTGATAATACCTTGTTCCATAACAATATAAGACAAATGATAAGGCAAATTGAGCAAGTAACTTGTCATGTTAAAAGACACAGCTTCAAAAATTGTCAATTTATTACATTTAGGAAAAATCAACCAGTGTAAAGTAGCTGATGAAGGATTCAAGTGGAAAATCATCAAAGCTAGAATGAAGAAGAAAGCCGAGGAAGGCAAGTTGGGAGATGAACAATAAAAGCTAGTGGCTTTTACCATATTTGTTTTAGTTCTGTTTCCATATAAAATTGGAGCCATCAGTTTAGAAGCTACAACAAATGCCTTCATGAAGTATAAGCATGATTGAATCCACCTTTCTGCTGTAATTTTGCTTGAAACCATGCTATCACTCAACCATTGTAGGATGCATGGGAAAAGAGCCATGAGATGTTGTGTCCCGATGTTGCATTTATGGATTATTAGTCATATTAAAACACTAAGGGATATTTTCAATAACTTTTGGTGGTTTGAACTTCGACCATTAAAGATTACTATAGATGAGGCTTGGAAGAATTTGGATGAGAAAGCATTAATAGATAAACATACCACATTACCATAAAGAAACATCAAGTGGAAAGCACGATGGATGAATAACGTGGTCTGTTTAATGAGCTATGAAAGTAAGATAAAGGTTCTCTTTATTTGTGTAGTTGGATACATCAGCTATGCACCTACACTTGTAACAAGACAACTAGGTGGAATGCAGTATATACTAAGAAATCTAGGATTAGTAGATTTCACAGGTCTATTTAGATATCAATCATCCCTTAAAGAGATGGAACTTATTAGACAAGACTAGGAAAGGCTTTTATTGGTGAAGAAGGAAGAAGGCAATATGGTTGAATCCTTATTCAGTCAAAACATGATTTAGACAAATGAAGAGCTTTCTGGAATGATAGGATTCTTAAATCTTAGAAATTCAGAATAAAGAATGGAGCAAAAAAAAAGGGATTGATAATGAGGAAGAGTTAAAAAAGCAATTCGAGAAGTGCAGAATTGACCTCAACCATAGCAAAAAACAGCAACAACTCTTGAAAAAATAGTTGGAAGAGGAAGATAAGATGAGGAATTACCTAAACCACAAGCTGTAAAAGAAGGATGAATAGCGAGCAACTTTGACAAATGATCACGGGGTAATAAAAGAATGGCGGGAAAAGGTTGAGGTAGTTAAAGAAATAGCCAAAGGTATCTAAGATGAGTTGAGAACTCAAATGACCAAATATGATGAGTTGGCTAACAAGGATATGCTAACATAAAAAAAGTTGGTTAAAGTCAAGAGGTCAACTAAAGGCATGATAAATACCGATAATGAAACAATAGATTCATTGAAGAAAGAAAGAAACAGCTTTAAGAAGAAGTTGGAGGTTGAGATAGAGAAAAATCAGTTAGCTGAGATTGATATAGAAAAGGAAAGAAGAATTTGGTCCCAATATATAGCATAGTCTGAGGAAGAGAGGAGCGATAAAAAACCTGTCGAGTCTAATATATGAGACTACTAGAAGAGATCTGAGTCTTCAAAGGGACATATCATGGTATTATAATCTGAGCTGGAAATCCGATAGGAGAAGCTGAAAGAGTTGCGAAGCCATTACTTTGAGATAAAAGAAGAGTTAATTAGGATTAAGCAAGAGCATCAAGGATGTCAAGACTATATTGAAAGCTTTGCAGTTCAAATTAACTCTAAAATAGTCGAGTTTGACATTGAGTGGAAGGAGCTGCAAAGGGCAATGACTGAGGTAGCACAATACAAAACTACAGTATAAGTGCTGGAAATAAGTAATGAGGCTTTAGCAAACAGCAACAGAGTACTGATTACTGATCTTTGATAATACCTTGTTCTATAACAATATAAAAAAAATGACAAGGCAAATTGAGCAAGTCGCCTGTCATATTAAAAGGTTACAATAATAGGCCATCTATATTGGAAACGATGTTGTGGAGTATCGAGAACACTTTATTGCCATCATTTCCTTTATTAGAAACATAGTTAATAGAGGAGATGCTTTTTATGAGTAGTGATGTATAGGGCTTTTGAATTTTGAAAATTTTCAAATGATGTATGAACTCTTTTATTTATGAGAGGGTCACAAACCATCTTTCTTTCTATTATGTTTTCAAGCCTGTTCATTCAGCTCTATTAATTTTATAAATTCCCTGATATTATTTTCATCTCATTCATCTTCTTTCATAGCTACCACATATTCGTTACAGTTTGATTAGGTGTATGTGATGTTGTGGAAGATTTGTTTTTATGATTCCTAAAAGCAAAAGGTGTTTATTGTAAATGCACAAATAAAATAAAAAAAATCCTGGAACTTGGAACAAGGAGTGTCAAGAAGCCTTCAACAAAATCAAGCAGTACTTATAATACCCGTATCTATTTGTTCCTCTTGTATTAGGAAGGCTTTTATTACTATACCTGACAATGACTAAAGTAGCTATGGGATGTGTACTTCGCTAACATGATGAAACTAGAAAGAAAAAAAAAGAAAGAGCCATTTATTATCTAAGTAAGAAGTTCATAGAATGCGAGTCTAAATACACGGTGATAAAAAAAACTATGTTGTGCGCTGGTATGGGTAAAAAAAGACTATAACATTATATATTGTATATAATGTAGATACTTTGAGTTATATCTGTGAAAAGCCTTATTTATCAAGTCAAATTGCAAAATGGTAAGTTCTGTTAGCAAAATACAACATAATGTATATAACAAGAAAAGTTGTGAAAGGGAGCACAATTGATGACCATCTGGTTGACAATGCCATTGTAGATTATGAGCAATTGGATTTTGACTTTCTTGGTGAAAATATGTTGTTAATTAAGGAAGAAATAGAGAATATAGATTGGTGGACCATGTATTTTGATGGGGCAGTAAATGTATATGGTAATGGAGCTAGCGAGATAATAATCTTTCCTGATAATAAGCAATATTCAGTTTCGGTTAAGTTGTAGTTTGAATACACCAATAATACAACTGAGTATGAGGCTTGCATCCTTGATTTAGAAGCTGCATTGGAGCTGAAAATCAGAAAGATAAATATGTGTGGTAACTCAATGCCGATTATATGCCAAGTGAAAGGAGAGTGACAAACTAATGAAGAAAAGTTAAGACATTACCTCAAGAATATATGTCTAAACTAGCAGAAGAGTTTGGAGAGATAAAGTTCACTCATTTAGAAAAAAGAAGGGAACTAGTTTACTGATGCTTTGGTCACATTGGCTATCATGGCTAGAATTGACTTCGGGCATAAGATGCAGCTGTTACACATTGATATCAAAAATTTCTCAACTCATTGTTACTCAGTTGAATGCGAGATATACAAAAATCTTTTGCGCTACGATATCAATAATTTTGTACAAAATCAGAAATATCCCGTGAGAGCATCCAAAGCAAATATAAAAACCTTAAAAAGATTGACTATGGATTTCTAGTTAGACAAGGAGGTCTTGTATAAAGATCATCCGACGAAACCTTGCTAAGGTGTTTAAATGAGGTTAAGGCAAAAAATGCATTACGAGAAGTCCATGAAGGGATATGCTCGACTTATGTTAGTGGGCATATAATGGCAAGTAAAATACAAAGAGCTGGTTATTTCTGGATGACATTAGAAAGAGACCGTGTTGACTATATCAGGAAATGTCATAAGTGTCAAGTGTATAGCGATAAGATCAATACACCTCCAACTCCTTTGTTTAATTTAACATTTCTATGACTATTTGCGATGCAGGGGATTGATATGATTGGGCATATCAATCCAAAAGCCATCAATGGGCATAGGTTTATCCACGTGGCTATCGACTACATCATACAATAGGTAGAAGTCGGTTCATATGCTCATGTAACACAAAAGGTGGTGAAAATTTTTATTGAAAAGGACTTGATCTATCGATATAGTCCACCATAAAAGATAGTGACTGATAATGCTCATAACTTTAATGACAAGATGATAGTGAAGCACTATGCCAAATGAAAAATCAAGCATTTTTATTCTTCACCATACAAGCCAAAGATGAATGATGCTATAGAAGTTGCCAACAAAAATTTCAAGAATATTCAAAAAAAGGTGGTCACTTAAAAAGATTGTTATGAGATGTTATCATTCACCCTTCACACATATTGCATTACAAACATAACTTTAACAGGATTTACCCTATATTATTTGGTATATGGAATGAAAATGGTGATGCCTTTGGAAGTGAAAATCCCATTGTTGAGAGTATTGATAGATTTTGAGCTAGAAGAGGTCGAGTAGGCCAAAATGAGATATAAACAACTAAACCTGATCAGTGAGAAAATGATAGCTATGATTTTTCATCACTAATTTACTAGAAAAGAATGGCCAAGGCATATGATAAGAAGGTTCGAGCTCAAGGGTTTTAGAAAAAAGATCTAGTGCTGAAGAAAATACTATATTTACTAGGAGAAGATTAGAGCAAATAGACTTCAAACTACAAGGGTCTTTATGTAGAGAAAAAAAGCTTTCTCAAGAGGAGCGATAAGGTTGTCTAGAATGGATGCAAAAGATCTAGGTAGACTTATGAATTCTAATTTTGTTAAAAAAATACTATACATGATGTATTCAATTTCTTCCAAACCAATAAAGTGAAGTTTGACCATGAATTCTTCATATAAATAACCTTTATTTATAAATTGCATGATCTCACAATATTTGAAATCATTTTCCTAAAACAAAAATCTTGAAAAAATTGGCTTTGTGCATTATTACAAGAAATGAATGATAAAATGCTCAAGATAAGGTTTAAGCAATTCTCAAATAAAAAGCAACTAAACCAAACAAACTAAAGCTAACTATGAGATAAAACCTGTCTTTGAATGACATTTTGAATTGCATGGGTAAATATAGTTGGTAATGACTTTTTGATCACCCGTAAGTTCTTTTGGAAAAGGACAGTTCATCGATACTAACGATGTGTGTTTGAAATGAGAAAATACCATCTTTGCTATCCCCTCACTTTCTAAGAATATATCCCTTGTAGTCCCCATTTAAACCTGAATAAGTTTTTCTTCATAAAAACCGTAACTAAGATCACACCTCACACTAGGAGCCAAAAGAAAATGTAAGCAAACTATCGAAATGCACACATAGATTTATGAAAGTCAAAGGGCATCATTATAAAAGAAAAAGAAAAAAGAAGGACTAGAAATAAGAAACAGAAAGAAAAGGAGAAAGAAAAAAAGAAAAAAAGAAAAAGAAAAAGAAATGATGATTTGATACTCCAAGACTAAGACAAAGATCTCAAAGCAAGACTCTTCATTAAGAAACAGAGTATGTCCAAACAAAATCCATGAGATGACTTAAAAAAAAAGACAGAAGAAAAGTGATCTTAAGTCTTTAAACCTTTAAACACTTTTTGAGCCTAAAAAACATATATATCTTTCATAGCCTATAGCCATAGGCTGCATTACATGCATTTAGAAGTATTTTATTTTTAATTAAGCAGACACAACCTGGGTTGATAAATAACGATCTTACCGTTCATACAAAGTAATAAATTAGTAGCGACCCACTTTTATTTATACAAGAAAAATGTAAACTCTTATATGAGGCAAAACTTTGATTCCATACAAATTTTTAAGTACATACTTGAAATCTCTTTGAAAATTGAAAAAAAAAAGTCACATTTGGTAAAAGTCTGACTTAAAGACGACCCACACTCTAAAATGCGATAAAACCATCAGAGGAATTGCTTAAAGAACTGTTTTGATGCATACATTGAAAGTTTTTATTTTCACAAACAAAACCAAGTCTTTCAAAGATTTTCTTTTTGAAACAATTGTATGTGCTAAAACAAAACCAAAAGGCCTTTAAAATGGAAAAAAGTAATTAAAGCATTAATAAGAGTACAATAGAAAGCAATGTCAAATTATATATCCAGTGGAGCAAAAAATGGAATGAGATGGGTAAGAAAGGCATCACAAGAAATAGATCCTAACTCAAGTATACAAATTCAAACAAATAAATAAGCTCACACTAAAAAAAGAAGTTCATAGGAAACCAAATAAAAGGTGGGACCTATGTTTTCAAACTAGGTAAGGATGCATGCATTTAACCCTAAAGTATGACACAGGTTTTATTTTACAAAATTCTTGGAATTAGACTCAAACGAGTTAAAATACCAATAGAAAAGGAGTTTAGAAAGCTCTAGTTGAACGAGATAGTTAGGATTCAAGATTTTAGACTAGCTGAGCTGAAAAAGAAGACAAACATTTTGATTATAGTTAAAGGGAATTGCTAGATTGAGATTTCAAGTTAACAGAGCTATCCACATAGATTTTGGTTATGGTTAAAGGGAATCACTAGATTAGAATTTCAGGTGAACCAAGCTGAAGACAAAGACCAAGGTTTTGGTTAAAAAGAATTGTCAGATTGGGATTTTAGAAATCAGCAGCTAATTGTGTCGATGCCGATTCAAAAATCAGCAGCAAAAAACAATGTTGCTGCTGATTTAGAAATCAGCAGCCAAAAACCGTGTCGCTGCCGATTCAGAAATCAGCAGCCATGGTGGAGTCATTTTGGCTTTACTTCTCTCTGTTTTTTTCCCTCTTTTTTTTTGGTGTTTACATTCTCCCCTCCTATTAAAAATTTCATCCTTGAAATTAAAGGGACTCTTTTTGATAGTGCCTCCAAATTCTCACAGCAAACACCACAATAACCGATTCCAGGTCGTGTATCTGGTAATTCTCTACGTGAGTCTTTAACTGTCTTGACATATAAGCGATCACTTCCCCATATTGCATCAAATCACACCCAAGTCCTTTCTTCGAGGGTTCACTGCAAACTACCAGACCTTTAGTATTTTGGAACATAACAATTATAATATGGCAATCTATTTGGCCTTATACTCACTCGGCTAATCATGTCTAGGTTTATACCAAAATCATGTAATTCTAAAGGGATCGAGTCTACTTTTGTTTCATACCCAGCTAGACTAGCCCCACTCCCACATACATGATATTCTCTCACTGATTTAAACCGTAAAGCAATCAACCCTTGCTTCAATTCCTATCGAAGCCCATTTTCTTAGCTTCTTAATCATGTGTTCTTCGGTGGGGATGTAGTGCAGAACAAATAGTGATAGGTCATGGAATTTCCACTCATATTCCAAAACCGATATTTCCCTTGTCTTAATGCCAAGAATTCTTGTTCCTTTACTTTTTTTAATCCACCTCTCAGCTATCAAAGCTTATTGTTTCCCTGAAATGTGGTTCGTAGCCCATTTCTCTCATGCCTTTAACCAATTGTATGAGTAATACCATGTTATCCCTGCTCTTTCTTGCTTCCCTATCTTTGTTAGAGGTATTTCCTCCGTCTGGTTTGGTACCCATTCTTCTTCAACTCTTGTCGTTCTTCCCCGTAAGAACCCAGATGCTCTTGCTAGAGTGTGGGAAGCAGTATCATCCAATGGATCCTCTTCATGCCAATCTTGGCATTTTAACCACTACTCCTCCTTTCTATGAAGGGTGGCTCGGTTTGAGCCCCTTAGTGAGCGCGCACCATCCTGAAATAGATCACAACAACATTATTTTCATTAATTCTCAGGATCCAAACCAGGCGCTCTAATATCAACTATAACGACCCGGTTTTTTCAAGGCCAAAATTAATGGAATTTTTTTTATTATCCGATTTCTAGATGTTTTTCACCATATCCTTCTTCAAATTTATCATTACATTTTGTTCATTAACAAGACACAATCTACGTAGGATAACGTAAGACAACATTCTCATAAAATAAATTCTCAATACATGTGCCTATAATATTACATTTCTATACTCATAGGTTTACATTACATCATATTGACATACTCATAAATTCACATTCTTGTTCTAGTCTCATTAACATCACAAGATCATACGAGAGTGTCGAACAACAAGTTACATAACTAGTACTTTTGTTATCCTTACCTCATGTAATTTCACAACACAACATCCTCATTAGATGAATACCTCATGTAACGACCCGGCTTTTTCAAGACCAAAATTGATGGAATTTTTTATTTAAAAATCATCCGGTTTTTTGATGTATTTCACCACATCATTCTTCAGATTTATCATTACATTTTGTTAATTATCAAGGTACAATCTATGTAGGATAATATAAATCAACATTCCCATAAAACAAATTCTCAATACACGTGCCCATAATATTATATTTCCATACCCATAGGTTTACATTACATCGTATTGACATACTCATAATTCACATTCTTATTCTAGTCTCGTTAATATAACGAGATCATATAAGAGTGTCGAAAAACAAGTTACACAACTATACTTTTGTTATCCTGACCTCATGTAATTTCACAACACGACATCCTCATTAGATGAATACCTCATATGTATATATACACATCATATCAACTTGTTCGCACATTCACTTCCGTGTTCCATTTCAATTTTCATTACTAGTCTTTACAGAAGGGGTCGGATGACTAATTTAGTGATTAACACGTCTGTTCATATATAACTCATATCACTCATAACATGTGAGTATATAGTTCTTTTGTGTGAGCTGCGAAACGGATTTCCTTACGCGCCATATTGGTATGATGTCCCTGTTACAACGCAAGATAATTTCAAGTATTATAGGCGATTTAAAGAAATATAATAAAACAATATTAGCATAACATTTCATTCATAGACCAAAAAAGCGTAATTCTATCATTTCTCCTTATGTAAATAGCATTGTTAATAATCCATCAATTACCAAGGCTAATTACAATACTCAAACTCAATCATTCATCTTAAATACCATTAGCCAAACTAACATTATTCTCTGTTTAAAGCATAACAATCATAGTTCTTTCATAGACTTAGTATATACAAAACATAGTATATATAAACGCATCAATTCTTGAAATTAACTCCTATCTCTCAAATTCTGTTATCCTCTTAGGATGTCATTAGCCAAAGCCAATCGTTTATTCATCTCGGTCATCCACTTAGGAAACTATTAGCCGAAGCTAGTAATTTATTCATCCTGGTCATTCATTTAGGATGCCATTAGCCGAAGCTAATTATTTGTTCATCCTGGTCATTCGCTTAGGATGCCATTAGCTGAAGCTAATCAATTATTTGTGTCAATCATCCATTCGGATGCCATTAGCCAAAGCTAATCAATCATTTATGTCGGTTACCCATTCGAATGCCATCATCCCTTTGGATGCCATTAGCCGAAGCTAATCAATCATTTGTGCCAGTCATTCATTCGGATGCCATTAGCCGAAGCTAATCAATCATTTATCCCGGTCATCCATTCGGATGCCATTAGCCGAAGCTAATCAATCATTTATCCCCGTCATCCATTCGGATGCCATTAGTTGAAGCTAATCAATCATTTGTCCCGGTCATCTCTTCAGATGCTATTAGCCGAAACTAATCATTTAACAGTCACGGTCATCCACTTCAGATGCCATTAGTCGAAGGTAATCATTTGTCAGTCCCGGTCATCCACTTTGGATGCCATTAATCGAAGTTAATCATTTATTAGTCCCATTCGCTTTGGATGCCATTAGCTGAAGCTAATTATTTGTCAGTCCCGGTCATCCACTTAAGATGCCATTAGCCGAAACTAATCATTAGCCCATCAAATGTTCTAGAGGTAGCTTATGTAATCACTATAACATGATATTATATCCTTTGTAATACACTAACAAACATTCCTTAACAGTTTAGCATTCAGTATGACACAATAATAGACCCTTTATATTTTTCATCCAACCATTCATGAAGGTTAATGTTCAATACCATAGAACAATAGATCCCTCGTAATACTCATACAACTTTTCATCACAATTACATTCAATAAAATACAACAGTAGAGCTCTCATAATACTCATACAACCATTCATCACAATTACATTCAATAAAATACAACAGTAGATTCTTTGTAGTACTCATACAACCATTCATCACAATTACTTTTAATAAACTAAAACAATAGATCCTTTGAAATACTCATACAACAGTTCATTACATTTACGCTCAATAAAATACAACAGTAAATCATTCATAATACTCATACAACTATTCGTCAGCAGCTCAAATTCATAATAGCCCAATCAACATCTTATAGTCGGTTTAATATTCATCGCAACACAATCATATATCCACCTCAAATAGGTCATTCTAAAACATTAACATTTTCATCATTGTTTCAACATTCATCAAGAACTCGATCGACATTTCATAGTTATTTCAACAATCATCCAAAATTCAATCAAACACTTCATCGTCGTTTCATTATTCAACAAGGATTTAATAATATATCATCATAAGTAAATCATCTCAAAACATAAACATCATATGAGAAAAAGGTAGGAACCACCTACCCGTTCCTCCTTTAAGGTGTCCTTGCTCGGTCGAAGGTCCGATCATGGTTGCTCCACCTAACACGTCAATGGTCACAAATTAGCACATTTGCATTCTGAAATCACATTCATCACCATACCTATTTCAAGAATCCATATGTTCACATGCAAATGTTCCATATTTTACACAATCATACAATGAAATCATCATAAACATTTTAGTCAATTCTGACATGGGAGTCTATTGCAGAAAATCAGTTATAAAAAAAGGGATTTACTGGTGACTCAGATTTTGGTAGCGAAAACTGATTCGCTGGTGACACAGAATTCAATAGCGAAAACTGATTCACTGGAGGCACCATAAAATTCAACAGCGAAACTGATTCGCTGCAAGCCACACAATGCGACAGCGAAAACTAATTTGCTACAGGCCACACAATTCAGCAGTGAAAACTGATTCACAATTCAGCAGCGAAAACTGATTCACCGCTGACACCACAATTCGGCAGCGAAAACTGGTTCGTTGTAGGCACCACAATTTGGTAGCGAAGATTGATTCACTGCCGCCAACACAATTCGGCAGTGAAAACTTGTTCGCTGCAGGCCACACAATTCAGCAGTGAAAGTAGATTCATTGCGGACAACACAATTCGACATCGAACATTGATTCACCGCCGACACCACAATTCGGCAGCGAAAACTGATTCGCTGCCAACAACACAATTCAACAGTGAAAACTGATTCGTTGCAGGCCACACAATTCGGCAGGGAAAGCAGATTCACTGTAGACGACACAATTCAACAGCGAACACTGATTCGCAGCAGACACTAGAATTCGACAGCGAAAACTGATTCGCTGTGGACAACACAATTCGACAGTGAAGACTAATTAGCTGCTGGCACCACAATTCGGCAGCGAAAACTGATTCACTACTGACAACACAATTCGACAGCTAAAGCAGATTCACTGCGGACAACACAATTCAGCAGCGAGAACTGACTCGCTGTAGGCAACACAATTCAGTAGCGAGACTGACTCGTTGCTGACACAAAAATTGTTGACGAGAACTGAGTCGCTACCGACTCAGAAATCTTCAATACAACCCCTATCGCTATTGATTCACAAATCGGCAGCAGCGACGAAATCGTTTATAATTTGACTTCTTCTCTTTAACCAAATGCAAGGCTTACGCTTGGCTTTTCTCCTTTGTAACACTTCCTAGCCGAAACTTGTACATATAACGACAACAGTCATACTCCAATTCGTATCACAAAAGCATGAACATTGCACCATCAAATCTCAACATGCATATTTGATTTAGGTCATTCTAACTACTAGCTCAAGTTATACAGATCCATTCATCACACAACAAAATCACACCATTAACACAAGTATAATTCTGTTTCGGTTTCACATGACCTAACATCTCTAACAAGGTTGTCATTTATGCATTATATTCCTTTAATCCCTATTCTGTCTAACCCTCACCAAGGCTGGCCAACTTTCCAAGTTTGTGCATTCAAAATTGCAATATTTCTTTTGTTAAATATTATGGAATTAGGTCACCCATTCAACCCTTTTTTATCCCTTCTTTTCATTTAGTTCTTTCCTTAACAGTTGGAGTAAAATTCTTAGGACATGGTTTATACCTCACGAATTTAGTATTTTTGGGACAGGTTTGACATCATTTCTCCCTTTCTGCTCTCGATTTGCTTCTTACTCTTCCTCTCTTTTGGTTTCTCTTCCTCTCGTCAGTTTCTCATCGATTCCAGCCTCCTGTCAAGCTTTCCCATCTCTCTCTCACGCATAAGGCACATGCATCAGAGTTTTTGAGCTCTCTTCAGGAAGGAGGAAAGAACAAGAGCATGCAGCTCATTTTGGGAAGAGGGAAGGGGAGTCACCCTTTATCTCTCCTTGTATTTATAACCCCCAAGGTGTGTTGGGGTGTTTGAGACCAAGGTTGTCCTTACCTCCTCTTTTAGGTTATCTTGGATTGGTTTCTATTCTGATTCTCCTTTATAATTATAATGAGTTTAATTTTATAAATCAAATGGTGTTCAAGATATAAAAAATATAAATACTTACTAGTTGTTCATCATATATGATTTTTATACCACTTAAATAGTATTTTTCTTCTTTTCTAAGGTAATAATAAGATTTTTTTTGTTAAAATTGTACTTGATTGTACATAACTATTATAATTACAAAACAATTAACTAAGTTAAAAAGAGATAGGATAATTTTTACTATTTATTCAATAAATTTCACTTATTTCTTATAAAGTGAATAATATTTATTATTTTTTAAATAATAATATAATTTTTGAAATTATAATTGTATAATATTAATAACTGGTATAATTAATTATGAGATAACTAATTAATAAGACAAGTCATTATAATACAATAAATAAGATATTTAATAGTTTATAATTAGAAAGAAAAAAAAACTATCTTGACGTAACAATAAAAAGGTTCAAGCACCCGCACGTAGAAACATAGAAAGAGGTGCATAGAAAAGTCAGGCGACGGCTTCAAGTCTACAAGAACACAATTTTGTCACCAACTTCAAACACCCTATAAAACCTCCCCTAAAACTCTCCCCTTTTTCCACCGCCACCACCACCACCACCAGCACGACTCTTTCTCTCTGCTTAAGCATCAGAACACGCACACAAACTTCTTTACATTCGCATAACTGACAAGTTTCTTTCTTTCCCTTAACTACATGAACGTGTAATGGGCAACCTATGCACTTGTTTCTCACCCAAAACTCCTGTAAAAACCAAGAAACCCACCAAACGTTTACAGGGTAACTCGCAAACAGCACCCAATTCAAGCAACAGGTGGACCCGGGTCCGATCAACTCGAAAAGACACCCATGATGCATTGATTCACGAACAGGCTTTAGCTGCAGCAATTCTGTTTCGGCAGCACCAGCAACAAAACGGTTCCGATTCCGGGTCATTTCCTTTTGATCGCTCCATTTCGTTAAGATACCCAAACGGTTCGGGGTCAAAAAAGACCCAGTTGCCTCGGAGCTCTAGTTCTAGAGCCCGGTCACTTACTGACCCGTTATTGCAGCCTCATCAGCTTGTTAACCGGGTTTGTTTTATTGTCCTTTAATCGGTTTTCGTGAATTGTATGGTTTTGTTGGACTACATTGTCAGTTATGGGAACTGAGAATCTCGTGTGTGTGGGAGTTTTCTGGATTCTGGGAGCTATGGTTTTTTTTATTATATATACGAGGTTGTCTGGTGCTTAATGATTTTTTTTCATGTGTGGTTTGTTAAGTGGGAAGTTGATAATCATGTTTTAATTTTAATGTTGTAATGTCTAGCTACATGTTTTTTTAATTTTTTTAGGTTAATTTGGCTAATGAGTTGATCAATTGTGTCGTTTGTTGTGTTATAATTATTTGACTTTTGTGTTGGGAAGGATGGAGATGGTAAATTTACTAATTTTAGATGCCAAAGCTTAAGCTGTTGCTGTCCTGTCGTTTGATTTTACTCTTAAATGCCATGAAATCTTTAAACTTTCATCATGGAAGCGATTGGAGATTTAGTAAAGAGTAGATTTCTATGTTCATTTTTCATTTATCGCTGGCCATTTCACACTGTTAACAAATTAATGTCAAAGGGGTGGAAGTTGGATGAGACATTCATTTATTGCAAGCTACCCTTTCCTTTACTGTAACTACCGACGATGGACTCTGAAGTTGTTATCTCATATTCCATCATCCATTTGGGACCTCTTTAAGTGATGGGTTTTAAGCTTGGCCAGATTGATATGAATTGATTGATCTTGGGTTATCTCCCTTAACAGTACTTTGCGTATAATTTCTTTGTTGCTATAATTAACGCAATTTATCAGTAAGATGCATATCTGGTCTGTTATGTAGGAACAGCTAGTATTATTCTTATATTCACTAAAGTATGGTGAATGAGGATGCGTACCAATTGGTAAAACTATGAGGAAGATTCAGAATGACTTAACTTATTATGTTCCCTTTAAACTACAATAATAGAATGTGATCTAGTAAATGGTGACGAGATTATGTAGTGGAACAGAATATGAACTGTTTTCTCCATCCCCTTTAAATCGCTTTAATCATATATTTTCTTTTCCTAACTATTTCTCTTTTGAACAGGATATTAAGCTTGATGATCTTGATACCAACCACTTTGTTCTTGTCCATGGAGGCGGCTTTGGTGCCTGGTGCTGGTACAAAACTATAGCACTTCTGGAAGAGGGTGGTTTCAAAGTTACTGCCATAGACTTAGCTGGCTCTGGGATTCATTCTTTTGATACAAATGGCGTCACCAGCCTTTCTCAATATGTGAAGCCACTTACTGATTTTCTTGACAAACTTGCTGATGGGGAGAAGGTTCTTTCCTGGTTCTTTATCACTTATAGATTTTGTTTATTATGTGCAACTCTTTATGTTATGGCTGAGCTTGAGAAATTTACAGTTCAAATTACTGGAAGAACATAAATCCAACCAGCAATACCATGTGCTGTACCTTTTTTTTTTTTTTTCCTGAGACTGGTCAATTAGGTTTTATAAGCTGGGGGCATTCTTCACTTGCCTGTGAAATTTGACCTTTTGTTGCTGAACAACTAGTTATGTATCCACCACTGACATCAGTATAGAATTTTGCTTTCCTCCGGAACCTCAGGTGCCACATGTCTTAGTTTTAAGGGAGCAGAATAATCCAGTTTCATTCATCTTCAAGCAGCTTTTACTTGCTATTGAATTAACATTAAAGAAAACATAGCATTATTGGTATTAGTGGTTTCTTTTGGAATACCAAGCCACATGGATCTGGCATTTATTATTTACAAAAATGGAATGTGTACGATCAACTCAGGAAATACTTTCATTCTTTAAATAAAAAAGAAGGCAAAGATTGCTTTGGACTCATTGTTGCTTTTAGTGTGGATAATTAAATGCCCCTTTCCTTCTCAAGACTCCAGGGTTAAGCTATTTCTTGTTTGTGTATGAAATACGTTTAAGCAAGCAGAACAATTTTTCTTGAGATTTAAAACTATTAAATTGAATTTTGCAGACAATATTGGTGGGGCATGACTTTGGGGGTGCTTGTATATCATATGCAATGGAGTTGTTCCCTCATAAAGTTTCAAAGGCCATTTATGTTGCTGCAGCAATGTTGACTAATGGACAAAGTACTCTTGATATGTTCTCCCAGAAGGTTTGTCCGTTAAAAGTGCATTACACAATAAAAAAGTTTAGGAATCCTTCTACATGTGATATGTTCAAGTACTTGTGCTTCTTACATCATCTGTTCCGAACTTTGTTTTTTATTTCTTCACTTGGGCACCCAGCTCATTCAAAGAAGTGCTCCAGGCTGCATTCAATACCAATGTTTTTTTTTTGTTTCTTTTTTCCTCCCTGTTTTGGTGTAACAATAAGATCCATTTGCATTATGAACCTTTTTGTCAATCAATCTTTGGACAGTGATATTGCTTGGTTTGTAAGTCCATTACTGAAGGCAATTTTTTCTTTTTGATAAATATTAAAGGCATTTTACTAGGTGTAACTGACAATCTCAGTTTTCCAGAAATTATTTCATTCATGTTATAACTAGAATTTGGTTCATATTTCTTACTAAATTAGAAAATTTATTGCAGGCTGGTTCAAGTGATTTAATGCAACAGGCACAAATATTTGTGTATGCAAATGGGAATAATCATCCTCCAACTGCTATTAATCTGGACAAGTCACTATTGAGAGATTTGTTGTTCAATCAAAGTCCTGGCAAGGTATGCTTGCGCTTGTAACATATTAAATTGCTGACTAAACCCCATTCTATGTTGTCATGCTTGTTCAATAAGAATCACATAGTTTCTTCTTATGATGGACTTGAGCATCTTGGTTTGGTTTATTTGAATTGCTACACACATTCTCATCTAGGAATACAATGGTTGCTCATCAAAGCGAAAGGAATTGGCTAGAAGTTTCTACTATCAAATACTATCATCTTTGGATGCTCTCCTTTACCATCTTGTTTAGTCTTAACTTGGCACTTCATGAGTTTGTATCTGTATCTGGAACTTGGATATAGGATCAAATGCAAGCTTAAACTTCATGTTTGCTTGGGTTACTTAGGTACTAAAAATAATGAAACTAATAAAGGTGGATTTCAAGCACTTGCACAGTTGCACTAGATTCTACTGTAGTTGCTTCATGCCCACTTTGGCAATTTTGGTTTGGCAATCAGTGTTGTGGGACCCCATTGATGAAAAATGTTTACTGTGCTTTTGGCTGGGCCATGGCTAGCAATTTTGTGGCAAGCACACTGCTTTTCAGAAATCTTAAAAAGTCTCATTGGAGTGATTGTTTTGGTATAAAATTTAAATTTGGAGAAACTCTTTTCTTCAAACCTTTGCACAGCATCTGCATGTGCATGTGTGGAATCACTTTCTGCTCACTGCTGCTATTTGTTTTTTGTATCTCCTGGTTCAGGATGTTGCGTTGGCATCTGTTTCAATGAGGCCAATTCCCTTTGCGCCAGTTTTGGAGAAGCTTAATCTTTCTGACTTCAAGTATGGAACTGTGAGGAGGTTTTATATAGAAACTTCCGAAGATAATGCCATACCTATTACATTACAAGAAAGCATGATAAACTCTAGCCCCCCAGAAAAAGTATTTCGTTTAAAAGGTGCTGATCACTCACCCTTTTTCTCAAAGCCTCAAGCCCTACACAAGTTATTGGTAGAGATATTGAAGATCCCTTCAACTTGAAACTTGAAAGTTTTTGGGTATTATATAACACTCTCAAAGTTCTCTTCCATAGAGCTTCATTCAGATGGTACGGGATTGCTATTCTCGTCGATCTTCTCTGCCACTCATTAAAGAAAGGATTCTGGGTAGCTATGTACATGCACATAGCATTAGATATTGTCATCAATGCGTAATTCCCACAAAATTTTTCTAGAATCTAGTGTCAGAGCAGCATAATGCATATGTTCATATCCTCGGTCTCTCTTACTCATGCAGCATGCGCGCGCCCACCTTTCCTCGTGCTCTTTATGTTTTTCTTATCCGATTTTAGATTTTTTCCCCTCCCAATAAAAGAATGTTGATATTTATGTTAGTGAAATTTTGAAGTTACAGAATTGGAAAAGAAAACAAGCTGTAACTGAGATTGTTTCCTTTTAACGTTGGTTTTTGCTATTCTTAACTGAATACGATGAATTGAAGTCCGGTCCTTCTTTGGGCTTATTGTGCTTTGTATGCCATCATGCTTTTATCATGTCTTCGAGTGAATCTTATGGTTTAAAGACTCGTTACACTTAACGTTTGTGTCAGTCTTTTGGTGGATGCTAGTGGAATGGTTCACCTTTTCTTTTTGGAACAGAAAATGTATTGTGCTCTCTTCTGTCATTAGACTTGCTAAAATGCTCCTGTAACCCGTTGAAAGCCCGAGATAAGAAGCATATTATTAATTTTTGTTCATGAACTCACTAGATGGCTAGTTAGCTAGTTAAAGTAGCTTGTTTATTTGCTTTCTTGGAATCAAAAGAGGTTTAGTTGCTTTCTTGGAATCAAAAGAGATGAAGATAGCTGAAATAGAAGGGAAGAGGGAGATATAAAGTTGTGTTTGGCAGTAGTATATAAGATATGGTGAAAGCATTTTTATTATGTTTGGTTGATGAGAGTTAAGATAAAATAAAGCATGGAAAATTCTATTTTATTCTTGATATCTATTATTATTAAGCTTGCAATGTTTGGAACAATAAATAGAGATCACTAGCTAAATGGTCTGCATAAAAAATCTTTTTAATGTAAAAAAAAATTGTGCGATCATTGACAACATGTTTTTTAGTAACAACAAAGAAAATCTTATGTGTTCATTTAATAAAATAGATGGAGGATTAAAGACATTAGTAAACGTCAAAAAGAATAGTTAAGGCTAATTGAAGGCGAAACTGGAAAGGAAAAATAGATGTATATACGTGGATTAAGATATTTATATTATGCCACAAGAAATTGTTTAATTTTTTTTTTATTATATGGCAATTTTTTTTTTGGTAAGACCATAAAATCCCTTAGAAACCTATGTTATTTTAACCCTTTTTTATATATATACTAAGACAGTGATGTTTTGGATTAACTTGAGTTAACTCGGGTTAATCCGTTAAATTCATGACTTTAGTATGTACTTGGTTGAGTTTAATTAAAAAAAATTGAAATCTATTTTTTTTAATTACTTTGGTAATAACTTTGAGGAGGTCTTGAACAAAATGGATAGACAAGAGACTTCAATTACTAATTTACAATGTTCCTAATCATAGAGATAAAAGAGAAGTTAAATTGCAAAAGAGATGAATCCAAAGAGTTCTTGATGATGATAGGAGGGAAGAAAAATTAAAATTTCAAGCTTCAAAGGCTAAAGATAAAGAAAAGATATTTCCAAGATGTATAGTATGATTATTGATAGTAGAAGTTGTGTTAACATCGCTAGTATTATACTCAATGTTGTTAAAATCTTGTTTTTAACTCGTAAAATCATACGATTTTACGAGTTAGTGTATGTTATCGTGTTAAATTGGTTTATAAACTCGAAAAATGGTAAAATCATAGCAAAATCGTATAAAAACATTGAAATCGGCTGAAAACGTTTAAAATCGCGTTTTTAAACCCTGTTTTATGTGTTTAAAAGGAATGTATATATATATTGCAGTTTGCGCTACAATAAGCCAATAACAACACCAAAAAGTAGAAAACATAGCGTCTCCCAGCGCCTCTCTTTCTCAATGTCCTTCTAGTTCTAATTTTCCAATCCAAATTTTCAATTTTCAAATTCAAAACAAATTATCTCTGCAACATTTAAGTAAGTTACCATCCAGTTCCATCTCTTCAATTTCCATCTCTCCGTAACTCACCAATTTCCAAATTTCACTTTTATACAATCTACCTCTCTTTCCATCTCTTCAATTTCCATCTGGGTATGTCTCTAGAATATATTCATTTGCTGGTAGATGGGCTGATGTCTCTAGAATGAGAGTGAAGATGAAACAGGAAGGACTTACGAAACAACCAGGATCCAGTTGGGTAGTTTTGAGGGGAAAGAAACATAAGTTTCTTTTTGCAAACAGATCTTATCCTCTAAGTGAGAGAATATATGAAAAGTTGGACTAGTTGGGAAAAAAGTTGAAGGAATTTGGTTATGTTCCTAATCAAAATTTTGCTCTACATGATGTCGAGGATGAGCAGAAGGGAGTGATGTTGTCTTTTCACAGTGAGAAGCTTGCTATTGCGTTTGGGCTAGTTAGCACCGTGGAGGGTAGCACAATAACAATCATGAAGAATCTTCGTGTATGTGGGGATTGTCACTCTATTATTAAACTTATGTCAAAGATTGTAGGATGCAAGATTGTTGTATGAGATTCTGGCCGCTTTCACCACTTCAAGAATGACATTTGTTCTTGCAGTGATTATTGGTAGCACTATTAGGGTTTTTTCCTTGTTAAATCTGCTGGATCAATGTGCTGATTTGGGATGCCTATATGCACATTAAAGCATCTTCATGATGACCAAAACAAACATTCTGAAGAGGAAGAGAATAGAATTACACAAATAAATTTTAAGATTATATATGGATTTTATATAAATTTTTATTTGAATTATGTATTTTAAGATATTTGAATTATGTATGAATTTTTATTTGAAGCATGTATTTTAAGGTGCTTGAACTATATATGAAAAAAAAATTCTTAGGATTTTACGATCCGATTTTATTTTGTATTTTCTGTGCCGTGTTAAAAATGCGTTTTTGACAACCTTGATTATACTTGTTAAAAAATTGAATTTGAACATTGTTAAACATGATAGACCTTATAAGTTTTGATAGTTGAATGAATGTGGTGAAGTTATTATGACTAAACAGGTTTTGATTTCTTTTTCAATTGGAAAGTATAAGGATAAGATTTTGTGTAATGTTATTCTTATACATGCTAGCCATTTATTGTCAAGGAGACCTTGATAATTTAATAAGAAGGACAAGCATAATGGATTTAAAAATAGGTATTCTCTTGAGAATGATAAAAGGATATACATATTTGCATCATTCTCACCTGGATAGGCTTATAAAGACCAATTGAAATTAAAAAAGAAAAATGAAGCTGAAATGGTAATATAATAAGGTGAGGTCGTAGTTACCATGCAAAAATATATCCAAAAGTGGTTAGTAAGACGTGCTTATCTTAAATCATTATCAGCTACTATTTTCATTCAATGTTGTTAGAGGAAAAGGTTGGCAAAAATAGAGTTTCAAAGGCTTAAACAAGACCAATTAAAGCTGAAAAAAAGAAAGCAAGCCAAGAGAAAAAAATAAACTATGTAGGGTCGAGAGTGAAAATAAAGTGAGCCTTAAAAAAATATGAGATGAGAGAAAAGACTCGAATTTGGTCAAGGGAGGAAAAAAACTCAATTGAAGCTAAAACTAGAGAGAAGAGAATAAGGATGAAAAAAGAAGAGTGTAGAAAATATAGGTAAATAGTTGAGTTTCTATACAAAAGAGAGTGAGATCAAAAGTGTTTATTTTTCTGACACGCCTATTATTTAACTTGTGTATGTGGAGGCATGTTTTAACACTAACAATCTTGATTTTTTTTTTTTATTCCTAGTGTTGTTATATCTTTGTTACAGGATTTTGAGGATGATATAGAACAATCAAATTCAGATTTGAGCGTAATTTGTGTTATTGCCCAAGTTTACGCCAATAAGCATAATTTTTTATCCGCCTATTAGATCAAGCTGAAATATTGCCAAAAGTTTTCAAAGATCTTTCTTTACGCCAACAAGCCTAGAAGATTGTCCAAGTTAGTGGTGAAAGATTAAAATGACAAGTGAAAATATTGGAAGGCCAACATGTATAAGATTGACAAATTTTGCAACCCAATTTTGATTGACAAAAAGCCTATTTGGTGAAAATATTTTCATTTGAGGTAAAGAAATATAAATTTTGATAGGTAAGAACTCGGTGAGAATTTTGAAAGACTTAATTATTTTTATTGATTTAATTGCAAGAAAAATTGATATTTGAAGTCAATTTAGGTTTTAATTGGAAGAAATTAAAATCTAGATATCGATTTGCAATTTTAAAGAGTTAATTTGGTCAAATCATGAGTTTAATAGTAAATATTAAAGTTTCATGGGTAATTAGAAACTTGATTGAAGAAATCCAAAATCAATGACCAAATCAAACTTGATTGAAGATATCTCATAGTTAACCATCAGTGTATTAAGTAAAGACATAAATGCAGATCAAAGAACTCAATAATTAGTTCATATAGGAAATCCCTGTTGTTTTTAAGTCTAAATAATTCTCATTATCTTTGTTATTTGATATTTCCAATAACTTATACTGCTAGGAAAAAAAAGGTTTCTTATTTGTGAACTCAATTTTATCCATTTAGTATTAATATAAGGTCATGCAATCCATTTATTTGTGCATCTTGTTTTCTTTTTTTTGTTTGTTTTTTCTACATTTTTATTCGCACAACCTTTTTTACAGGGATATCCAAAATGACTATTACCTTAAAATACAAAATAAATATCATGAAAATATTTGGTTTAATTTTAATGAAACTTTAATTCTAATGGATGGAGAAGAGTGGGGATATGTGGACCTTATACTTTGACAGGGCAGTAAATGTATTCGGTAATAATGTATGTATTATATTATTTTCACTAATTAATGAGTAACTCCCATTTATGACTTATTTATGATCAGATTACATTTTAAGTTCACTAAAAACATAGCAAAGTATGAATCATGTATCTATGAGCTAAAAAGGTCATCTTAAAGTGGAAGGTGGAAAAGCTTGATGTATACGGTGATTCAATGCTAATAATTTACTGAGTGAAGGAAGAATGAAAAATAAAGGATGGGAAATTAAAGTCATACTAGGAATACCTCTCAAGTTAGCAGAACAACTCGAGAAAATCAAGTTCACTCATCTAAGTAGGGCCAAGAATGAGTATATAAAATGCATTTTCCATATTAGCATCAATGATCTAGATAGAATGTGATGAGAAAATACAGCCTATATGCTTATTATTGTTTAGTCAATAAGGAAACAAATAGGAAGTCTTGGTACCACGATATCATACAGTTCATCATAAGTTATGAATATTTACCCTATGCGAATAAAATGGATAGAAAGATTTTGTGGAGATTGGCAATGGACTACTACTTAGATGGAGAGCTGCTATATAAGAAGGGATTTAACATATTATACTTAGATGTTTAGATGAAACTGAATTATAGAAGAATACTTGGAAGGCAATCATAGGTAAAGACTCGATGTAGGTATCATTCGCAGATATCAAAGACAAAAGTAATGCAAATCAAGATACAAAAGCATATAGGAGTTCAGACTAGATTACTTACTCAAAACCTAAACTCAAACAAATAAGTGAGCCTAATATAATAAGAATCTGATGAATAAATTGAGGCAAGATTATAAAGGTGATGTGGGAAATTAAGTTCACTCATCTTGATGGACTTATTTTTTAATTCTCATGTTGAGGTTGAAGTTGTTCATCTAACAATTTTGATCCATTTATAAATTTTATATAGAGTTTGATCATCTAATAATTTTGACTCATTTTTAATTTTTTTTTTGGTTAAGGTTTGTCACCTAGAAATTTGATCCAATTTTAAAATTTTACATTAAGGTTGGTCAATTAACAATTTCGACCAACTTTTAAATTTTCAATTGAGGTTGGTTACCTCTTGATTTGATCCATTTTGATTTTCATGCATTGGTTACCTTTTAGCCAAACCACTTTGATTTAGTCTTTACAAACTTACTATACAAAGTCAAAGGAAAAATGATTTTTCCAATGACTTGGTATTGTAAGTATTATACAAATAACTCAAATTATCATAACTTATTTTTTATCTCTAAAGTTTCCTAAAAAATAAAATAATCTAAAACTTTTCAATAAAAATCTTTTTTCAATGAGATTTCATCAATTTTCATCATTTGATAATTTTTAGCACTTTTGTTTATTTTATTTTGTGTGAAAAATAGATAACTAAAGATTATAAAAGGATAAATAAAAATTTAGAAAGTGGAGTGAGAGAAAAGAAAGAAGAAGGGGACCAAGTGATCGAGGACAAAAAATATAATAAAAGATCATGTAAAAAAGAAAAGAAAAATAAATATGAGAATCAAGCAAAAATTAAAATATTGAAAAGAAATCCTTGTTGAATAAGGAAATAATATAAAGATCTAAGAGCATTTTGGTTCAGGTTGTTTTCAATTTGGAGAGAAGACTAGGTAATATAAATAAACACATATATAGAGACAAAGATAAAAAAAAAATTTCTTTATAAAAAACTTGTTAACTTAAAAACTGAAACCCTAATTGCCCCATTTGTCTTATTCTCACTGTGACAATCATCGACACTGCACACTAGCCACTAAACCCACCATCTTCCTTTTTCTCTCCACCACAACATTGACATCGACAACAACCTCCTCTCATCCTTAGTCTCAACCACTGTCAATGTTTCGTTCTCCCAATCAAAACTTGACTGTCACGCCAACCACCATCCTAAATCAAGTGGCATAGAAGAAATAGGCCCTCCCTTCATATCTAAAACTACCTAACACAACCCATTGATATTAAGGGAAAAAAAATAGTTGAAACCTAGTTCCCCCTCACCATTAAAAAGAAAAACTTTCCAACCACCAATTTCCTATCTTGAATGATGTTGAGCTACACTGCCTAGGTAAAAAGGAGGAAGAAGAAGACGAATAATCGATCTTGAAATACTCTATTGAGACAAGACATAAAGGAGCTAGGATGGTCAACTGGCCAGATCTGGTATGGAACGTATATGGACAATAATTGAAGTTGGCAACTCTTCTGGATTTATGTATTTGATATTAGATAATGTAACTCTTCCATCAATGTATTGTTAATAACATATAAGAGATTGAATCAAATTTTGATGTGATTTATTATTTGCTAATTAATTCTATAAATTTATTCCAAAAATATGTCAAAATAAAGTTTCAATAAACATAATATATCATTTTAACTAGGTTTATCACATGTGTTAAATGAAAGAAAATCATATATATTTTGACACTAAATCGTACATTATATCTTATTTTGAAGCCTCTTTGGAAGGAATTTACAAACTTATGAGAATCAAGTGTAAATCATACAAAATATATTATTTGTAGGTGAAAAGATGAAGAGGTGATATTTTCTCATGTTAATTATGTGTTAGGATAAAATGATAATTTTAAAAAGTTTAAGACTAAATTGATAACAAAATTACATATTTTTGGAGTAAATTGAGGTTTTTCCTTGTAGATGTAAATTATTATTTTATAAAATGAATCAAAATTTAATTGGCATTCATAACTAAAAATAGACCACTTGTGTTACCTTGTCAAGCATTATTAAACTTCTTTTTACGGCTTTGGCTTAAGACAAACCTAGTACAACAACAACAACAGTCTATATCATCATTTTAACTCTTTTGTTTCAATGTAAGTTTGTTTTTATTATTGAAACTGTGTTTATTATTATTATTATTATTATTTTAAATTAATGTTTTAATTTTTTATTATTATTTTAATGTATTAATATTAAAAATAATTCTTCAACTAAACTAAAATCCAAAGAACATAATCAATGCCTTTCTTCTCTCACATACATAATAACGCATGCACTTATTTTATTATTGTTAAGTTATCTTAATTCAAAATCCAACAAAATTTTCACCTTTATCGTCTGTCTCCCTCCCTCTTCTTGTATATAATCACCTGACTTTCGTTAGTTTCTCAGCCCTTTTATTTTCTCTTGCTTTGCTTCAAGTTTTGTCCTTGAAAAGGAAAAGGTATGCAATTCCATGAGAGCGATGTACATTGACTTTATATACAGATCCAATTCTTGTATACAGCACACTGTGAATCTTTGGTGTGTTAGGCGTTTTCTTTCTCTGTATAACTGGTTTCTCCCTACTTCTTTTTGTCACATATTTTACTCTTTTTAGCTTTCTTCTTTCATTTCTTTGACATAATCTATTTTTTGTATGTTCTGAACATGTAACATTTTGGATCTAGTTATGGTTTTCTCGTGGGCCATAAAATTGTAGGAGTTGAGAAGAGAGAATTTTACCGTTGTGCAAAAATGTGTTCATCTTAAAGCTGATTACGAGATCTTAAAGCTATGGAATTGAGATGAACATTGTGGTTTTGTTATATGTTATTTGGTTTTTGGATAATGCAGAAGCTGAATGGGATTTGATGAATTCTCACTGCTTACATTAACTAAAAAGCTGGAGCTTGTAATCATAATAGTCTTAAGTCACCAATTTCTTTATCTTAGAATGATCAAGAAACAAAGGTGTCATTGTACGTCTTGTTTGCTTCTTTATTTCCAGTTCTAAGGAAAGTTCTCCCCAGAAGTATTTGTAATCTGTGGGAAGACTTGGGATTTTTCACCTATATGACATAGACTCTCATTCGGGTCATTAACTTTCAAAGTGGGTTCACATGCATGGGTTTTTGTGTTCTTGATGTTAGTCACTTAAAGAGAGATTAAAGGGAGAAATAGTTCTGTTCCTTTAGCTAACCTTAGTGATTACCATAGAGGCATTGCGCCAAAGCACCACCTTAAGTCATAGATTAAGCTAGTTAGTCCCACTGGATCCGTTACCTTTATGTGATTGATATGGCCAGGTGCTCAATCAATTAGATGAACACTCAGGTTACCATTCTCAAGCAATTAGTCTACTCCACTAATGTTGGTGACCACTATTGTAAAACTGACCAAGACTAACCGATGTTCACAGGGGAATTATCAGTCATGACATGTGCTTCTTGTCTGTAAATTTACTGCATTGTTTCTTTCTTTCTGCATTCAACAACAACCTCCTCTATATCGCTGAGTAATGTCTTAACAGTGTTTTTAAAGTTTATGTACTCATCATTGATTTTATGTGCAGGTTCCAGTTTCTGTATTAAAAAGGCAATAAATCAGAAGAAATGGGTCGTCGAGTCAGTGCTGGTGGTGGATAGAGTTCCTTGGGCCTATCTATTTGGTGGCCGGGAGACTGCTGCTAAGAATGTGGGACACACTGCTAGCAATAGCCCTTCTCCAAAACTTTGCCACCTACGTTGATTTCCTTTCTGAAATCTAAAAAAAAAATGTAATCTTTCATGTTTATAACATTATTATTCTTATTATTATCTCTACGTATTCTATAGATGAATGGGCTTTACAATAATTTCATTTTGGGCTGCGGTGATTGAGTTTGAATGTCAACTTTTCTCTCTAGACCTGTTGGTTCATACAACTCGGGTTTTATGTTGGAATAGAGGTTCCTTGATACTTAAATTAATAATAAACATAGACAGAAAAATAATATATGAGAAGAGAATAATACGATGAGTAGGAGAAGAGTGCATATAGACGAGCATGAACAATGGCTTAACTTGAATGTTTTACATGATACCTTTTGATTATGTCACCTTACTTTCTAGCATAGTTTTAAAATCCGGCCCAGCAGGTCGATCCGGGACCCGGCCGACCCGAGGCTGGAACCGGGGCCGAGTTGAAGAAAAAACAGGGGAAGGAAAAACCCGGTGTGACCTTACTACCTGACGGGTTGACCCTGCTACCTGGCAAAACCCAGTAAAAAACCTGATTTTTTTTTACTAAAACAACGTTGTTTTGATTTTAAAAAAAAAATTGACCCAGACGACCCGATGACCCGGTCAAAACCCAAAACCCATAACCAGTCTCTCCTTTTTACTGTCTCTCTCCTAAAGTTAATTTGTTTTAAAATTAATTTTAGTATTTTTTATAAAATATCTATTTATACACATGCAACGCACGTGACAAGAATACTGGTAAATATATAAAATAAATTAGGCTTAATTTTATAAGATACATGTTTAAAACATAAAGGTCTAAGTTATATACAAATTCAAAATAAAGGGACTGGAAATAATTTCTCAAAGTAGATCGTCAAAATAAAGCTAATAGACCACAATAAACAAGGAAATTACAGATACACCACTGCCTCCAACCAAACAAAGACCCGAGCTAGGGTTTTGGATTTTCACTCTCTCCTTCTCTCTCAGCAACCAAACAAAGGCGTTGCAGAAGAAGAGAAGATAGCTCAGCCAACAAGAATGACGACTGTAGTCCCCACCTCGGAAGAGGATCCAGCCCTCTCCGTCGTCCGTTTTACCTCCGAACTCTCCTGGTCCGACGCCGGCCCCGAGGTATCAGTTTTTTTAAGAAAATCCTTAAACGTCTCCTAAATTTATAAATCTCACTTTTTAATATTATTTTTATTGAAATATTCTCACTTTATAATCCTTCTTGAATTTGCTTTTATTATTATTATTATTATTGATTGGAGAAATTATTAATTTATTTTGCTTAATTTTTTATGTGCGGTGGAATTTGGATATTGATGTTATAAACAAAGTAATTGTGGAAAATGTTAATTGAGAATTGCGTGTTATGATCGGATTGGTTGGTATGGTAGGTAGCGGAACAACAAGTGAGTAGGCTATGTGTGGAAGCGCAAGAATGTATGGTGATGAATAGGTGGTTGGATTTGACTTCTTTAATGTTAACTTCCGCTGATATTGTTTTTTCCAACTCCAAGGTTTCCGAGAAAGGTACTTCTCTTTTCGCACATTTCTTGCCAAGAAACTAAAATCTAGCTCTGAATTGTTAAGTGGTTATGTACAATATATGAATTAGATGCAATGAGATTGCAATTTTTCTTGATATCAGCTTCTAATAATCTTAGGGAGCGGAGGGCGGTTTTTGTTAGTTTGTGATTTTGGTTGTATTTTGAAAGTGATTGCTTGTTATGCTTGTGATTCATGATATAGATTTGAAGTGTTAACTGCAATTGTACTGATAAATATCAAAAATAAATTTTATTTTTAATCATATAGCTCTCTTTGCTGCGATAATTCATATGGTTATGTAATTGCAAGTTGCTGTTCTCGGTTGATATTTACTGCTATTTTTGGCAATTCATCGATTTCTTGGCTATCCAGAGTAGTCTTCTATGCAATAGCCATAATCTGTTGTCCTTCTCTTTCTGTCCTTCGATTTTCTTCCAATAAGAGTTGTGATTAAGAATCAGGTCAACAAGTTGAGTTTTTTATTGACAAGTAAATAGGTATCTTCTTGAACCATATTTTTCCTTTTCTTTTGACCTTGTTGTGATACATGGTTATTTACTCCTGGATTTTTGTACTTAGTGGACTGTGTTTTTTTTTTTTTTTTGGCATTAGAGAAACATTTTTCTTGAGTGAAGAAACGAGAACATTAACAAAATGGGAACTGAATGTCTAATTCAGACAGCTTGAACCTTGTCAAGCAATAATGACATAGATAGAGATATTATAACTTGCATTTTTATTCTTACAGATACACATCATAATTCTTACATAAGCATAATACGTCATTTCTTTTCTTCTGCCTTAGATCTTGAATGTATCTTCACTGTCATTTGCAATCTTGTCACAAAGTCTAAAAGTCCAGATGAAGAACTTGAGATGGCAAAACTTATATGCGCAAAAATTATTCAACAACCAAGTGACAAGCCTGTGCTGCGCCTAAAGATGTAATATATCATGTTGAGTTTGATTACAAGTTATAATTTTTTTGAAGTCACTATCTTACACTTGACTTCTTTGCCAGCTTGTTCAATCTGTACAACCTACTGGATAATGTGTACTGCCGGTTCTATGTTTACATGAAGGCCTTAAATTTGGCCATGAGTGGAAAAGTCACTGAACACATCATTCCTTCTTGCAAAAAGATTGATAGCTTCTTGAAAGAGTGGAATCTTGAAGTCCGGGATCAGAGAGAGCTTATTCTCTGTGTTGCCAATGCACTAAAAGATAGTAAGAGGTGTGATAGGAAGATATTTAACAAATGAAAATGAACTTTCCTTTTTATCTATTTAAGTTTCATTGTGCATTTATGTTGTTTAATTAATTTCGCAACTGTGCGCTACCCTTATTTTATTGTTGCAGCTCTGCAAAGGATTCTTTCAAATTCTTGACTAGGTATTTAGCCACTTTCTCTGGCGAGGATGCTTATATAATGGGCGAAGCCAAGGATGAAGCTGCACGTACAATTATTGAATTTGTCAAGGCACCTGACATGTTTCAGGTATTGCTTAATCTTGGAGATCCTTTACATCGCAATCTTCCTGCATGCTTACATGAGAAACCATTTTGTAGGCTGTCATGATGTGTCCAATGTGAAGGAAAAATACATTAACCACCGCCATAAAAGCCAAATTATCTTAATTTTCTGTGAACACTCGCTTTTTAGAGAGCTTCCATAACAGTTTATTTCTTTTTGAACTGTGTCTGGTGAATTTTGTTTATACAGTGCTGTAATTTCTGCTGTGATGTTCAAATGGTTAAAACTTGTTTGGTCAGAAATGATAGGACATATCCCTGAATATGGTAATGAAGTTCTAATATAAGGGGACTTTGAAGTTCTTGAATTAGAGTTTTAATTAGAATGAAAATGCTGGTTGTACTTCAGATTTCCATATCTTGGCTTTTTTTTCCTTTTTAACCCTGGTGGTTAGCTTACTTTTTGAATGAATTTATGGCTTCTACACTGTGTATACTTTTAGTGTATTATGTTATGAGCATTAATTTTCTTTTTTCTTTTTTCCCTAGTAATGACTCGTTGCTTTTGTATCGATTTATTTTTTGAGTTTGTTTAAGATTCTTTTTTTGCCTGTCTTGGCCTAGCTTATGTATGTCTAAATTTGGGATTCCAGATACTGATTTGCTTAGTTATATTGCAGTGTGATCTACTAGATATGCCTGCTGTTGCACAATTGGAAAAGGATGCTAAATATGCGTTGGTATATCAGCTCCTAAAGATTTTCCTGACTCAGAGGCTGGATGCTTATCTGGAGTTTCAAGCTGTGAATTCTGCTCTTCTGAAAAGCTATGGTATTACTTTTGGACTTGTGCACTCCAGTCATGGCTGTTAGATGAACTGATATTTCTTCAAAGCTTTTTCTGACAAACATGATCTTCAAAAGTAAATTTATTTTCATTCATACTTCTTTGTTTTATAGGTCTTGTTCATGAAGATTGTATAGCGAAGATGCGGATGATATCACTGGTGGATCTTGCCTCACATGAATCTGGTCGGATTCCATATACCCTCATCAAAGATACTCTTAGGGTAAAACTGGCTCACCATTCTGCTTTTACTAAATTCACCATTGTCTTATTTACTCATTTTGTTTAGGCGTCCTTGCAGATCGATGATGATGAGGTGGAATTATGGGTAGTGAAGGCATTAACTTCCAAGTTAATTGCCTGTAAAATGGACCAGATGAATCAAGTTGTGCTTTTGAGGTAGTCTCTCTCTCTCTCATGATTATAGCAGGAATACAGTGCTTATAATTTATTGTGATTTGTAAAAGTGAGTTTCCTTTGAATATAACGTTGATGTGATGTGCAGTTCTTGTACTGAGCGTGTATTTGGGCGACAACAGTGGCAGGTGCTTAGGACAAAGCTTGGTACATGGAGGGTAAGAATTCTCATAATCAATCTTGTTCTTGCATTTACCATCTGGAATATGCCTTCTGCATTGTGTCTCAGGATCAACATTTTCTATCATAGTGTTTCAAAGGAAGAGTGTTTTACTATTCCCCAGCAAAAAATTAAAAAAAAAGTCAATGGTGAAAAACATTTACCATCTGGAATATGCCTTCTGCATTGTGTCATCTTTATTGGACTCTGACACTGAAGCTCCATGTTTTCCAGGATAATATTGCAAATGTCATAAACACCATCCAAGCTAACAAGATCACCGAAGACAGCTCACAGGCAGTGCAGGGATTGATGATTCGTTAGGGGTCTTTTTCTCTGGCTATTTATTTATAAGGTCAGTCCATAGCTGGAGATGGAGCTGAGTCCGTTGGAATACATCAGTACTTTTGGTTGTCATTTACTTTAGTTTGAAATTGATAGCGTATTTGGGAAAATTTTGAGAGAGGAGGTCTAGGCGTTTGAACATTTACCATGCGAAGTGATTTTATGTAACAAATTCAATGTCTACTCTCTTTATGTGGCAACTTTGGTTTCACTGTCACGAATATGCCTTTTGAGTCATGGCCTGCGTTTCGTTTATTTCCCTAACCATTGACTTCTCTGGACTTTTGGTTCCAATCAATTAGCAGCTTAATGGATGTGATGCATGGCTGGTGCGCACCTGCATTTGAAAAGCAAATCACATGATTGGGGGAAATCTTTTTGTATGTTTTGATTAATGGCTCTGTTTGGCTCCATGCGAAACAGCCGGCAGGGCTAAGCAGGCCCTGAGACTGGTTTCTAGAGCTCAAAACCCCAGCATTGATTCAGAACTATTGGTGTCTTGAAACTTAACACTGCTTTTTCACATCTTGGCAAGCTGCTTGTTTGAGTTATATTGATAAAAGTTGATATCCTTTTTTTATAAACACTGCACAAAAGAAGTGGCAAGGAATTAACAAGGTTTCATGAAAACTGCAGAGATAGAAAAATAAAAGTAGAAAAAGAAAAAGGGCAATCTTCCAGATATTCTCCATTACTTTGAAAGATTGTGTTGCCTATCAAAAACTAGAGTTCAGTTCTGGGTTATTGTAGCTGTCTTTTGACTTGTGCAGTGTTGATAGTATCCTTGCCGCTCTTAGTGTAGTGTATAGTCATCAATGAAGTTAATGAAAAATTAACCTCGGCGAGATGTATCTCAACTGGTCAAGTTTTAAATTTACTTTTTAGAGGTTAGCAGTTCGAGTCTCACAAACCTCAGGGTTACTAGAGGCTTATATGGTCATTAACTTCAAGGTTCATAAGATTAGTTAAGGTGCGTGCAAGCTGATCCTGATATCTACGTTAATAAAAAAAATATATTTGTGTATAATCTCTAAAACACTAGAAGTCCTTCTAACACCTTTATTGGGCTTATTATTTTTTTTTGTTTTAATGCAATCTACACAACAATTAAAATCAATGAATAAATGGAGATATGATCTAATCTTCTATGCTATAACATAGAGGGTCTTTCATTTATAACACTAGATTTAATGCCAACAATATTACCATGCACAGTTGCAAGGGATATTGTCTTTATATAAATAAAGAAAGTACCAACATAAAAGTTTTAAAACTGAAATAAGATTTTTTGAAAATAATGGAACATAAAAGGTTCTTTCAAAGTCTAAAACAAAGCCAGAACTAAGAAACCTCCATACGTGAAAGCTTCTTATTTCATAAATAGATGGCACTTTTATTTTCCATTGGTTTCTTTTTGTTTAAGAAGCTGATATTAACAATTTAGATTATAGAACTATAATCAATTCACCAGTGTCATGAGAAACATGAACCATATTAGAATCAAAATACAGTAAAAAAATGAAATTATCTTTTTTTTCAAGCCAATTCTTGAATTTAAGTAATAATGATAGTGATGGTGGTGATGATGATTAATAATAATAGTGGACAGCAATTATCATGATTGTGGTGGTGCCAACCAACAATAAATATACTAGTTTTACAATAAAACTTAGCACTCAATTGATGTCTTTAACTTTTTGTTGTTGCTTAATAGTTACTTTTATAATTAAAAATATTGTGTGTATTACTTAATTATATTTAATTGTAGACTTAAATATGATATACAAATTATTAACTAAACTTTATGTTAATTATCAATTATTTATGTTTAGAAAAATCAAAACCATGTATATAAACATTATGGATAAAAATCTTTTGTTTTGTGTAACAGAACAATAACAATAGCCCAGTGCTGAGGGTGCTGGTTTTACAATAGAACTTTGTTGCCAGGTGTCAACTCCAGCCTCCACATAATTAATTTTTCAATGAAAGTAAGACTTCCTTTTTTTAGCTTTCTTGATTATTCAATTAGTTTTTTTAAAAAAAACAAAATTCAACAGGTTGCGACCGAGTCATACCGGGTTTTTCTTTTCATGTTTTTTTTCAACCTGACCTGGTTCCAACTCTGGACCGGCCAGGTCCCAGGTTGACCCGCCAGACCGGACCGGATTTCAAAACTATAGTTTCAACATATAAAGCAACTTCAAGATTTAAAACTTTGTCTATCATGATCATGGATAATGCAATCAAAAGATCTTAAACAAAGATTTTAATGGAATCGAAAGCTAGACTAAAGATATTGCTCTAATACCAAAAAGATTTGTAATATCATGATGAAGTTTCAACGAATTAAAAAGCTAAAGCCCAATAACACACAACTCCAACTATAGCCATCATAATTCCAATAAAGCACAAATACCAAACTATAGAAAAGATAATGATAAATCTAAATCACCCTTTTATGGAAAAATTTCACGAATTCTATTTTCTAAATATTTTTTTCCCATCACTACTTAACCTTTCAAAAAAAATAGTTGATGCGGGGGGTTTATTATTTGAATATATTAAATGAATAATGGGCCAAAGAATAATATTTCAATTTTAAAGTAAAACAACTCTTTGTTGGATTTGGGAATCTGAATAGTTAACATTTCTCTCAGAACTAAACCCACAAGTTTTCCCTTGAAGTTTGGCACATCAAGGACTTGAATCTTTACCAAAGCAGAAACTTGTAGGCTAACATCAGAGTTGCCTAATGCCTAAAACCTTACAACTAATAATATACCTCCTAGCTATGGGAGGAAACTGCAAGTCAATCAATGACCTATTGGTTCTACACTTTTCACTATGGATTTGTCCTAAATGCATCTCTGAGGAATAACTTGCTGCATGTCAAGAAATTTGGATAATACTAATTTACTTGATAATACACAATGATGATTGACGGGGCGGGATGAAACAGGCCTTACCTGTCAGAAGTTGGGCCAATGGCCCAATTAGAGAAGAAAGAAAGAAGGAAGAAGAAAAGAAAAGGAAGCCCTACTGGCCAGCAATGGCCCAATTAGAGGGGGGAAGAAAAAAAAAGGGATGGCGTGGAAACCAAAGGAGAGAGAGAGAAATAGGTCATTAGAGTACCACCAATGACTTTCTATCAATGTGCGCCTTTAAAAAAGATCCCCTCACCGAGATGAAGCTAGTGCCATAAAAAGAGATTGATCGGACGATGGAGGGCTCACATGCCAACTAAAGATAGTGAAGCTTAGCGCACAATGGCGCATGTCTTACACTCGCCACGCGTATTTTTTGTTTTCTTCTAATTTAGTCTCTAATTTCTACACCGCTCCAATTTAGTCCTTAAAGATAGCCCGATGAAGGCCTTAATCAGGTAGAGAAGAATAAAAGAGAAAAGAAGAAGAAAAGGTAGTCCAATGAGGGCCCTACCAGGGAGAAAAGAAGGAGAATGAAAAAAAAAAGGTTGGAACTCCAAACAATGTTTAAGCACATTCATGTCCCTTTGAACATCTACTTGGATTCTCATTTTACAAGTTATCACTACGACATCCACTTGAATTTTTCAAGTCGTTAGTACGACACCCACTTGAAAGCCTTGTTTCACAAGTTAACAGGATGAATGCTAACATGAGCAACCGCTCCTAACAAGCTAATTGTGCAATGATTCATGAAGAATCAAATATTCTTCATGATTAATCTTACGAGTAGGTCGCAAACCTATGCCCTACAACACAAATAAATATATTATGAGGTATATAAATATCCAAGGATCACCAGTATAGAGATCATAACATAACAAATTCACACACATAGACTACAACAAACATTCACCTACATTTCCACTCTCTTTCTATACATTATTTTTCTTCAATGCTTTATTAACTTAGACATCAAAGGACACAATATCCTACGTGTAGGATTTGTTTTGTAGAAAAACATGGATTATCATCTCAAGTCCAAAAATAAAAAACTTTCAAGCCTATTAAACAAGCATGAAAAGACCCAGATTGATATTTATTTGAAGTTTTTTCGACCCTATCAATGTTATTCCACAATAAGATTACCAAAACTCTAAAAGGCGTGAGGAAATCATTGTACACACAAACACAAAACTATTCATTACTTTAAAAAAAAAACTATGATTTTGCCACTAGAAAAAGAGTTGGGGTGCCTTGATGTTGGGGGTAATAAGGTCATTTTTAATGGCTCATTGGTCATTAAAGGATTGTTGTGGGGGTACATGTATCTTTTCCACCTTTTAGAATAGTAAAATGAGTAATTTATCCCTATGTAAAAAAAAAATAGAATTGTTGACTAAAGGTATTTATGTATTTTTATTTTTTAGAAGACAATAAAAAAACATCTTTCCCCTTTGAATCAGAAACAAAATAAGACATGCGTGCAAAGGTAATTTCATATTTTCACGAAGGTTTTTTTGTTATTTCCATATTAATGAAGGGTATTTTGGTCTTTTAACGTTGAATAATTGAGTTTTTTAATTAAAAAACATCAATGCTCTTTGGGCGACGCGTGCATCACCTTCTAATTGCCAAACCCACCCTTCCACTGTGTTGTTAGAAGTGTTGTTGTGTCCTCTTCTTCCTGGAGCGTGACATTAGATGATGCATAATTTGTCATTGTGGTCAAGGTTGTCAAAATCGCGATTCAACTCGTAAAATCGTATGTTTTTACGAGTTGATATAGGCTTTACGTGCTAAATCGCTTGTAAAACTCGAAAATGGGTAAAATCGGGTAAAATCATTAAAATCGGGTGAAATCGCGATTTCACCACCGATTTAACGATTTTACTCGCAGGAAAAAAAAGGCCATGTATTTGCCAGGTGTCGACCGCCTATTGGCTTTAACAAAGCAAATGCAATGTTTCTCTTCAGTCTTCTTCGCATTTCAGTTCATCATTCACGTTCAGAACCAAAAAAATCCCAAAATTGAAATCCCAAAATTCTAGCATTCCCTAAACTGAGGATTCCTCAGTGACTCAGTCTCTATCTCTTTCTCTCAGCTGTCCACGATTCCAGTATTCCACGATCACCATCCACTGGTACTCCATAACAACCCTCGCCCCTTATCGACAACGTCCTTTTCACCAGCCACCGTGAGAACCAGAGTCCACCCAACAACAACGGCGTCTCTCCAGTCTCCACCAGGTAAGTTACTCTATTTATCTTGTTTCTCTGGTTCTCTCTTCTCTGTTGGTAACTACCAGCGGTTGGGGGTGCTTTTTTCCCTTGTTCGTTTCTTACTCTAATGTAGTAATGCTAATATTTGTTTGATTGGATTCGCAGGCTCCAAGTTTGACTGCAATATTGATCTCCTCGATGCTTACTACTCAGAACAGAGGTAAGAGTTTCTTACCATGTCCATTTCTTACCTTGTTTGTAATCTGTCGTGACTGTTGTTTAGGACTATTAGGTGCTTTAATCTTTACAGTTTAATGATGTTAAAGATTGAGATTTTGATTCAAAGTTTCTGTGACTGTCTATTATTGAGATATTGCCTGTGAATTTTAGATTCAATTTTAACCGTGCGGTGTGTGTGTGTGAGTCTGTGACTCTGTTTTTTCACATAAATCAATTGTCTCTGTTTCTTGATCTGAACAAGTTGGAGTCAGGTTAGTTATCCATGTGCAATTTCGTTAGTCCTTGTTAGTTGGGTGTAATTCATGTGCTGATTTCGTTAGAAACCTTAGTTTAGTAGTTTTGGTTCAGTTACCAAGCAATCTGTTTAGTCCTTGTTAATTGTTACCTCATCTGCAATGCTACAATGCCTATGATTGGCTAGTGAATTGGGTTGTGAAGCCTGTGATTATGTTGAAAATGCATGTTTCTTCTGTGTGCCTATGCACCGGCACCCAGCATGCATTTGTTATCATGTATTGGGTGTTTGATGTTTTTGTTTCTTGCCCTTTCCTTCTGGCTTTTATTTATGTATTTTTTTAAGTTATAATGGTTACCTTATATGCATAAAACGTTTGGATTGATTACAGGGTTGATTTGAATTGATTCTTGAATTGTTGAACTTATGGCATCTAGGAAAAATTCTTCTGGTAATAGGCTTGATGTGGGATGGCAGCATGGTATAGATATTGATAAGAATTCTAGAAAATTTCAGTGCAAGTATTGTCAAAAAATTATCACTGGAGGTATTTTTCGTTTTAAATAGCATTTGGCTTGCACTCGTAAGGATGTTGAACCATGTCAACAAGTACCAGAAAATGTTAAGTAGATGATTTTAAGTGTTTTGGTGAAAAATCTAGAAGCAACTGAAAAGAAAAGAAAGGCTCATCAATATAGTGTAAATGATAATGATGATGATGATGAAATAAAAGAAATTAGCTCCAATAACAAAGGAAAGAGAGTAGCTAGTGGGAGTGGAAGTACACAAACAACTCTAAATCAATTGCTAAAAAAAGATATTAGAGAAGAAGCATGTCGACAAATTGCAAGGTTTTTTTACACTAGTGCAATTCCATTTAATTGTGTAAAAAACCCTGAGTTTCTTAAGACACTTGAATTGGTTGCAAAGCATGGGCCATGTTTCAAGCCTCCATCCTACTATGATATTAGAAAGAAGTATTTGAAGCAAAAAGTGGACCAAACAATGAATTTGCTTGAGGATTACAAGCTAGAATAGAAAAAAACTGGTTGTTCAATAATGTCTGATGGATGGACAGATAAAAAAAACGTTGTATTTGTAATCTTTTGGTTAATAGTCCTAAAAGGACAGTTTTTTGTCATCGGTGGATACTTCTAATATATCCAAAACTGCTGATAAGGTATTTGAGATGTTAGATGCCATTGTGGAGAGGATTGAGGAGGAAAATATTGTCTAAGTAGTCACCGATAATGCTGCAAATTATAAAGCAGCGGGACAATTATTGATGGAAAAAAGAAAGAGTTTGTTTTGGACACCATGTGCTGCCCATTGTATTGACTTGATATTAGAGGATTTTAAGAAGAAGTTAGAGATTCATCAAGTAACTATTGCTAAGGGGAGGATAATCACCTTATATATTTATTCAAGAACTATTCTAATTTCCATGCTAAGACACTTTACGAAAGGAAGGGATTTGATTAGGCTTGCTGCCACACAGTTTGCTACTACATATTTGACTTTGGGATGTTTGAATGATCATAAAATGCAGTTGATGACTATGTTTACTTCCAATCAGTGGAGTTCATATAGGTTTGTAAGAATAGAAGAAGGGAAACGAATTCAAAATTGTGTTTTGGACAACAGGTTTTGGCATGATGTTACTATATGTATTAAGGAAGCGTATCCTTTAATTAAAGTTCTTCGATTAGTTGATTCTGATGAGAAACCAGCTATGGGTTTTATATATAAAGCAATGGATGAAGCAAAGGAGAAGATACAAGTGAATTTTGGTTCTGTGAAAAAAAGGTATATATCTTGCTAATTTCTATTTTAAATATTGTCATTTATTAATATGAATGTTTTTAGAGATACTTTCAATTGAGATATTCCTTGAGTGTAATGATATTTTTATTGTTTTTTTATATAGTTATATACCTATATGAAATATTGTTGATGCAAGATGGGAACTTCAACTCCATTGACCCTTATATGCAGCAGCTTATTATTTGAATTCTCATTATCATTATAACCCCAATTTTAAGGTTAATGCCAACATTAAAATTGAATTATATCAATGCTTAGAAAGGATAGTGCCTAATGCAAGTGAAAGGTGTAAAATTGACTTGCAACTTGAATCATTCAAGGATGCAAAAGGGTTGTTTGGCATTGAGGCTTCCAAGACAACAAGAGATAAAAAAAAAAAAATCCAGCTCAATGGTGGGATTCTTATGGAGATGAATGTCCAGAATTACAAAGGTTTGCAATCCGAGTTCTAAGCTTGACTTCTACTTCATCTGGATGTGAGCGTAATTGGAGTGCATTTGAAATGTTGAGTTTTTTTTTTATTTTTTTATTTTAAATGTTGAAATATTTGATAAAAATCTTATAAATTTGAATTGAATTATTTATTTAGGTTCATACAAAACGAAGAAATCGTTTGCACTATAGAAAAATGAAGGACTTGATATTTGTAATGTACAATCTGAAATTGAATAATAATCGAGTCAAAAGGCAAGCAGATGATTTTGATGTAGAAGATGATCTTTCATCTGATGATGATTGGATAACTGAGGGAGAAAAAATTCAAACATTGATTTGCATGGTGCTATTGACAATGCAACACGAAGAAAAAATGATAATGAAGATGAAAGTGATGAAGAAGAAATTCCTAATGATGCTGAAATAGAGAGTCATGGTACTGAAGATGATTTGGAGATTCAAAATGATGATATTGGTGTTGGTACTAGTAGTGACACTAATAATCCTCTTGATGCTAATGATATTGATGAATGTCTGAGGAATAATGAGGAAGATGAAGGCAATGAAGCTGGTTTTAGTTTACATGACACACCAGCAGATTATTTGTTTTATGTTTGTTAATTATTAGCTAATGAATAGTTATTTAAATTATGTATGGATTTTTATTTGAACCATGTATTTTAAGGTGCTTGAATTATGTATGAATTTTTATTTGAAGCATATATTTTAAGGTGCTATGAATTTTTATTTGAAATATAAATTTTTTTTAATGTATTTTAAAATTCCTTACGATTTTACGATTCGTTTTTACGAACCGAGTTTGGTTTGCATGTTCTGTGCCGTGTCAAAATCACGATTTTGACAACCTTGATTGTGGTCGTTTATTTTTTTCTTTTCTCTCTCCTCCCCTAAAAAGTACACATTGATTCTCTTTATTTTTGTAATTTCACTTTTAATCCTTATTCTTTTGATTTTTATTTTTTGTTCTTGAATTTTTTATAAAAGTTTTGTTTATTTTCAATTTAGTCCTTCAATTACAATTTGTCATATATTATTGTTTCAAATTTGGTATTTAATCTTTTGATTTCGAGTTTTTTTTTTTTAGCTCTTTAGTTAAAGTTTTATTAGTTTTTAATTTTATCATTGAATCAAATTTATGATATATTATTTTTTTCAATTTGATCTCCATTCTTTTGATTTTTTTCATTTTGTTAAAGTTATATTTCTTTTCAATTTAACCCTCCAATAAAAAAAATTGGTTACCCTTTGATTTATTGTTTTTATTTTGATTTTCATCTTCATTTTTTTTAATTACAATTCTTTGTTTTAGATCCTTTTATGTAATTATATTTTTTTTCTCAATTTCATTCTTTCGCATTTGATATACTAGGGATTGAGCTTCACAATTTTTTTATTTATGGTGTTTCTGTTCTAATGATCAGGGTCACAACTTGAAAAGTTAACACGGGTCAACATCCTTTTTTTTTTTTTGCTAATTTTAGTTTTTGATTTCATTATTTTTTTTCAAAAAAGATTGTCTTTGTGGTTTACTTTAATTTCTTTTCTATCATTTTATCCTAATCTTATGACCTGAACAATGAATTTTGTAAGTTAACCTGAGTTGGGTTGCCTTCTTATTACCCAAGTTATATGTCTATCATGTTAACTCAGGTTTCCTCGGGCTATTTATTCAATTTTGTACTTCAAAGGTTTCTTCTTAAGTTACCGTGATCTTATATATATATATATATATATATATATATATATATATATATATATATATATATATATTTACAATTATTGTATATTTTTTATTGTCTAATTAAAATAGAATTAATTTATTATACCAGGTCAGCCCTATAATCCAAGTCATTGATTCTCTTCTTTTTTTAAATGTGCTTGCAACACCTAAAGTATCACCGCTTTTTTAATTTTTTTACTATAATTTTGATTTTTATTCTAATTGATACATTTTTCATGTCTTTTTTTAAATTAATTTTTAATTTATGTTTCAATTAATATCTCTCATCTATTATTTTTTTTATTTTGCTTATTTAGTGTTTTTTTAATAGAGGTTTTTTTTTAAAAAAATTATTTTGTATGTTTAAATTTTTGAAGATATTATTTTGATTCATTTTTATATATATATTTTTATGTTTTAATACAAATGAATTTTATTTTTAAAAATAAAATATATTTATTTTTTAAAAATATTTTAAATATATGCAACATTGCATAATATTGTTTTTTTCTTTTATTTTATTCAATTAGTTTTATATTTTGGTTCATTTTTATTATCGTTTAATTGAATAAAAAACTGATTTTAATAGACAAATTTAATAAACACAACCATGTAAATATTCTATATTGCATAATCAAATAACTTGATCTACATTGATATTTTGTTTCTTCTAGTTTTGCTTCCGGTTAATGATTTTTCTCATTTATTTATAAAGATAAGTATCAATTTATTTAATTTAAAATATTTTCATATTTATTTATTTTTCTTCTAAAAATACACTAGCCAAGACATAGATGAATCAAATACTAGTTCACTAACTAACTTATGTGCATGTGTGGTCTTGTGATAATTTAGTCGGTGTATGTTTGATGGAAAGTTGATTTTTAAAAATTATTTTATAAACTTTCCTGTATTTGTTTGTTATTAAAAAAATTGATCAATGAAAAATACTTTCCATTAAAAAAAAAATTTGGCTTGGTTTACAGGAAAATGTTTTTCATTTATTTTGGGCGGAAAACATTTTCTGGAAATTGTGAAAAATTTAAAAATATTATATTATTTGCTGATTATTTCAAATTTGTCCTCAAATTTTTGATTGGTGTGTGTGTATATATATATATATTATGTTTTGAATATTGTTTTTTCAATTTCATCTCTTAGAATTTAATTTTTATATTAACTTTGGTTCTCATTTTTATAATTGTTATTTGCTTTTCCCTTATCATTTTTTAATTGAATTTTTTCATCAGTCATCATTCTTTTGATTGTTACTTATTTTATTTGAAATAATTTATGAAATGGTAATTATTATTATTTTAATTTCTTCATCTTTCAATTTTTTTATTTGTTAGATTTAATATCTATTATTTTGATTATTATTTATGTTATTTGAGATAATCTATGAAATTATATTTTTTTTCAATTTCATTCTCATTCAACTTTTTAATTTGTTAGATTTGTTTCTTATTATTTTAATAAACTTGAAAAAAAATAAAACATTAATAAGTTATTTTCCAGTTTATTTTCCATGATATAACCAAACACTGAAAATGTTTTCCAACTTATTTTTCATTACACTACCAAACATTAAAAAAATAATTTATTTTTTAAAATTTATTTTTCAAAAATAACTTCTTTCCAACAAAAACATTAGTCATACTTTGTTTATTTTTCAAGGGGTGCAGTCTTTGGGACAAGCATTTTCAGCTGTGATGTCCAAACAAAACAACTCGCATTACGGGTAATAAAAGCAAATTTAATTTACCTGAATACTTAATTGAAAGAGTCTTTCTCTCTTTGAGGACTTAAATAAGAATTTCCAAAATGTTTAGGTACCACTTTTGTGGTTACCAAATAGAAGAGGCACAGAATAGTAAATATCCGAATCAAAACTAAAAACCTAGAAGTATATTATTTTTAGGGTTTTCTGAAACTAAAAACCTCAGACATCAGGAGAGCTGCTGTAATCAGCGGTTGTGCAGAGAAAGAAGGAAGATGAGCAACAGACAGGGACCCCCAAAGCACCAAAACAACTATGCTTGGAAACCCAACGCCGGCCGCAAAATCAATGAAACGGTAACCACTCAATCACGGCAGCTCATCCCATTCAAAGGCATTTAAGGCTTTTATTTTCCTTGTCTATAAATTATTAATTCTAACTAAACTAACCCACAAATCATTTCAAAGTAGGAAGTTGGAGGCAGGCTAAAACCCTTGTCAGAGATTACTGGGGTTTGCCAAAGATGTAAAGAACAGATTGATTGGAAACGTCGGTATGGAAAATACAAGCCTCTTACTGAGCCTGCTAAATGGTAAAGCTTTTTTTCCCCTTGAGAAGTCCTTTTTTCTGTTGTTATTGGAAGTGAACAAGAAAGTGTCCTTTTTCACATTGAAAACTAAAGTGGGTAACTTGAATAATATGAGTATGTTGTGATTTGAATCGAATGTTTTATTGCATCGCAGTCAAAAGTGCTCAAAACGTACAGTGCGTCAAGCTTATCATAATTTATGCACTGGTTAGTTATCTTCTTTCTTTCTTTTCGTTTCAGTTATTGAAATTTTCCTTTGTTTGGAAGGAAGAATGTTGGTGTTAATTTAGTTATGGATTTTTTATTTATATATATTTAGCTTGTGCAAAGGAGCAAAATGTGTGTGCCAAGTGTCGATGCCATGTGGACCGCATAATTGGAAGGTAAGTGTTTTTTTTTTATTTTTTTTTTATGGTTCTCGGTGTGTGTGTTCTCATATTTGATTTTGAAAGTTGGGTGGGTGTGTTCATTTGATCTGTAGAGACCTTGCCGATGTAGAGGCAGAGCAAAAGACACTTGAGGAGGTAGGATTATTTGGTTCTGTTGTGCAATTTTTGTGTGTGTGTTTGAAAGTTAAGGTTGTTTTTGAAATGTCGGGTAATGGATTTTTTTTGTGGTTTTTATTTATTGCAGGCAATTAAGAATGCTCGAGAGAGGGATCGGAGGGCTCTCATACGTGCTGTAAGCTCTTTAGAATAATTCTCTTCAGCTACTAAATCTACCTATAAGTTTTCTTATGTGTCCTTAGAAGTCACGTTGTTTTTCTTCATTTTGGTTTTCACATTAGCAATTTAAACAAGAATAGAGAACTTCTGAAAGGGTAATATAATCATTGAAAAGCAGCATGCTAGTTGCTCTTTTGTAGGGGTACTAATTTGTAGGTGGTTTTAAAGAATTCTACTAACAATGTCACAACTCTTTTTTATCTTTTTTGATTGGAACCGTGTCGCAACTTTAAACTTGGATCAAGTGCTGACCTTTTCTAGGAGATATTTTATACAGTGAGAACTTGCTAAGATTTCTGGCTCTTTTTTGAATTTTTGCAATGATGATGTAATACTAGAATAGAATTATTTGTCTTCCTATAGTCCTATTAGCCCATTCCTCAAAATTACTGTGGGGTCTTGATGAATGCAGGATAATGAACATGCAGACTTTGATGTTTTTGTTTTGTTTACTGATTGTGGGTTTAGTGTACTTCCTAAGATTTTTCAAGTCGAATGTCAGCTTGGTGATGAAGATCCAGAGTCTGACAGTCATATAAAATTTTCATACAATTGCTTGTTTCATGGGTTGGCTTTTATCAACCTGTATTTTGTAAATGTTTTGTTCTAGGTGGATTTGTAGTCTTTACAAGCAATAGGATTTCCCCCTCAGTCCAAATTGACTTAGAAGCAGTGGGTCCTAGTTGATCTACCTTCTTGCTGTCCTCATGCCTTGCTAGAAACATTTACCTTCAAAGATGGCATCATTGTTTGATGCAAATAAATATTACACTGAGAATTCACTCAAGATGCTAAGTTGACATGCAATTTCAAATTACTAAGTGAGTAGCAAATGAAATTGAAAGGAAATTATAAATTTATTGGAGTTGACATGTAAATCTAGCTAGAATGCATGTTGAAGTCTGTTTTGGAAAATAAGGTGTTATTGGCAGTCACCATTGTTATCATCTTGAAGTCATATTAAAGTGAATACGTTTGTGTAAAGAATAACTGGCCACAATTTTAGAATCCCTCTCTATTATAAGATCTAGGCTTTGTCATATTAAGAGCTCTTATAAGCTTCACCTTCTCCATCAGCAATGTTGGGCAAAAAGCGATGATCTGACTGCATAATTCAGCTTGCTGGGAGTTTGTCACTGTATGATGTGGTCTTTTTATTAACATTTTCTTAGGAATCCCGGGTTATTTATTGTCTAACTAAGATACCTTTTCATCCAAGTGCCTTAAATGAGCCTGTCTGCGTGTATTTCATGATTGAAATATTCTGTCTCGACTGTCTGATCCATCATCTAAATTTCATTCCTATATGAATTATGTCTTCAATTTAACAAACTGAAACTACTTTTGTAGTAGCTGCAGTTTCTCCTCTTGATAGTCTGTTTGGGCCTTTTACACTTGCATTGCATTTTATGAATGGTATCTGTTTTGTCAGATGAACAATGGTATCTGACCTTTTTCCACTGTCAAAATGTGTTGTGTTGATCCTATTTATTGCATCAGATGAACAAAGGTAAACCTATGGGTTTGACAAAAAACCCAACCACTGAAGGAAGTAGGGTTGGAGATTTGTTCCCTTCCTCGTCACTCGAGGAATATGCTGCAAAAGGTAGGGATCGCAATCGCAGTGTTAATGGTAACATCAATCTTGGCGATGGAGAAGATGTGCATGATGATGTCAACAATGACGATGATGTCGATGATGATGAGGAGGAGGAGGACAATGAATCCGAAAATGGAGAAAACAATGAAGATCTGGATGGAGAAGATAACCCTGAACATCAAGATGAAAATGGGGACAAAGTTTGTAATTAAGAGAGTACAATGATTTTTCAAGAGCTGTATTGGATTTCCAACCAACAAGATCAATAGCGAAATAGAGATGTCTTGCCGCCTTCCAGTTTTGCTGATGTGGTGAGGTATCATGTATGCAATGCTACAGCTTCCAATTTTTGTTCTCCTTTCTTTTAAAACTCAATGTGGAAGTAATTCTGTCCATTTTTATCAGTGATTTCATTGATCTTGTTAAAGTATTAACTATGTCAAGGAATGAGGAATAGTCACCCTAGCACCAAATTTGTTGAAATCTAAAATTATTAAATGACCAAGAGCTTCTATTTCTTGTGGTACTAGTTCAATTATTGTGATTCAAGTTCTTCAACCATTGCTTCCCAGTGATGCTCGTACATCCTGTAAATTCTGTCGTGATTGGTTCAAAACTTCAAAGGAGCTGGAGCAAAAGTATTTCTTCGGTGTTGCATGAAAATGTGCCATTGCAAGACGTAAAATACAAATGTGGTGCTGTTTTTGAATGTTTTCTCATGCCCATTTCCAAATGGTTGCTTGATGCAAGATGTACTTGTTGGGTTGAGGGATGTTTCAAATTATGCAATGACTTTTAACCGAGCCTCATCTGATTCCATCCATGAAGGAAACCGTAGTCCAGGGTAATTGGTAGAACAAGCAGCAATTATATTAAAAATTTGAAGTGTATTTTGTTTATAAATATATTAAAATAATATATATTTTTTTAAAATTATTTTTGACATTAATATATTAAAATGATTTGTAAACATCAAAAAATATTAATTAAAAATAAAAAATAAAATAAAATAAATTCAAATTTTTTGAAAGTATTTTTGAAACGTAAAAACACTCTATTTGATGGATCAAAACTGTGTTTGGAGTTGTTTTGATGCAAAATGGGGTCATTTACCAATAAAAAAAATGTGTTCTTTGAAAATATGAGTTTACATGGTAGTTGTTGTTTTTTTAAATGTTTTTCGCTCAGAAATATATTAAAATAATATTTTATTATTATTTTTTTAAAAAATTATTTTTAATATAAACACATCAAAATCATCCAAAATATTAATTTGAAGTAAAAAAAAAATAAAAAAATAAATTTTTTCAAAAATATTTTTACAACGCAAAATTAAACAGGCTCTATGTGATGGATGAAAATTGTATTTTTAGCTGTTTTGACACAGGGTCATCTACCAAAAAAACAAAAATGATTTCTTTGAAAATATGAGTTTATTCTGTTCGGTTGTTAACAAATATGTATTCATTTTGTCCCTTGATTTATTTGAAATGGTCCCTAAACTTTACTATGTTAAAAATGGTCCTTGAAAGTAGATTGAAGAGAGGAGATCGAGGAGGGAGGAGAGATACTAATTTTTCTTGAGTTTCTAGAGTTGATTAAAATATGTTTTGAGGTTCAAAAATGGTTTTCAAATGTTCTTGTGGTAATTGTAAGGTGTTTGAGAGTAAAACTAGTGTGAGAACTAGCTTTTTGGTCTGTTTTATGTTATTGATTGATTTTTTTTGTATAAAAAAAATCAAGAAGTAAAAAATTTAATGTTTAATAGTCGAAATATTTTTAAAATATTTAAATAATGACATATTAAAAAAAAACTAAAATGACAACATATTGGATCGATTTTGGTTAACATTGGTTAGCTTGTGAAATCCATGATATGGGGTGTGAAATTGTGATAAAACTATGAAACCCACGTTGAAACAAATTAAAAAGTATAATTATAATGAATTAAATATCAAAGTTAAAAAAAAAATAAATTTAAAAATAAAATAAAATAAAAAAATAACCTGAGTAAATTTATATCAGTGGTTAGTACAACGCTGCGGGCCAGGCCAAAGAATTTTGAATGTAAAGAAAAAAGTTAAGGCAACATAAGATTTCTAAAGAAGTAAAAGATATTCGATACTCGATTCATTAAGTTGATAAAGTTTAATAAATTTAGTTAATTTAAAAACATAAAAAGGTAACCCTAATTTAATCTTTTAAAATCATAACTCGTGAAATACTAGAACTGAACTCAATCAGGAAGCTCAATTCTCAATAAAAATAATAAACCTAAAAAAACAATGTCAACTCATGTTAATTTATTAAGCCTGTGACCGAAGTTATTTGACCATAAATACAAAATTTGAAAAATCTCAAAACTCAATTTTTAACTAATCAAATGTTGAAGAATAAAATTAAAAAAAAATCAGTCATATAAAAGGATTAAAAAATAGCAATTATAAGTTAAAAAAATTCGAGCCCACCCGAGTCAACTCGCCAAACTCAAAAGTCAAGTTATGAGATTGAGTAGCCCAATAAAAAGGAAAATGAAGAAAATAACCAAACCTTTTTTTTTAAAAAAAAGCATCATTAACTTATAAAACCTGTGACATGATCCATTTGATCAGAAGCACCAAATATATGTAAAAAAAAATCATGAAACTTAATTTTCAACAAATCAAATATTGAATGATAAAATTAAGAAAAAAAATCAACCACACAAAAGGATTTAAAAAAAAAAAAAGAGTAATAAAAAGCAAAGAAGAAGAAGAAGAAGAAGAAGATGCTAGCCCACTTGGGTTAATTTGCCCAACTCATTGGTTAGGTCATGAGATTGAGATAATTTAATAGAAAGAAAAACGAAGAAATTCATAATGGCTATTTTGTAAATAAAATAAAATAAGTAAAAAAAATTGTCACCCATATAACTTATGAAGAACAAAACTATCATTTCACTGTTAGAATCCATATTAAATCAACACATATCTACATCAAGTTTTGTTTTTCTTAAGTGGCTAGGACACGTGCATCCAACCCAAACACGTGCAACTGGTCCCGTCCAAGCGAGGCGCGGCCCGCATCCCATCCCAATTTCCTTTCTTCTTCTTGTTTTTTTTTTTTTTAAATTCTTTTCCATTATTTATTATTTGCTCAAAATAATATTTCTCTCAATAATTAATAGTTATTTTATGATTTTTATATAAACTCATTAACTACCCTTCCAATGTACGTTGATTGTTATTGACTCTTCTAATTTATTTATTTTTAATAAATAATATTTGTATGCCTTTTTTATTGATCAAAACTAAACACATACATACATACATACATAAGATATACATAAAATCAGACATAAATACATACATGGTGTTAAATATTTAAAAATAATATTTAAATTAAAAAAAACAGCAATTAATTTTGATTTCATTCTGATACAAGCGAATGAATAGTAAATACGAAGGGCTTGCAACACTGGGACAGGGCGTTGCTCTGTGCTCAGGGTTCTTAAGCCATGAAATCAGCTACTTGTATTAGTTTAACACTATCCAAGATCAAGAGACTTGCCTCTCACGTAGTTTAGTGATAGTAATGTGTGAAATGAAGAACCTAGGGAAGATAAAAACATTAAAATAAGATTAACATCAGGATCTGAGCCCGTAATTTGTCAAAGAGGAGAAGAGATTGAATTCAAAATGCAATCTTCTCAAGGCAATTCTAGGAAGAAAGAGACTCGTCTTAGAAGATGCTGAAGAAAAGCAGTTCAAGGTCTCTACAATGTCGTCCTGGAGGCCTTCTTACAATGCTATGTCCTCTCTTGCTCATCAGCCTCCTCACAGTTGTCATCTTGAGTTCCGATGTCTCTTATCTTCACTTCTTCGACACCAAAACTTTACCTCACTTGTTCTTCGACACCAGCGCGAACGATATCTCCCACAGCCCTATCGTTTTGCCCTATTCACTTCATAGCCAAATCTCCAATTTGCAGACCCAACTAGGAGCCTTGCTTGGGCAGCTTCACAATGAAAGCTCGGAATCAAAAGTAGCAAAATTCTCTGATCAAGTTCTGCGCGTAGCCGTATCAGTGGACAAGCTTGTTAACAGCCTCTCCAGCATATCAGGCAATGCTCCTACTAGTGGCGATGGAGTGAGCAGGGTGGAAGAAGATTTAAGTGAAGCTGGGGAAGGTGAAGATCAAGAACCACCTGGTGTAAAGGTATTCAACACAGGTGAGCTTCATGAATATACCTCTCCAAAACTCAACAGGCCAAGCGGCAAGAAGAATTTTCTTGGGGTGGAGGCAATTAGTCCTTCCATTGGCTTAACATGTGCCCATATGGCCACAACTATAAAGCGTTTCATGAGTTACAAGATGTATGGTATGTGCCCAGATGATTGGGACTTGGCTCAAAAGCTTATTACCAGTGGATGTGATCCCTTGCCCAGAAGGAGATGCCTGTCAAGAGCATCTCCAAACTACAACAAGCCATTTCCTGTGAACTCCTCTCTTTGGACCCAACCTAGTGATGCTAACATCTTGTGGAGTCATTATAAATGCAAAGGCTACTCGTGTCTTGTTTCCAACAAAACAAGAGGCAGAAGAGGCTTCTTCAAATGTGCAGACTGTTTCGATCTTTCGAAACGGAGATGGGAGATCCCAACTAATGAGTCTGTTTCGGCTGAGTTTACCATTGATCAAGTTCTAGCATTGAAGCCAAGAGAGATTCGTATTGGACTTGATTTTAGCCCCACAACTGGCACATTTGCAGCACTTATGAAGGAAAGAAATGTTACTATTGCATCAGCAACCTTAAATTTAGGGGCCCCTTTTAACGAGGTGATTGCACTAAGAGGCCTCTTGCCTCTGTATCTATCGATTGGATCAAGATTGCCATTCTTTGACAACACACTCGATATCATTCATTCTACTCTCTTCTTGGATGGCTGGATTGGGAAGGAACTTCTCCAATTTGTGTTGTTTGATTGGGACCGTGCTCTTCGACCAAAGGGGCTCCTCTGGGTGGATCGTTTCTTCTGTTCGAAAGAGGTCATGAAGCTGTATTTGGATGAGTTTGAAAGCCTGAGCTACAAGAAACTACTATGGAGAGTGGTGCCAAAGACAGATAAGGATGGAGATGAGCTTTTCTTTTCTGCTGTTCTGGAGAAGCCTATTAGGCGATGAGATTGCCAAGATACATATTGGCCTAAGAGTGTAAGTAAATGATAATAACCCTGTTGGTTAAGGCATGATGAGTTCATTAAATCTCAATTCTTATTATCCATTTATCTTCATTGCTCTCTAGAAATAAGATGATTAAATCAATATGGATGTTAAGCATTTCCTTCTAACATTAAAGTGCAAAAATTACACCTTCATTCATCAGAAATTGAGCACTATGTTGCAACACAATCCAACATTGCCTCCTAATTCTCCAAGGTGGAAGCTGACAACAATTGATTTCTGCAAGCAGATGCACGGCATGTTAACTGCTGTAAACAATACCTGCAGTGAACTGCAGCATCTTTGGCAAGCTTTCGCACTAAGCAAGTCTGAGGCAACTGCTGTAAACAATACCTTCAGTGAACTCCAGCATCTTTGGCAAGCTTTCGCACTAAGCAAGTCTGAGGCCTAACGTGCATACGGATGATATTGAGCACAATTTTCCCTTGCTGGTTTCTCTCACTGATGATATTGCAGTAGCGAGCGCTTAAATCACCCGAACCCAAATAACTACCATTTTGAACAACCTGCAACTCTTGCATGAAACCAGAGGACCAAATATTGGCATTGAATTCAATGAGTAATCAAACTTTATTATGGAAGAGATTTTGTTCAGACAAACAACTGTTTCAGCTAAAACACTTATATCTGTGGTCTTCCAGATAATGCAAAAATAATTCTGTGAGTTCAAAATGGAAAAATCACATTATAATTGCATCTAGCAAATATAATATTTTGCTACAAGGATACACCTGCAGAGCATCTGATTGACTCATTTATCCTAACCTTGCATTCCTGGGGGGAGTCAAAACATCTGTGCCTGGAATCTCAGATGGATTAAAAAGTCTTCAAAATATCGTAACTAATCCAGATTCAATACCCATGAGGTTGGCTCCTCAATAATATGATAATGCTAAAGACCAACAATGCTGTATCAGGGTTATGAATACAAGAAAAACTCTTCTGCATGTGTAAAACAACCAGTTCCAAAGATAACTTGATGGAGCCAGCTTCAGACCCAAATCTCTACATTGAGCAATAGCAGGTTCACATCTATTCATCCTTTACACACAGCCGCTCTGAATGGAGAAAAGCAAGGTATCCTCAAACTTAGCATATTGGAGACATACAATTATATAGCAATTAAAACATACATGCATCGAAAAACAAATGTAAACTACAAGCAAACTACTAACAAGATCGCGAACAAAAATAGTCAAGCAGACATGCAGTCTGATATAGCAGGTCCTAAATTAAACCACCTGAACAAATTTATCAGATCAAAGCCCTCTAAAAGTGAACTGTGGTCATCATCATTGAAATTGCAAAAACAGGAGAGGCCTGGGTCACATACCAGGGAATTGTTAACAGACCATTCAAGTACCTTGTAGGTAGCTCTCAGCCAAGAAAAATCTCAAACTCTCGAGATGTATCTAAAAATTATGCTAGAAGAATAGGTAAATAGTTAAATTTTGGCAACTTCTCCAATAATCATGTTAATATGCACGCATTCTTCGCGTCCACTCAGATATTTCCCTTACTTTAAGCTATAAAATGGTCACCATAAATGAACTAAGAGTTTTGACTTCAATAAATAGGCAAAAAGAAAAAATGGGGCAGGTCAAAGGTTAACTATATAAATCACTACTCCCTCAAGCCTATAATAAGGTAGCGTTTGGGAATGTGGCCCAATCGCTGTTTAGCAAAACTTTGAAATTTTTATTTTTGCTTAAAATTATATATATATTTTTAATGTTTTTGGATAGTTTTGATGTGCTGATGTTAAAAATAAATTTTTAAAATGAAAGAATATTATTTTGATGAATTTCCGAACAAAAAACACTTTAAAAAAGCAACCACTACTACAATATCAAATGCTACCTCAGTGCACATCATAGAAAATAATTTTAATTTATTTTTTAAATAAAAAAATCAATTCACACCATATATATTTTTTTATATTTTATAAGTTGAGGTTTAAATGTTTTCTCAAATTTAAAGTATGGGACTGATTTTTTTCACAACATTCTAAGCCACCGCTCATCTTCTAGGCTTGAATTTCTCATAGAAAAAGAACTAATCAAATGAACTTCAACTTGTAAATAATGTTTAGAAAAAGAAAGGGATGAAGAAAAGGTAAACATCATTTCATGAAGCACCAACACCATGTCTTAATTGATAATCTTAGCTACCGACTTCCAAGAAGCATCTTTTGACCATATCTGAGGTACTACAATAGAGCCCCAAATCAGCTTTCAAGCATATCAAATACTGATAGCACCAACTTTTTACTTGAATAATTTCAATTATAATATTTCCATACAACTTATAGACACCCAGTGACCAGCTTCTGGTTTCAGAGTTCTCAAATGTACCAGTTCTTGAGGAATGCGGGCCTCTCCAACACTCAAGTTCAGCATCCAGGCCGTAGAGGCCCACAGGTACATAACAGATATAGAAGCCATTTGATTCATCCAGTCCATTAAGCTTCCCCCATGCACAAGTTACAAGTTATACTTTGATGATGGTATGAATGGATATTGTATGTTAAGCTAACTGTAAACCCTATGTAGTCAGTATTCAAATGAGTGACAATACATTCCAAAGAATAAGTGCTCAATCAAGTAAGAACACAATATATGAAGATAAAACTTAATTCGTTCTGCTCAAAATATGCCAAATCAAACAGATTCCAAAATAGAATTCACATGACCGAAAAAAAAAGACCCCCCAGAATGCAGATACAAGGTCTAGGCCATTCCAATAGGAGCTAATGGGACAAGGAGGGAATTTAGAGGGTAGATTATGAAATGCAGCCAACTACTTGCAAACCATATTGTTGTTTGAAGCCCCAAAATCAGAAATTAACAATGTTAAAATTCTCACATAATAATCTCATTGTATGAAAAAAGATATACACATAGCACCAAAGGTGAAAGAGAAGAAGGAATGCATACTCAAATATTCATAGGCCAATATCATTGTGGTTCCCCATGCTGACATGCTGAAAAATCTGGGACCCAACCCTCTGTAGAAGCCTGTCCAACCATCATCCTTAATCAAGTTTGTAACAACTTGTCTTGCAGAGCTTCTTCTTTCATGTCCCATCACCTAACAATAAAAACAACAAAGTTATCAGAAATGTGTGAACAGAGAGACTAAAACCAAATAAGATAGAAGCTCCTTTTAAGCTTGGTTTACAAGAAAATCCCTATTAAATTCAGAATGCAGGATGAAGAATTTAGAGAAAATCTTGTGGTTGTAGGCCTAAGCCCAAAAACTTTATCATTGCGCCAAGCAATGGCCTCTGATTTACTCTTTTCAAAATACTTTTTTCAGAAAAGACTTCAGCATTTATTTCAAGAGTATTTTATGAGCTATATTTTCCTTTTCAATGATGTTTTTCCATCAAGTTATAGAAAAACAAGGATGTGAGCTCCCAAAAATAGGCAAGGGTTATGAATAAGTGCAAACCCGATAGTACGAGCAGAATTGATAAAAAAAAAAATCAACAAAGTAAGCAGAAATGAAATATATATTAAAGAAAACAAGGAACTACAACCATACAAGATAGAAGCTTCCTTTAAAGTTGAATTACAACAAAATCCCAATTAAATTCAGATTGCAGGATGGAGAATTTAGGAAAACCTTATGATTGCAAGTCCAAGCCCAAAACTTTAATAATGCATCAAGAAATGGCCTCCAAATTTTCTTTTTTCCACAATACATTATCAGAAATGACTTCAGCATTTATATGAGCTATATTTTCTTTTTTCAATTATGTTTTTTGCACCAAGTTAAAATTCAAGCAAGGTTGTAAATTACCCAAAATTAGGCATGGGTTATGAAGAAGCATAAATCCAACAGCAAAAGGAGAAATGTTAACAAAATAAAAGTTCTCATCTAGTCCAGAAAAAAGATTTATTTGCAAGTAGTGGCATCAAAAGTACTAGGAAATTTGAAAAAGAAAAAATGAGGGCCAGGGAGGTGAGAAAACACTGCAGATAATTATTCAATTGAGTGAGCCATAGAGAAAATGGTAAACATTAAGTCACAGCCAACTGCCAAAAAGTCTAGCTGGAAACTTAAGCTTCATGTCTTTTTATTTGACAAGAGTACTTGAAGCTAAAAATCACTGTAAAGCTTATGATTTCTCTTCCAAGGTTACATAGGTACTGGTTTACAGGTTGTCTGTGCACTTAAAACATGATGCAAAAGGAGAAGAAAGAAAATAATGAAACAAGGCAGTGGTTAAACCTTAAGCAGGTTCAAGGATACCTGCAAACGAGTCTTAATTGTATCTAATGGGGTTGTGATGCAGGAAGCTGTAGCTCCCGCAATAATTCCTCCAGTAGCCTGAACTAGCATTATAGTTGACTTGCTAGGAGCAGCTTCCTCACGATCAGTACCCTGGCCTAAAAGCCTGCCCAAAACAATCAGCAACTTTATCAGAAAGGGTTGAGAATGCACAAGTTCACAAACAAGATTTTGATTACAGCTGCTAGTACTTGTATACTTGTGTGCATGCAGCATAGCCACCTGGTGCGCTCCAAACCCAATAATGAGTAGCCATAATAGCCAACTCTTCATAACCTCACAGTGCTTCTGTCTGTCTATAACAACTATCAGTATTCCTATGTGTCATTTGACGTCAGATAACAATACATTCCAGAAACTTTTCACTGGAGTTAGGATGCCCTCCTCAGGGTAGAGGAAATTGAGGATTGAGGAAACTCAAATATATTATTAAGAAATTCCTTCAGTTCAATCTAGATCCTAAGTCCCAAAACTAAAATCTAAAGGCAAATCAATGCCTCTCCAATGAGAAGACAGAAAAATAAGCAAAGCCATCTCATGTCTCACCTCCAGATGATGCGTTGGCTTGAGCCATAACTCGCCCACCATACAGCACTAGATGGTGAATAAGTCATGACTGACAGACCAAACCCCCTGTAAAATCCTCTGATGCCATCAGTCCTTATAATCTTGCGTGCAACATCCAGACCCCCATTATACTTCTCATGGCCAGAATATCCTTGTACCATCAACCTTTGGCTAATCTGAACAGAATCACTACAAAGAAATTCAGCATTTTTATTACCTTTTTTCTCTCTGGGGAAAAAGAAAAAAAAGGGGATGATGGGTTTGTAAGACTTCGCTAAGTATAGTGCAGAGGTTAGATGCAAATCCTTATGAAGTAAATGATCGTAAATGTTGTGCACCAGAGGTCCTATGATAATGCACCGACATTTTGCTTCATGGTTTTTATTAAAGACATAAAATTATGAATTGCTAGTTAAAAATTAAGGTTGCTCCTACATAACGTGAAATTCAAACCACAGCGTATAGATAAATAAACATCCCTGGGAAGCTCCTTTTATTTTCCTCATTTTTACAATGGGATGAATGCTGAAAAGAACAAGAATCACATACCAAATCAATGGGAACAAAGACAGCTTGAGAACAAATAGAAGCTGCCATGCCAGCAATACCATTTGCTAAGGCTGCTTGTGTTGGTTCAGAGAAATTAAATGGCTCAACCATCTTGAAAGCAGTCACTTTCGTGGTCTCTAATGCAGTAAGAAAGATAATCCTAGCAGGAACTGCACCAGTGATGACAGTACCAAACCCTCTGTAGAGACCAGGAACCCCATCTGTTTTCAGTATGCCTCTAATAACAGAAGATGCACTTTTCTCAACAGTATCCCCCGTAGCAACCTGAAGTCTAGTTTTTATAACAGACACTGGGTATAAACCAACTGTAAGCCCAGTAAATATTCCCGCTCCCACAACATAAAACTTAGACTTATCGAGCCTGCAAAATAACAGGTAGTGGAAATAAGCCAACTAGAGATGAATGAGCTATACTGTTTAATTATTTAAAAAAAAAAACTTTTCAAATCTGATATTTCCCATCATGAAAATCTTCATTATAATACAAATACTCCCTAAACCCACTTAAAAAGAAAAAAAAAATCAAGTCACCTTACAATTCGTTTCAGGAAAAAAAACCGAAACCTAGCTCATCAAGCTGGTTTCTCGGTTCCTCAAATCATCCATAATAAATGCACAACGATTCAAAAACATCTCATATTAGTGCCATAAGGGAATGAAGCAAAAACCTCATGTGGGACTATTACAAGGTTCATTTTCCCGGTAACAAAACAAAAAAGAAGAGCAATAATCAATCCATGATAAAAGACGAAGTGAAAAGGTAGTTTACTTGTCCCAGTTGATCTCGGTCTGGCCAAGTGATGATGCTGCCATTTGATTTGATGCTATACTCTCTCTCTCTCAAAAGAAAAGGAAACGCTTGGGAAATGAAATCAAGAACGTATTTTTTTGTTTAGCTTTTCAAGTTTAGCGAAAAGATATTCAGTTTTGAAGGGGTCTTTGAATTGATTTGGTGAAACAGCTATTCAAAAAACTTGAAACCCAAGAATTGGGGACTTTTCTTTTCTTTATATATTTGTTTGTTTGATTTCTTTTCGCGAAGCTAATAAAAACTTGGAGATCAAACAAAACAATTCTATTGTTTTATTGACTTGAGATAAAAAAAAAAAAGTCCTTTTCTCTTTGAAATTTTCAGTTGAGCCCGACGCGGCTTCATGTTAGACGACAGGACATAAATTAGGTTTGTTTTCGACGGTGACTCCTCGAGTTTTTTCGAACCGCCAATCTTATTTCATAATTGAAAGTATTCTTATTAAACTTGGGGAGTCGGCTTCTAGATTTTATGGGTAAATTTAAAAAAATTAAAAAAATTAAAATTTTAATATTTTATATGAAAAAATTAAAAAAAATTTATATAAATATAAGCTATACATATTATAAAAAATAAACTTTAAAAGAATATTTTTAAAAAAAATTTATTTCACATTAAAAAGATATTATGTTAAACTTTTAAATTAAAGTATTTAAACCAAAAAAGTTTTTTTATCCCACATTAAAAAAACATAACTTTTTTCTTGGAAACATAAAGTATATATACTAATGGGTTTTAAATTTCACATTGAAAAAAGATAGTTTTTTTTCTTGGGAAGATAGAGTGTATATATACTATGAGTTTCAAATCTTACATTAAAAAGATACTATGTTATCCTTTTAAGTTGAAATATTTAAACCAAAATATTTTTTTTATCTCACATTGAAAAAATATAATTTTTTTCTTGGGAACATAGAGTGTATATACTAATGGGTTTCAAATCTCACATTAAAAAGATATTATATTATCCTTTTAAATTGAAGTATTTAAACCAAAAGATTTTTTTATCTTACATTGAAAAAACATAATTTTTTTTCTTGGGATTATAGAGTATATATACTAATGGGTTTCAAATCCCACATTTGAAAAAAAAAACATCGGGTCTCGCCCAAGTCACGGATTGACCCGCCAGGTCAACCGGGTTTGGCCGGGTCGTTGCACCTGCCAGTCTTTTAACAAACCCCGACCGGTCCAGCTCCCGGGTCAACCGGATCCCATATCGACTTACCGGGTCAGTCCAAGTTTAATAACTATAATTGGAAGCTCTAATTATCAACTATATAGTTTAGGTTCTCCTACGTGGGTCACCCCTGGTGAGGCTGACTTTTTAATAACATAAAAAAATATATAATGTTGAGACATTGGTAATATGATTTCGTTCACTTATGTTTAAATATGTTTTGAAAGTGTGTTTATTTAAGAAGAAATATTAAATTAGTATTTTTTATATATGTTTTTATAATTTCACTTTGTTAATGTTAAAAATAAAAAAAAATCTGAAAAAAATTATTTTAATGTAATTAAAAATAAAAAATATTTAAAAAGCACATTGTACTATAATATCAAATTCGCAATTAAAAAAAAATTTATGACTCAAGTCATAGATAGTATTAGATCCAATAAGATGATTTCATTTAATTATATAACAAAAAAAACCAACGACAATAAATGGACTGATTTTTTTCTAAAAAAGTGACACGATGTCCAAAAGAAAAAGAATGCTTGTAAAAATTAAAAAGTTAAATTCCAAGATGTAACAACCCGACTTTTCAAGCCCAAAACAACATAATTTTTTTTTTGTACTTGACACACATCGTGTCGATAAATGACGAACATGTTTCCTCACATCATTAATATACAATCCATACATCAACAACAATCAACATTTCATTTAAAAGTGAATCTTACATAAGCTCATAATATTATGTTTGCTTGATTAGAAATTCGCATTTAAAATATACATGCATGGACATGAGTTTGTATTCTATCCTATAAAGAGTTATCATGAATTTAAGCTAAAAAGATCTAATAATAGTTATACATTCAGTACATTGATTCATACAAAGTACATTATGATTAAGAATGCAACTACATGATTCCTTGCAAAAGTAGGTTCCCATGTATTGGGTTTCCTAGGCACCTTGTTGGCGTGACGTCACTACTGCTGTACAAAACATTTACAAGAATGCAATTACTTAATAATAATAATAATAAGAAAACGGTCTGGCAATTTAATGAAGTATTAACATTATCTCATGTTTGAAGCGTGACATTTGTAATTCCTTCATGTTCTTGGTATACACAACTTGCAGTACATATAGATACACCAATTCTTACAATTAGCCATAATCTTAAATTCGGCCATCCTCTTAAGGCATCATTTGTCGAGGTTAATCAATCGTTTGTCTTGGTCATCCCTTCGGATGCCATTAGCCGAAGCTAATCATTTGTTTGTCCCGGCCATCCCTTCGGATGCCATTAGCCGAAGCTAATCAACTGTTAACATTTAAGCATTTGACGATCTGATATCTGAATTAACACAATACAGTAACATTCATGATAAAGTATTTTTCATTATTCAACATTATTAAAAAGGAAGGTGAAGTCACTGACACGACTAAAAGATTGATGTCTTTTCCAAGTGTAGGAGTGTCGAAGTAATAAATAACCCAGCAAGACCGAGGTCGAACCACAGGGAGGTTAATTGTATAAATTATAAACAACAACAACAACAACAACAACAATAATAATAATACTAGTAGTAGTAATAATAATAATAGTAATAGTAATAGAAGTAATAATAATAATAATACCAATAATACTATTAATACTGATAATAATAAAGATGATGATGAAGAAGAAGTTGATGAGAACTTTGAGATGAAAGATTAACGTAAGGATTAAACAATGATAACAACAAATGTCAAGGTTAGAGGATCCACTAATGGTATTTCAAACAAATATAGTATAAACTCTTTTTATTCAATTGGAAACCACACACAAATGAGGTTCCAATCAGATTATAAATTGTTAATATGATTACATTAGTTATCTTATTCGAACAATGCTAATACTTGTAAATGTTGTCAGCCATTCATGATAATAACTTATGTTAACAACAAATCAAGTTCCTTTCATAGCTCAAGTGTCAGTTATACCATACAATATGGGCTATGAAAGTGCCGAGTATTTGTTGTACCAATTGTTATACAACATAAATCTAGATTAACCATTTAACAAGCAAAGTATTAAAAGTAAACAAGATAACAAATATAAAGCATGTTAGTATCAAACATTAAAGTCCATGTTGAGTTTATATTATACTTATTTTTATACCAGTAGTGTACCCTTTTCACCTTAACATAATTAACTTAGCTAAACATAATGAAAGAAAGAAACATAAATAAACAAGATAAGAACATAAATGAGAAAGAAGTTAACTAAGTAAAGAAAATGAAATGAAAGGCATAAACAAGAGATTAATATATACAAAACTTAAGTATTACAAAAGAGAGAGAGCAAGAGCATGATCTTGATCTAAACACCAATATGCCTAAATACATGGCAAATGCCTCCTTTTATAGGCCAAAATTTGGAACTATTAATTTGTTGACTAATTGATGAATGGGTGGCCACATCTTGACTTGGTGACAATTCTTATCTTCTTGTCTGCCAAAAACATCATTGATAACGTTATAATTTGAACATACTTAAATCATGAAAGTTCTAGGAAATTGTCTCATATTTCCAGGGTAAAAATTTGAGATCATTTGGACTTCTAGAACTTGAGATATGGGCTGAACATTGAACAGTGTCTGGGCTGCAGGACAGATTCAGACTTCTTCGTTGTTGCTACAATTTGGACTTAAAAACGGCCTTGTTAAATCTTGGATTCCCATGAAAGTTGTAGGCCTATGTCTTACTTTTCCATCCATATAAAGTAGACCTAAATCTGATATCTACAGCTCCAGATATAACCTGATTACCGAACAATGTTCCAGTTTGGACTGCACCAACATCTCTTTTCTAAGTTTGGCCATCTCTTTGTCCTTACAATTTCAGTACTTCAACTCATCAATCAATTCTTTCATTTATGTGATAGGCCTACATTTAAGATGAACATTTACCATAAATTAAAGGTATCTTATATTATTAGATATGTTATTATAAAACATGCTTT